>Ga0207691_10000703_pt1 | contig 33147 bp, 21 predicted proteins | sample KBSM13metaG_FD_184327 | JGI IMG/M metagenome (GOLD analysis project Ga0207691, IMG submission 184327) | Miscanthus rhizosphere microbial communities from Kellogg Biological Station, Michigan, USA - KBS M1-3 metaG (SPAdes) (version 2) | ecosystem: Host-associated > Plants > Roots > Rhizosphere >...
CGACGTGCATCCATCCGGAGGCGGAAGTGTTCCTCGGGCCGGTGAAGACCGCGAAATACGTCACGCCCGGCGACACGCGGCTCGGCGAGTCGCTCCTGCCGTACGTGAAGGACAGCAACACGATCCTGTTGCAGAACCACGGCACGGTGACCTACGACGTCGACCTCGAAGGCGCCTACTACAAGCTCGAGATCGTCGACGCCTACTCGCGAATCCTCCTGCTGGCCAAGCAGATCGGCTCCATCCGCCCGCTCGACGGCGGCGAGATGAAGGAACTGCTGGAGCTGAAGCAGAAGTTCGGCCTCGACGAGCCGCGCCTCAAGGACGGCGGGAAGAATTTCACCTGCTCCACCGACTTCATCAGCCGCGTCGGCGGCGACGTGGCGACGCGGGGCAGGATGGTCACCGAGACCGGCGCCACCGCCCCGTCGCCCCACACGTGCAAGTGCCACGCGGAACCGCCGGGCGCCGGGTCGTCGGGAATCGAGCAGGCGATCTCGGCGCTGGCGCCCGACGTGCAGAATCTGAGTGCCGACGACATCGAGACGCTCGTGCAGACGATCACCGACCAGATCATGGCCTCCGTCTGAGGTGGCACGGGCGGCTCGCCCGTGTCTCGTTCCTTGATGAAAGACCACGGGCGAGCCGCCCGTGCCAAACAACCATGAAAGTCAGCATCATCGGCGGCGGCGGTCGAGTGGGCAGCAACGCTGCCTTCGCGCTCCAATGCGCCGGCATCGTCAGCGAAATCCACATCCTCGACGCCAACGAGCAAATGGCGGCAGGGGAAGCCTTAGACCTCATCCACGGCACCAGCGTCGCCGGCGACCAGAAGATCTACGCCGGCAACTACGAGAAGTGCGCCGACAGCGACATGGTGGTCATCACCGCCGGCCTGCGGCGTAAGCCCGACGAGAGCCGGCTCGACCTGATCAACCGCAACGTCACGCTGTTCAAGCAGATCCTCGACTCGCTGAAGACGGCCGGCCTGAAAAAAGACGCGATCGTCTTCGTGGTCTCCAACCCGGTCGACGTGCTGACGCGCCTCGCCATCGACTACCTCAAGTGGGACCCGGCGAGAACGATCGGCTTGGGCACGCAGCTCGACACCGCCCGCTTCCGCTCGCTCATCGCCCTAGAGACCGGCCTGCCCCCGAGCCAGGTCAAGGCGATGATCCTCGGCGAGCACGGCGACAGCATGGTCCCGATCTGGTCCACCGCCGAAGCCGGCGGCATCCCGCTCGTCAAACTCGACGGGTTCAACGGCACGGTGCAGCAGCGCGTCTTCGAGCGGACCAAGACCAGCGGCGCCGAGGCGATCAAGCTCAAGGGCGGCGCCGGCTGGGCCGTGGGCCTGACGATCGCGGAAGTGATCCACCCTATCGCGCTGAACCAGCCGAAGGTGCTGCCGATCAGCACGCAGCTCACCGGCGAGTACGGCATCCGCGGGACGTGCACCAGCCTGCCGACGCTGATCGACCGCCGCGGCGTGGTTCGCCGCTACGAGGTGGAACTGTGGCCGCGCGAGTCGGCGGGATTGGTGTCGGGCGCGAAGTCGCTCGACGCGACGTACGCGCAGGTGCAGAAGTGAACAGGAGAGCGACGGAGCGACGGAGCGACGCAGCGACGAAGGGAGAAGAAGCACCCATGTTCTCTTTCCCCTCCGTCGCTTCGTCGCTTCGTCGCTCCGTCGCTTGAACTACATGAAATCGCTCGATCAGAAACTCGCCAACATCCGCGCCAACCCGTCGGGCGCCAAGGACTTCATCCTCGCCGACGCTAAGGACGCGGACATGGCGACGGGGCTCGCCGCCACCGGCAAAGACCCGCTAAGCGGCAAGCCGCGGTCGCTGGCGGAGTATCGCGACCAGATGCGCGAGATCGTCCGCCAGGGTCTCGTGGACATCATGCTGATGTCCGCCTCGACCAGCGAAGTCCTGACGATCAAGGAGCGGCTGTTCGACCAGTCGCACATCACCCCCGCCGCCCGCGCCAACGACACCACCGACATCCACCTCCCCGCCGGCGGCACCTACGCGGCCGAGCCTTCGCGCCCGTTCCAGTCGACGACGATCGACCACATCCAGGCCGGCAAGCTCGACCCCACGCCCGACGAGCGGCGGCGCGGCGCGAACCTCGGCCTGTACTCGATCACGCCGAACAACAATCTCGCATTCGATTACGTGACGCTCCAGGCCTACAAGGATTTCCGCCTCGAGGCCGAGCGAAAGGGCTTCCGCCATTTCCTCGAAGTCTTCGACCCCAACGCCTGCGGGGCGGCGTGCCCGACGGACCTGGGCCGCTACATCAACGACCTGATCGTCCGCACCCTCGCCGGCGTCCCCAGCTCGGGCCGGCCGGTATTTTTGAAGATCGCCTACCACGGGCCGCGCGCGATGGAGGAGCTGGTCGCGTACGACCCGTCGCTCGTGCCCGGCATCCTGGGCGGCTCCAGCGGCACGACCTACGACGCCTTCAAGCTGCTGGAGGACGCGAAAAAGTACGGCGCGCGGGCCGCGCTGTTCGGCCGGAAGATCAACAACTCCGAACACCAGCTCACGTTCGTCACCTACCTCCGAGCGATCGCCGACGGGCAGCTGAAAGCCGAGGAGGCGGTGAAGGCGTACCACGGCGACCTGGAGCGGTTGAAGCTCAAGCCGCAACGGGCGCTGAAGGACGACCTGGCCGCCACGACGACGGCGACGAGCTACGCGGGGACGGGCGCCGCCGTTTCCGTAAACAAACCCGCGACGGCATCGGCGCCCACGCTCAAGAGCGGCGCGGAGCGCCCAAAGGTGAAGGTGACGATGTCGAGCACGGGCGCCGCGGCGCCGGCGCGGTCGAGCCTTCCGCGAAGAGGCGAAGCCCCCGCTAGCGCTCCTTCGGCGGTCGGGACCGCTTCGGCGGTCAACGGGGGACTGCCGAAAAAGTCCGACGGTTCGCCCGACTTTTCCCGGATGACCCCCGCCCAGAAGGTCGCCTACGCCCGCGAGCGCAATCGCGAGGCGATCGCGCGTAACGGCAACGGGGACGGGCAGCGGTAGCGTTTGACTGTGGCAACGGGCGGCCCGCCCGTGTTTTTGCCTTGCCGAATTGTCAACACGGGCGGGCCGCCCGTGCCACGAATCAAAATGCTGATCGCCGAGCGACAATCCCGCCTCAAGGATCTGCTCGCCCGCAAGGGCATGAGCGACCTGGACTCGCTTTCGTCGGAACTGCAGGTTTCGCAATCGACGATCCGCCGGGACGTCGAGCAGCTCGAAAAGACCGGCCTCGTCCGCCGCACCCACGGCGGCGTCATCTGGGTCGGCGAGGACGACCGCTCCGGCCCCGGCTCCCCCGGCGCCGGCGTCAATTCCAACGGCGCCCGCCCCTACGCCTTCGACCAGCGCATGGGCTACCACACCGACGCCAAGCGCCACATCGCCCGCGCCGCCGCCCGGCTGGTCAAGCCCGGCCAGACCGTCCTCATCGACGGCGGCACCACCACCTTCTACCTCGCCCAGCAACTGCTCGGCCAGACGCTGCAGCTCGTCACCAACTCCCTGCCGATCGCCAACCTGTTCATCAACGACGAGAACGTCGAGCTCGTCCTCGTCGGCGGCCTGCTCTACCCGCGCTACGGCGTGCTGCTCGGCCCCATGGCCGAGCACGAGCTGGGCACCATCCACGCCCAGACGCTGTTCATCAGCGTGGCCGGCGTGCACGACGGGGGCCTCTACAACCAGAACCTCCTGCTCGTCTCGGCCGAGCGCAAGATGATGGAGCAGGCGCAGCAGACCGTCCTGCTCGTCGACTCCGGCAAGTTCGGCCAGCAGGCGCTGGCGCGCCTGTGCGACCTGGCCGACATCGACGTCGTGGTGACGGACGCCGCGCTGCCCCGGGAGCAGCGCGAGCAGGTGACGGGCGCCGGTTTGCGGCTCATCATTGCCGAAACGGACGGCGCCTGACGGACACCGACGGCGCCTGATGCCTCCCCCGCCTTGCACGCCGGGTCAAGCGCAGCGCCGGCCCGGATGCGGATGCGAATACACCCACGAGGGATTGCGGACGCGAAGGTCGCGAAGATCTCGAAGGACGCGAAGAAGACCAAAAGGGAATCGTCTTCCCTTCGCGATCTTCGCGATCTTCGCGATCTTCGCGTACGCATTTCCGAATACACAGGCACAGGCATCCGCATCCGGGCCGGCGCTGCGCTTGACCCGGCGTGTCGAGGGGGCGCTTCGTCACCCGCTTTTGCGCGGACTACTCCAGCACGAATGCCTTCACCACGTTGGGCCCGTGCACGCCCGTCACGACGTTCATCTCGATGTCGGCGGTCTTGGAAGGTCCGCTGATCATCGTCACCCCGCTGCCGACGCCCTCTTTTGCCAGCACGTCGAACAGGTCGATCAGGTCCGGGAGGAACACTTTCGGCTCCACCACGGCCACGTGCACGAACGGCACGAGCGACAACAGGCGCCCGTGGCCGGGGCGGTGGCGGATGACCAGGGTGCCGGTCTCGGCCACCGCGTAGTCCACGTCCGTCACGCCCGCGTCGTAGTCGTACGCACCGTCGGCGGTCACGCCCGACCAGTAGCGCGCCGAAAAGCCCGCCTCATCCAGCGCGTCGCCGATCTCCAGCTTGCGCAGCAGCGGCGTGTCCGACAGCATGATCGTTTTGCAGTTGCGCCCGCGCAGAAAATCGGCCATCTTCCCGGTCAGCTCGTCCACCCGCACCGGCTCCACCAGCATCTTCAGGTCCGACGCGCGCTTGGCGAACAGCTCGGGCAATCCGATCGGGCTGTGCACGAGCCGGGCCACCAGGTCGGGGATCGGCGGCGGCGTCGGGGGCACCAGCGAGGTGCGCGTCCGCCCCAGCGACCGGCGGACGTCGTCCAGCACGTTTCTCGAAGACTCACTCACGGATACCGCTCCCGGAAATACGACGAGGACGAGGAGGAGGACGACGACGACGAGTACGGCGCCCTTCCCGGCGTCCCCGCGGCGTCGGCCAACGCGAAGACGCCCACGACCGGCAGGTGGTCGGACCGGCCCGTGCGCGATACGTGCACGCTCAGCGGCTCCAGCCGCGGGTCGTAGACGATGTGGTCGTAGCGCCCGTGCAGCGTGACCAGGCTGGTCTGCCAGCGCCACGTCCGCGCGTAGGGCTGAAACTGCGGCAGCGCGCTGCGCATCCCGCGGCCGCGCAGCCAGTGCAACGCCTTGCCGCCGTCGTTCTCGTTGAAGTCGCCGACGACCAGCGTCGGGACGTCCGGGTCGAGCGCCGCGGCGAACGTCTCGATCTCCCGCCTGCGCACCGGCGGCGTGCCGAAGTAGCCGCTCACCACGCTGCCGCGGTCGCTGATCGGCGGGCGGAGGTGAACGCTGAGGACCTGGAGCGGCCCGAAGCCGGTGTCGAGCACGACGCGCGCCGCCGGGAACCAGTTGACGGCCGGCAGGTACTCGAACTGCTTCACGGGGAGCCGCGAGAGCACCGCCAGGCCGCCGGCGCCTTCGTGATGGAGAAATTGGATGTGCGGGTGCGACGCCGAGAGCCGCGGCCGCAGCGCCGCCTCCCACGCCGGGGTGGTTTCCTGGAGGAAGATGACGTCCGCATCGGCCCCCGCGCCGGCGACGGCGTCGACGGTGGCTTCGTCTTCGGCCAGGGCGTAGTTGACGTTGAACGTCATAACCGAAACGTGTGGCTGATCCGCCCGAGGGGCGACCGCCTGCCGCGCGGGGCGCGACGCGCACCCCGGCGCCGCCGCAAAAAGCATCATGGCAATGAGGATGCCGGTTCGGTTCGGTTGTTGCCCAGGCATGGTGTTTCCTTCGCCCGTTGGCTTTCGTGGCTCCGGTCCATGAAACGGACCCATGGCCGCCCCGAGATCCGTTCACCTGCAAATGCCGCGTGGCAAACCGCTTATCGCGGTTGCCACCGCCGTCGCCATGGGTTCGTTTTAGCTGCGGCGCTGTCGCGTTTGTGTCATTTTGTGGCGCCGTGTTGCGCTTTGTGCGCCCCGCCGGGCGCCGGGGCGCTCCCCGCGGCGGCCCCGCTCCGGTGTCTCCACACCTGGTGAAACGTCTTCTTCGCCGGCGCCGGCATGTCGCGGATCTGGGTCCATCCGGACGCCACTTTCGGCAGCTTGCCGATCCAAGCGCCCCCGCCCTGCTTTCGCGCCCGGCGGCGCAGGTCCCACTTCTGCAGCGTGCTGATCACGCCGTACAGGAATGGCGACTTCATCGCCCACGCCCACATGCGGTAGACGCGCCGCTCGCCCCAGCCGTTGAGGTGGGAGTCGACGATGTCCCGCCGCATGTTGATCAGGTGCTTGGGGATGTTGATCTTGACCGGGCACGCCTCGTAGCACGCGCCGCAGAGCGACGACGCCTGCGGCAGGTCCTTGAAATTCCCCAGCCCCTGGAACAGCGGCGTGATCAGGGCGCCGATCGGCCCGGGGTAGACGCTGCCGTACGCGTGGCCGCCGATCTTGCGGTAGATCGGGCAGGCGTTGAGGCACGCGCCGCAGCGGATGCACCGCAGCGTCTCGCGGTATTCTTCGCTGGCCAGGATCTCGCTGCGGCCGTTGTCCATCAGGACCAGGTGGAATTCCTCGGGGCCGTCCTTTTCCCCCTCCCCGCGCGGGCCGCCGAAGATGTTGGTGTAGATGGTGATCGGCTGCCCCGTCGCGCTGCGGGCTAGGAGCTTGAGCATCACGGCTAAGTCCGCCATCCGCGGCACGACCTTTTCGATCCCCACGAGGCTCAGCAGCACGCGCGGCGTGGTCACGCTCTGCCGCTGGTTGCCCTCGTTCTCCACACAACACACCAGCCCCGACTCGGCCACCAGGAAATTCCCCCCCGTCATGCCAAAGTCGGACTGGCGGAACTTGTCGCGCAGATAGGCCCGCGCCTGCATCGTCAGCGCGCTGGGATCGTCGTTGTACGGCGTCTTGAAATACTCGCTGAACAGTTTCGCGATCGACGCCCGGTCCATGTGCACGATCGGCGCCACCAGGTGGCTCGGCTTGTCGTGGCTGATCTGCACGATGAACTCGCCCAGGTCCGTCTCCACCACGTCGAGCCCGGCCAGCTCCATCACGTGGGCGAGGTTGATCTCCTCGCTGACCATCGACTTGCTCTTGATGACCCGCGAGCAGCCGGCCTTGCGGACGACGTCGAGGATGATCCGCCGGGCGTCGTCGGCGCTGGAGGCGAAGTGGACCTGCCCGCCACGCTTGCGGACGTTTTCGGCCAGCAGTTCCAGGTAAAAATCGAGGTGGTCCAGCGCGTGCTGCTTGATCTGCCCCGCCAGGTCGCGGAGGCCGTCCGGATCGGGCAGCTCGGTCATGCAGCCCTGCCGGGCTGTGTGCTGGCGGAGGACGGCATTATTAATAGAGAACTTCAGCTTCTCGTCGCCCGCCGCCTTGACGCTCACCTTGTGAAAATCAAACTTCGCCGCCGCCGCCTCGCGGAGAAACTTGGCGGTGTTGGGGTCGAGCGGCTGGTTCTGGAGCGTGGGCGAAGCCATGAGGCGGGGATTCTATTGGGAATGACGCCGGACTGCACAGACGGCTTGGCGCAGCGCTCATTCTACGACAGAGTGTCGTATGATGCAACGGAATAATATCGTGATTCATCGCTCCGCGGCGTCACGCCTTACGACGCTCGGCGGCGAATCCGGTCCCCTCTTGTGGTCTGGCGGCATTGCCCGGCGTGCATTTGGCGGCGGTCCGCTAGAATCACGCGGACCCGGAGGACGCCGAATGACGCAGGACCCGTATCGTAATCCCAACCCGCCGCCAGAGGACCCGACGATCGGCGCGCCCGGCGCGCCCGAGACGCCGGCCGACGACCTTCAGTTCGACCGCGCCGAGTCGGCGACGCCGCCGTCGCCCGCGGCGGTGGCGGGTTTCCAGGCCGCGCCGCCCGGCGCCGCCACGGCGTGCGCCGTGTGCAACCGCCCCATCGCCGACTACTACTTCGAAGCCGGCGGCAAGGTCCTGTGCCCCAGCTGCCAGCAGATGATCGCCGCGTCGATGACCGGCGGATCGGGGTTCGGACGGGCGTTCAAGGCAATCGTGTTCGGCTTAGGCGTCGCCGTCGCCGTCGCCTTGGCGTGGTGGGCGGTCACTCATTTTCTTTTCAAACACACGGTCTATGGGATCGGCGCGCTGGTCGTGGGACTCGCGATCGGCCGCGCCGTCAAGAAGGGGTCCGACAACCGTGGGGGAATTGGATACCAGTTACTCGCGATCCTGCTGACCTACTTTGCCATCGGCGCGACCGTGACCGCCAGCGAGCTGACCCGGCCCGGCTCGACGATCGGCCAGTCTCTCTCGCCGGTGGCATTCGCGATCGTGGCCGTGATGGTCTGGGCGGTATCACCGGTGCTGACGGCGTTTGAGAGCCCAATAATGGGCTTCCTCTTCGTCCTTGCGTTTTGGGAGGCGTGGAAGATCAACAAGCACCGCCCGGTCACCTTCAACGGCCCCTACCGCGCCGCGCCGCCGGGCGGGATGCCGCAGATGGACGCGCAGGCGTATGCGCAGGGCTACGCCGGTGCCCCCGCGCCGGCCTACCCGGGCGCCTATCCAGCCCCCGGCGCGCCGGCGTACGCGCCGCCCGCGGGCTCCGCATACGCGCCGGCGCCCCCGCCGCCGGCTGGCCCGGGCGCCTGGCCCCCGCCGCCGCCGGGGGGCGCATGACGCAGATGCTGTCGTACTCCGTACCGCTGATCTGCCCCGACTGCGGCACCGAGCTGTCGCCCGCGCTGCTGAGCTGCCCGGTCTGCCGCCGGCTGGTCCACGGCGACCGCCTGGCCGCCCTCGCCGCCGACGCCAAACAAGCCTCCGCCGCGGGCGACGTGACGGGAGCGCTGACGGCCTGGCGCGAGGCGCTGGAACTGCTGCCGCGCGATTCGAAGCAGTACGCCGTCGTCACCGCCACGGTGGCCGCCCTGGCTCGCGAGGCCGACGCGCGAGGGCTGAGACCGGCGCCGCGGCCCGCCCCCGCGCCCACCGCCGGCCGTGGCCCCGCCGGCGTTTCGCCGCAGAGCAAGGACGCCACAAAGCGCGGCGCGGCCTCCGCCGCCGGCGCCATCGGCGCGGCGGTCGTCTTCCTGCTCACCAAGGCCAAGCTCCTGCTGTTCGGCCTGACCAAGGCCGGCACGTTCTTCTCGATGCTGCTGTCGATCGGCGCCTACTGGGTCGCTTTCGGCTGGAAGTTCGCGCTGGGGCTGGTGCTGTCGATCTACGTCCACGAGATGGGCCACGTCGCCATGCTCCGACGCTTCGGCATGCGCGCCACCGCCCCGATGTTCGTCCCCGGCCTGGGCGCCCTGATCCGCCTCCAGCAACACCCGACCAACCCGATCGAGGACGCGCGAATCGGCCTGGCGGGCCCGACCTGGGGCCTGGGGGCGGCGGTGGTGTGCTACGTCGTCTTTCTCGCCACCGGCTGGCCGGCGTGGGGCGCGATCGCCTCGGTGGGCGCGTGGGTCAACCTGTTCAACCTGCTGCCCGTCTGGCAGCTCGACGGCGGCAGAGGCTTCCGCGCGCTGTCCAAAGCCCAGCGGTGGCTCGTCGTCGCGGCGATGGGCGGGATGTACTTCCTCACCCACGAGGGACTGCTCATCGCCCTCCTCGGCTTCGGCATCCTCCGCATCTTCTCCGACGTCGAACGCATCCCGCCCGAGGGCGACAAGCGCACGCTCTACGAGTTCCTGTTCCTCCTCGTCACCCTGTCACTGCTGGCTTGGATGCGCGTGCCGGTCGGGGCGCTGTAATGGCGGCGGTCGAAGGAGGGGGGAGCCACAGAGACACAGAGGGCACAGAGGCGAGCTCTTACCCTCGCGCGTCACTGCGAATTGAATTCTGTTTTTAAGATTCCTATTCAGACAACAGTAGAACGCATCGCGGCCTGGCAGGTCGGGCACGCCTCTGTGCCCTCTGTGTCTCTGTGGCTCCCCCTCCCCGATGGCTACCACGCGCTCGAATCAATCCCCATCGCCTCGGCCATCAGCTCGGCGATGTGTTTCACCTTTACCGGCGTGCCCTTGCGGTGGCACATGCCGGCGATGTTCATCGTGCAGCCGGCGTCGTTGCAGACCAGCGTCTGGGCCTTCGTCGCCTCGATGCACTGGACCTTGTCTTCGACGATGGCGCCGCTGATGGCCGGGTATTTGACGGCGAAGGTGCCGCCGAAGCCGCAGCACTGGTCGGTCTTTTCCATCGCGCGAAAGTCGACGTTGCCCATCTGCCGGAGCAACCGCACGCCCTCGTCCTTCACGCCGATGCCGCGGAGGTGACAGGTGTAGTGATAGGTGATCGGCTCGCTTTGCGGGAGCGAGAGCGCGGAGAGGTCGACCTTCAGCACCTTGTCCAGGAATTCGACGAACTCGTACGTCTTGTGCGCCACCGCTTCCATGCCGTGCTCCCAGGCGTGGTCGCCCTTGAGCAGCTGGTGGTACTGCTCGCGGACCATCGCGCAGCAACTGCCGCTGGGCGTGACGACATATTGGAATGGCTCGAAGATTTCGACGAACCGCTTGGCCAGGTCGCGGGCCTCGGGGTGGAACCCGTTGTTGAAGAACGGCTGCCCGCAGCAGGTCTGCGCGGCGGGGAAGCTGACGGCGCACCCGAAGCGCTCCAGGATCTTGGTGACGGCGACGCCGACGTGGGGGTAAAACTGGTCGGTGAGGCAGGTAATGAACAGCGCGACGTGGGGTTGGGCCATGGGGTGCTGGCCTGACGGTAGCGGCGTTTTTTGAGGATGACAAGCACCGCTGGCGCGACTGGGGCGCGCAGTGGGCGTGTGGTCCGCGGATAGCCGCCCGGGAGTCGCTTGCGGTTTCGCAATCGGGCGCGCGCCGGGTTGCGAACCGCAAGCGAGTCCCGGCGTCGCCGGCGGTGCGAACGTGATGCCTCAGCTATTCCGTCTTCGACAACCCCGTCTCACCCTGCGGGGTCTTCGACACCGGCTCGAGCTCCGCGAGGCGCGTCGTCGCGTCCGTGAACTGCGGGTCGAGCTCCAGCGCCTGGCGGTACTCGGCCTTCGCCTGCGCCTTTTTGCCCTGCGTCTCGTAGACCGAGCCGAGGTTGTAGTGCACCTCCGCCGGCTTGAGGACGGCGCCGAGCTGGAGCTTGCCCTCGCCCACCCGGCCGCGCCGGACCAGCATCAGGCCGTAGTTGACGTGGCACGCCGAGGCCGTCGGGTGCTTCTGGATGCCGCGCTGGTACGCCTGCTCGGCGTCTTCGGGGCGGCCGGCCAGCTCGTAGCAGAAGCCGAGGTTGCTGTACGCCTGCGGCGACTCGCCGGTCAGCTTCATGTAGCGCTTCCAGACGCCGATGGCCTCGGGGTATTTCTTCATCGTGGCGTAGACGACGCCGAGGTGGAACATCGCCTCGGCGTGCTTCGGGTCGAGCTGGATCGCCTGCTGGTACTGCTCGGCCGCCTGGGCGAAGGCGCCGCGGCTCTCGGCGAGCTGCCCGGCGGCGAAGCGCGTGTCGGCGGCGATGGGCGGGTCGCGCCGAGTCACCTCGAACGCCCCCGCGCGGCCGGACTGTCCCGACCCGCGAGCGCCCGCGGCGCGGGATGCGTTCGGCTTCCCGCCGTTCGAGCAGCCCGCGAGCGTGACCGCGGCGAGCGCCGCGCCGAACGCCGCGGCGCGCAGCCCATGGGAACGGTGTAACATGGCCGGCCTCTTTCGTTGATCGAGCCCTGTGCAAACGCCCGGGCGCACCCCGGGCCCCCAGCAATCTGCTATCGGCAAGGCGGCACCGATCGACCCACAGATTCGCGCAGGCTCTGGCTCCCTCCCCCGGAGTACCGGGAGAGGGAGGAATTCCGTCCGGAAACACCCCCCCGGCCCGCCCCCCGGCGTCTTGTCCGCGCCCCGTGGGTCCCTTATAGTCCGAAGGCTCATCCCGTTGCCGCTTGGACGGCGGCCGGGCCTCTCACAGCGGACTTCTCAGTATGCCCATCCCGACCGATACGTTCCGCAACATCCGCCGACTCAACTGGATCTTCGCCATCACCGCCGTGCTGATGCTGCTGCTGATGGGCGCGTCGGTGTTCCAGGATTTCTTCAAGTCCTGGCGCGAGCCGCAGCGCGACGCCAAGGTGTGGCAGGCGGCGCTCGTCGACGACAAGCTCGACCGCTCGCTGACCCCCGAGAAGAAGCGGCGGCTGGACGAGCTGGCGAAGGAGATCGACGACCAGAAAAACGCCATCGCCGCCCACCAGGGCGAGGTCGACCGGCTCAAGGGGCAGATCGCCAAGATCCGCAGCGACATCTCCACCCTCGAGTTCAGCAACAACAACCGCAAGGCGACGCTCGCCGTGCAGGAGGCGGGGCTGGAGCAGGCGCGCACCGCCGCGCGCACGCCGGAGGAGAAGCAGCAGGTCGCGAAGCTGGAGCAGGAGGTTCTCGAGCCGCGCGCCCGGGTGGCGAAAGACACGGAGCAGATCAAGAACTGGGAAGTGGAAATCTCCAAGCTCAATGAAGAGCTTGGCAGCCGCGTCGGCTCGTTGGCCGCCCTGGAGAAGCAGAAGACGAAGCTCGAGGCGGAGGACGTGGCGCTGCGCAAGAAGCGCGAGGCGCTGGAGCCCCGCTCGCCGATCGCCAAGCTGAGCACCCTCATCCGCCGCACGCCGCTGATGCAGTTCATCAACCCGGCGGAGAAGGTGACGCAGGACGTGCTGCCGGACGTGCGCACGGACGTCGCGTTCCAGAAGATCACCACGATCGACCGCTGCCGGACCTGCCACGTCAACATCGCCGACAAGGCGTTCCGCGAGGGCGACGTGCTGGCGTTCCTGGAGCGCGGCGTTGCCGAGGACCGGGGCCTGAAGCTCCCGGGCAATCGCCCGTCGCGCGCCACCGACCCGCAGGCGACGATCGACCAGCCCGGCGCCGCGGCGATGCCCGAGTTCTGGCACGCGTGGGGGCTGGAGCTGTCCCCGCCGACCGTGCGGCGCAACGCGGCGCGAATCAAGTCGATCGCCGACACCGTGGGCAAGGGCGTAACCGTCACGCTTAACGGCGAGGCACTGTCGTCGTTCGCCTACGACCTCAACCTCGCCATCACCCGGTCCGACGCCAGGGCCGCCGAGCGGCAGGACCGCGTCCTCGTCGAGTTGATCAAGGCTTGGGCGGCTTTCGAGCCGACCGGTACGGACAAGAACGCGGTGGCGGTGAAGTCGCCGCGGGACGGCGAGACTCGCGGCCCCGGCGGGAACGGGCCTGTCGTGAAGGTGGAAATCACCAACGGAGCCGCCAACGCCGCCACGGTGCGCGCCGCGGCGCTGAAGTACCCGGAGGACGTGCGCTTCGGGCTGGAGACGGAGCTGGAGAAGAACCCGCGGCGGATCCTGCTCGACCGCTACCGCCGGTCGCTCACCGCCGCCGTCAACGTCGCGCGCGACCGCCGCGGCGAGCCGGAACTGGGCGACGGGCGCGCCACGCTCGCCCATCCCAACCTCGACCTCTACGTCGGCGTCGACAGCAAGCACTCGTTCGAAAAAGTCGGCTGCACGAGCTGCCACGACGGCTCCGGCCAGGAGACCGACTTCGTCCTGGCCGCGCACACGCCGCGGCAGATCTGGGTCGACCAGCGGACCGGCGCGCCGGTGCTGTCGGAGCAGGTGCTCGACAAGCCCGCCGGGCACCACCAGGTGACACTGGCGAGCATGCTGGACGCAGTCTATCCCGAAGACGCGCTGGTGCCGTTGACTGCGTCGTCGCTGAAGATCATGGCGCCGGGGGCGCATAACGCGGAAGGCGCGCACGGCGGTGAGAACGCTCAGGGTGGCGACAACGCACATGGCGGCGAGGCGACCCCCGCCGCCGGTGTCGGCGAAGCACCGGGCGGCAAGTCGCACCCCCACTTTTCCGACGACGCCCCGGCCGTGAGCTATCGCGACCCCGTCACCGGCGCCACCGCCCGCGCGGTGCCGCAGATGCAGTACTGGGCGAAGAAGTACGAGCGCGAGGCCGGCACCGGGTTCGAAACGGTGCACGAGCGGTGGGACTGGCCGATGCGGGCGCCTGAGTTTCTCGAGGCCAACTGCGTCCGCTGCCACACGCAGGCGGGCGACATTCGTGAATACGCGCCCACGCTCAACGAGGGGCGCACGCTGTTCACGAACCTCGGCTGCGTCAACTGCCACCAGATGGACAGCATCCCCGCCGAACAGAAGCGGCAGGTGGGCACCGACCTGCGCCACGTGACGGAGAAACTGTCGCCGGCATTTATCAATACGTGGGTCTGGGCGCCTAAGGCGTTCCGCCCCAGCACGAAGATGCCGCACTTCTTCCTGCTGGAGAACAACTCCAGCGACGAAGAAATCCGCCGCACGCGCCAGGAGGCGCGCGCCATCACCGAATATCTGGTGCGCACCGCCACCCCCACCGGCCCCAAGCCGCAGGTCGCGCCCACCGCCAAGGGCAGCGCCGACGCCGGCCAGACGCTGTTCGAAACCGTCGGCTGCCTCGGCTGCCACGTGAACCTCAACGCCAAGGCCAAGACCGGCGGCGGCACCGTCGGCCAGCAGTGGATCACCACGGACCTGATCAAGAGCGGCGAGCTCGCCGAGCGCCTGGAGCCGATCGTCGCAAAGGAAACCGCCGAGCGCCTGACGAGCGGCTTGGAAAAGTCGGTCGAGGCGACACTGGTGAAGTCGACGACCGACTCGGTCACGTCAGCCGTGCGCAAGGAACTGACGCCCAAGGCCCCCACCGGCGCCGCCGCCCGCACCGCCCCCAAGCCGACGCCTGCCGAGAAGGCGGAGCTGGAGGCGAAGATCAAGGCGGAGGTGGACAAGCGTCTGCCCGCGGCGCTGGAGGCGGCGCGCAAGGACCTGCCCAAGGCGATCGACACGGCGCGGAAAAACCTCCCCGCCACCATCGCCAGCACCACCGCCACCGACTTGGCCGCGCGCGTGAAAGCCGAGGCGCAGAAGCTCTACGACCAGATGAGCTACAACGAGCGCCAGCTCTATCTCACCGAGAAGCTGGAGCCGCCGTCGATTATCCTGGAGCAGGATCCGGCGATCCCCTGGCGCAACGAGCCGCCGAAGGACGCGTCGTTCTTCACGCTCAAGGTTTACCCCGACGGCACGCCCAAGCCGATCTTCATGCACCACGGCCCCGAGCTGAGCGGGATCGGCACCAAGCTTACTTCCGGCCGCACCCCCGAGCAGGCGCGGGCGTGGCTGTTCGCGTGGCTGAAGGAGCCGCACCACTACAGCTCGTACACGCTGATGCCCAACCTGCGCCTCACCGACCAGCAGGCGCTCGACCTGACCGAGTACCTGATCGCGCAGACGCGCGAGAAGAACAAGTCCGGCGACGAGTGGAAAGCCGCCCTCACGCCGGAGGACCCGGCGAAGCTGTCGGAGCTGATGGGCCTGTTCCTGCGCAGCCGCTTCAGCGTCACCACCGCCGACGCCAAGGCCGTCGAGGAGTTCGACCCGTCGCAGCCCAACGGCTACGGCGAGGTGACCAAGCTGGCCATCGAAGCCCTGACCACGCCCGTCACGCCCAGGGCCGAGGCCGAGGCGCAAGTGAAGCAGATGAACCTGGTGCAGAAGCAGATGGCGTGGCTGGGCAAGAAGCTCGTCGCGCACTACGGCTGCATGAGCTGCCACCAGATCAACGGGATGGAGACCGCCACCAGCCCCTGCGCCAACCTGTCCGACTGGGGCCAGAAGGCGGTCACGAAGCTCGACTTCGCCTACCTCGACCACCACAAGCACGTCGGCCCCGACGCGCTGCCCGAGGCGTACGACGTCAAGATCTACAACGGACTGTCCGAGCAGGCGGTGAAGCTGGCGCACGCGGCGACGCCGGGCGGCGCGGGGGCTCGCTCGGGCGTCGGCGCCGCACCCGACGCCGGCACTGCGGTGGCGGCCGCGGGTCCCGTGGCGATTCCCACGGGGGCTGCGGCCGCGGCGAATAAGAACGTGGACGACAGCCTCCTCACCGTCGGCTGGCCCCACGTGGGGCATAGCCGCGAGGAGTGGATCACCCAGAAGCTGGGCAACTCACGGATCTACGACCGCGGCAAAAATCTGCTCGAGCCGGGCGGGGCGCCCGCGGCGGGCGGTCGCCTGGAAAACCCCGGCCGGCCGTACGACAAGCTGCGGATGCCGACGTTCTACCTGAACGACCAGCAGATCCACGCCATCGTCACCTTCGTCATCAGCAACCGCGACCGCCTGATCACCGAGACGCTGACGCTGAAGGCCATGTCCGAAGAGTCGCAGCGGGTCGCGTTCGGGCGGTTCCTGACGCAGCGCTACAACTGCGTGAGCTGCCACCAGGTGGAGCGGAACGTCCCGCCGGTGCAGCAGTACTACACCCGCGAGGAGGTGGTCACCAAGGCGCCGCCGTCGCTGCGCGGCGAGGGCAACAAGATCCAGCACGGGTGGCTGTTCAACTTCCTGCGCAACGTCGAGCCGCTGCGCCCGGTTCCGCAGATCCGCATGCCCAGCTTCCACTTCAACAGCGACGCCGAAGTGACGGCCATCGCCGCGTACTTCGCGTCGCTGTCCAACCGCGAGTCGCGCGACCTGAAGCGGAACATCGACCTGGTCATGGCCCACGTCGAGGGCCCCAAGAAGGCTGCGGGCGCTGGCGCGTCCGCGGCAGGCGCCGCGCCCGCGACGCAGCCCGGCGCCGCGACGACGCAACCGGCAAAGACGCTGGGCGCCCCGACGGGCTCCGCGCTCACGCAGAATGCCGCGGCGCAACCGACCGCCGGTCTGCCCGCTTCAGCGGGTAGTGCCTCGACCGCGACCCCCGCAAAGAAACCCTGGTTCCTCGAAGAAACTCTGGAAACCGCGCGCCGCGCCCTCGAAGACTGGGCGATCAACAACAAGCAGCTCACGCTGACCCAGATCAACCCCGCGCTCAACCCCAAGCCCGAGGACCTGGCCAAGGGTTATGACACGCTGCTCTTCAAGGCACGTTTCACGCAGGAGCTGTACGACGCCCCCTACCCGTTCGTCGACGCGGCCACCCCGCGGGTGACGCCCGAGCGGTTCAAGAAGGGCGAGGCACTGTTCTACGAGATGCAGTGCCTCAAGTGCCACATGATGGGCGAGGTGAAGCCCGATGAGAAAATCCCCCCCAGCGTCGTCGCCCCCAACCTCTCGCTGGCGCACCAGCGCCTCCAGCGGCGGTGGGTGCGGCACTGGGTGCAGGAGCCGCCGATCATCCAGGTGGGCACGGCGATGCCGCCGTTCCTCAGCGGGCTGGCGGCGCTGAAGCTGGACGGCTTGAGCTGGCCGCGCTCGCAGATGCTGCCGGAGCCCGAGGTGAAGCGGATCGAGTCGACGTACGGCGCGACGCCCGACGAGCAGGCGGGTCTGCTGCTGGATTTCGTGTACGCGGCGGGGGCGCGGAACTACACGCCGAGCCAACCCGCGGGCGGGGCGGGAGCCGGCGCTGCAGCGTCGCCCGCGCCGCTGCCGCAAGGCGCGCCGCCGACGGCGACGCAGCCTGCTTCCGCGGGCGACCCGACGGTGGGCGGGCCTTCCAACGCGCCCGTTGATAAGGCGCCGGTCCAACCGGGCACGAACGTGGTCCCGCCGGAGAAGAAGCAGGAGATGCAGAACCCGCAGAAGCCTGCCGCGAGTCCGACGGGGGCCTCTCCCGCGCCGGCGCCCGGGAAGACAGGGTCACCGGAGGTGAGCACCGGCGGCTCCCCAGCTCCGGCTCAACCGGCGTCTCCGTCCACACCCACACAACCTGTTCCTGCTCCCGCACCTGCCCCCGCCCCCGCCCCGGCGGGCAAGCCTTCGATCACCGGCAAGGTGTCGTTCAAGGGCGACGCGCCCGAGCCCGAGCAGATCGACATGTCCGGCGTGAAAGAGTGCGCGGCCCAGCACCCCGACGGCGCCTTCGCCGAGCGGCTGGTCGTCAACACCAACGGCACGCTGAAAAACGTGCTGGTCCGCGTCAGCGCCGGCCTGCCCGAAGGCAAGCAGTTCCCCGTCCCCGCCACGCCCGCCCGGCTCGACCAGAAGGGCTGCCAGTATTACCCACACGTGGTGGCGGTCATGGTCGGGCAGCCGATGACGATCTCCAACAGCGACACGTTCCTGCACAACGTCCACGCGCTGTCCAACGACAACCCCGCCTTCAACTTCGGCCAGCCTAACACCGACCCCGGCCGCAAGGTCGACCCGATGAAGGCGCCGGAATCGTTCAAGGTGAAGTGCGACGTGCACCCGTGGATGGGCGCGTTCGTCCACGTGCTGGACCACCCCTTCTTCTCCGTTACGGGCGACGACGGCTCCTTCGCCATCACCGGCCTGCCGCCGGGCAACTACACCCTCACCGCGTGGCACGAGACGCTCGGCGAGCAGCAGGTTGCCGACGTGAAGGTCGAGGAGGGCAAGCCGACGGCGGTGGAGTTGAGCTTCGAGGCGAAGTGATCAGGGGCCGGGCTCGATTCCGTTCCGCCCCATCCTGCTCTTACTCCTACTCTTACGCTTACTCCCGATCCCGTGGCCGTATGGCGGCTGAACCGCAAGAATAAGAGTAGGAGTAAGAGCAAGAGCAGGATGGAGATGGAGGATCGGCGACTTTGGAGACCCCTGTAAGAAAAGGGGTTCCCCCCGCGACTGAACCTCCTGATACTAACGCCCCCGACCGCGACCTGTCCTAGTATTGCCGGTGCCGCGCCCCGCGGCTGGAATACCGGCCGGCCCGGCGGAGTTGGGGATTTCGATTTAACCTTCACGGTCTTTGTCTACCAAGGAGTCTCGGATGAAAGCGCGTCTCATGTTGTCGGCCCTGGCCCTCGCGGCCGGTTTCGGTTTGTCTTCCGTTTGCCTGGCCGACATTTCCGGCACTGTGAAATTCGACGGCGAGGCCCCCGAGCCCGCCCAGATCGACATGTCCGCCGTCAAGGAGTGCGCCGCCCAGCACCCCGACGGCGCCTTCGACGAGAGTCTCGTCGTCGCCGACGGCAAGCTGGCCAACGTGGTCGTCTCGGTCAAGGCCGACAACCTCCAGGGCGAAGTCCCCAAAGAAGCCGCGACCCTCGACCAGAAGGGCTGCCAGTACCACCCGCATGTCGTGGCGGTGATGGTCGGGCAGAGCCTGCTGGTCAAGAACGACGACAACTTCCTGCACAACGTGCACGCCCTGTCGATCGACAACCCCGCCTTCAACTTCGGCCAGCCCACCAAGGACCTCAACGGCCGAAAGGTCGACCCGATGAAGACGGCCGAGCGGTTCAAGGTGAAGTGCGACGTGCACCCGTGGATGGGAGCGCAGGTGGCGGTGTTCGAGCACCCGTACTTCGCGGTGAGCAAGGAAGACGGCACGTTCAAGATCCCCGGCAACCTGCCGGACGGGGAGTACACGCTGGTGGCGTGGCACGAGAAGCTGGGCGAGCAGGAGGCGAAGGTGATGGTGTCCGGCGGCAAGGCCGAGAACGCCGAGTTCACCTTCAAGCCCGCCGCCGCCAAGGCGGACGACGCCGCCAACCCCGGCGCCGTGAAGCTGGCTTCGCTGGAGAAGACCGTCCCGGTCAAGGACGGGGCGTGCTGTGAAGTGAGTAAGGCGAAGACGCTGAAGGTCGCCGTGAAGGCGGACGCTAAGCCGCAAGCGGAGCAGCCGCAGGCGGCGGCGAAGTAGTCGTTCGCCAAGTCGTTCGCAACTTGCCGAAAAACCTCAGTTTCGGTGCCGATTGAAGGGGCTGAAAGTGGGCCCGGGCGAACTTGATGCGGGCGGCGTCATCTGTTAGAAACCGCCGCTCGGCCCGCCCGATCGACCCCGAACGTAAACCAAGGGCGGGCCGCTGACCGCAGCGGCCCGCCCTTTCGTTTTTTCGGGCCGTACGCCGGTGCCGATCCCGACGGCGCCGGCCGACAGCGCCGCAGGCGGCGTCGCGGACGGCGTCGCTCGGACTCATTTTGCGAAGGAGCGTTTGTAGGTGACAGCCCTGTCAACCGGCATTCATGCCCTCGCCGCCGGCGTCCTCGCCGCGGACTGGAAGTACTGGCTCCCGCCGAACTATTCCGAACACGGCGGGTCGATCGACCTGCTGTTCAACTGGATCTTCTGGATCACGACGATCATCTTCTTCGTCGTCGAGATCACGCTGGTCGTCTTCCTCATCAAGTACCGCCAGCGCCCCGACGGCCGCCGTGCGATCTTCACCCACGGCAACACCCGCCTGGAGATGGCGTGGACGCTGGCCCCGGCGGTGATCCTGATCATCCTGGCGCTGGCGACCAAGCGGGTCTGGGACCGCTACCGCTACTCGAAGGACGCCGAGGACCCCAACCGGGCGCAGGTGCTGGTGGTGGGCGAGCAGTTCAAGTGGAACTTCGTGTTCCCCGGCCCCGACGGCAAGCTCGGCACCTACCTCGCCTACCCCAAGCCCGCCGACGCCAAGTACCGCGGCATGAGCTTCCAGCGGGCACAGCAGGAGATCGGCAAGTACATCGAGAACGACAACCCGCTGGGGCAGAAGATCGACACGAAGAACCCCGCCGACCCCGGCCTCGACGACGACTACGCCCCCAAGAGCCAGGCCCGGCGGCTGATCCTGCCCGTCGGGCGGACGATCGACATCAACCTCAGCGCCAAGGACGTGCTGCACGACTTCTTCCTGCCGACGTTCCGGGTGAAGCTCGACGCGGTCCCGGGGATGCGCGGGCACATCGTGTTCCGCGCCAAGCCGGAGGCGCAGAGCACGCGGCGGGTGGCGCTGGAGCAGGTGCGTGCCGACGACCCGATCTGGCTCGACCCCGAAACCCCGGGCGTGACCGCCGGCGGCAACCCCAAGAGCTACCGCATTTACGACCCCACCGGGCCCAAGACCGGGGCGCGGCGCACGTGGCTCGGCCAGGTGTCGTACGAGACGCTCGGCGGTGCCGCCCGCCGGCGCCTGGCCCGCCAGCCCGGCGGCGCCGCCGCGGCGGAAGACCCGGCGAAGGTGGCGGCGGAGGTGGAGAAGTTCAAGGCCGACCTCAAGGGGCTGGGCATCAATGACCTCAGCGTCGTCGGGATGGTTCACGAGATCGTCTGCGAGGAGCTGTGCGGGCAGGGGCACACGACGATGAAGGGCGAGATGCTGATCGTCTCACCGCAGGAGTACCAGCACTACGTGAACCTCACCGCCCGCGCGACGCCGACCACCCCGACCCGGCCGCAGACACCCCCGGTCGCCGCCGCGGACACGGGCGCCGCCCCGGGCGCCGGGGTCGTCGCGAGGCCCGTCGTCGTCAGCGGCGTCGTCGCAAAGGAATGAAGCCGACGCGCAAGGCGGCCCGCCGCACGGCGCCGGTGGCCGCACCCGTCGTCAGGTAGTTCTGCCAGTTCCGTCCGACCACGAGTTCGCTTATGACCGCAATCCCCCACCCGCTGCACTCCCACGCCGAACACGCCCACGAGGCGCACGGCCACGAACACCACGAGATCGGGTTCGTCAAGAAGTACATCTTCTCCGTCGACCACAAGATCATCGGGCTCCAGTTCCTGTTCCTGGGGCTGATGTTCTTCGTCATCGGCGGGCTCGAGGCGATGCTCGTGCGGTGGCAACTGGGCTGGCCCGGCCGCCCGGTGCCGGTGCTGGGCGCGTACATGCAGGCGATGGGCGCCGAGGGGTGGAACTCCGGGTCGATGCCGGCCGGGTTCTACACCGCGACGTTCACGATGCACGCGTCGATCATGATCTTCTTCGTGATCATCCCGCTGCTCGTCGGCACCTTCGGCAACTACCTCATCCCGCTCCAGATCGGCGCCGGCGACATGGCGTTCCCGTTCATGAACGGGCTGGCGTTCTGGTCGGCGTTCCCCGCCGGCGCCATCATGGTCGTCGCCTTCTTCATCCAGGGCGGGCCCCCGCTCGCCGGTTGGACCAGCTACCCGCCGCTGTCGGGCACGCGCATGGCCTCGATCGGCGACGCCGCCGGGGGATTCCTCGCCATCCAGGGAACGACCTGGCCGACGCTGGCGCTGGTCTCGACCTTCCTTGCGCTGTTCATGGCGGTGCTGTTCGTCTGTGCCTACTACGTCCGCCTGGGCAGCCGCGCGGTCAACATCCCGGTCTCGGTGGTCATCTCGGCCGTGTCAGGATGGTTCCTGCTCCGCGGCATCCAGCACGTCGCGTTCGACGGGCAGAGCTGCTGGTTCCTCAGTATCTTCATCCTCGGCTTCTCGAGCATCCTGGGCGCCGTCAACTACCTCACCACGATCATCAAGCTGCGCGCCCCCGGCATGACCATGTTCCGCATGCCGCTCTCGACCTGGTCGCTGTTCATCACGTCGATCCTGGTGCTGCTGGCGACGCCGGTGCTGGCCAGCGTGCTGTTCATGAACCTGCTGGACCACCAGTCGTTCAACGGCATGCGCTTCACCAGTTTCTTCACGCCGCCGGGCTGGGTGCTTTCGAACCAGCCGCAGGGTAACTCCGGCGGCGGGTACCCGCTGCTGCACCAGCACGTGTTCTGGTTTTACAGCCACCCCGCCGTCTACATCATGATCCTGCCGGCGATGGGGATGGTCAGCGACATCCTCTCCACCTTCAGCCGCAAGCCTATCTTCGGCTACCGCCCGATGGTCTACGCCATCGCGGGAATCGCGTTCCTGGGCTTCATCGTCTGGGCGCACCACATGTTCCAGAGCGGCATGAACCCGACCCTGGGCACCACCTTCGCCATCAGCACGATGTTCATCGCGGTGCCCTCGGCGATTAAGACGTTCAACTGGCTGGGGACGCTGTGGGGCGGGAACATCCGCTTCACCGCGGCGATGTGGTGCGCCATCGCCTTCGTCGCCCAGTTCGTGGTCGGCGGGCTGTCCGGGATCTTCATGGCGTCGACCGCGGTCGACGTGCACATCCACGACACCTACTTCATCGTCGCCCACATCCACTACGTGCTGTTCGGCTCGACGGTCTTCGGCATCTTCGGGGCGATCTACTTCTGGTACCCCAAGATGTTCGGCCGGATGATGAACGAGAAGCTCGGCAAGCTGCACTTCTGGCTGTCGTTCATCACCTACAACTGCACGTTCTTCCCGATGCACATCCTGGGCATCGGCGGCATGGCGCGGCGCATCGCCGACTACTCCGCGTACGACAGCTTCGTGCAGTACAAGGGGATGAACCAGTTCATCAGCATCAGCGCCTTCGCGCTGGGCGTCGCGCAGCTCCCGTTCGTCATCAACTTCCTCGGGAGCTGGATCTGGGGCCCCAAGGCGTCGAGAAACCCCTGGCTCTGCAACAGCCTGGAGTGGGAGACCGAGAGCCCCCCGCCGCACGGCAACTTCGAAAAGGTCCCCGTCGTCCACCACGGCCCCTACGAGTACAGCTCGCCCCTGGTGCAGGAGGACTGGCTGGCGCAGACGCGCTGGGTCGAGGGCGCGGAGCAGCTTGCGGCGGCGCACCACTAGGAAAAAAATTGAACCACGAAGTCACGAAGACACGAAGCGTTCCTCTTACCCCCTGACCCTGTCTCGAACGGGATCCTCAATCGGAAAAAAATATCCGAGTCACAGACAACCGCTTCGTGCCCTTCGTGGCTTCGTGGTGAATCATTTTTTCAGGTGAACAAGCACCGCTACATCCCCAGCCTCCACCGGCTCGCCCTGCTCACCGCGGCGGCGACGTTTCCGCTCATTTTCATGGGCGGGCTGGTGACCAGTCACGGGGCGGGGATGTCGGTGCCCGATTGGCCCAACAGCTACGGGTACAACATGTTCCTGTTCCCGCCGCGCCTGTGGGTCGGCGGGATCCTCTACGAGCACACGCACCGGCTCATGGGGACGGTCGTCGGGATGCTCTCCATCGCGCTGACGTTCTGGGCGTGGCAGACCGAGCCGCGCCGGTGGGTCCGCTGGCTGGCAACGGGCGTACTGGGGGCGGTGATCTTTCAGGGCGTGCTCGGCGGGCTGCGCGTGGTGCTGGTCGAGCTGAACCTGGCTGTTGTTCACGCCTGCTTGGCGCAGGCGTTTTTCTGCATGGCGGCGCTGGTGGCGGTGGTGACGTCGCGCCGGTGGGTCGAAGCGGACGACCTGTCGCCGGACGAACAATCGGGCCCCGCCGGCCGAAAGCTGTTCCGCCTCGCGGCCGTCGCGGTGTTTTCCATCTACGTGCAGCTGGTCATCGGCGCGCTGATGCGCCACTACGGCGCCGGACTGGCGATCCCGGATCTGCCGCTGGCGTACGGGAAAATGCTGCCGCCTGCTTCTGAAGAAGGACTGCGGCGGATCAACGACGCGCGCCTGTGGGACGCGGGGTTGCCGCGCGTCACGCTCGCGCAGGTCTGGCTGCACTTCGCCCACCGAGTGGGCGCGCTGATCGTGGTATCACACGTGGTCCCCGTCGCGGTCCGTGTCCTCCGTCGCCACCGCAGGGCCGAGCTGGTCCGGCCGGCGGTGATCATGCTCGCGCTGCTGGCGGCGCAGGTGACGCTGGGCGTGCTGACGGTGCTGTATCGTAAACCCGCCGATGTCGCCAGTGCCCACGTCGCCGTCGGGGCGCTGCTGCTGGTGACGACGTTCGTCCTGGCGGCCCGCGCCGGTCGGCTTTACCTCGCCCGGCCGCGCGCGGCGCGACCGGCGGAGCGGGCCGGATTTGGCGTGGCGTCCGCGGAACTGGCTGCCGCATAGTTGCACCGAATGAACACCGTCTCCGACATCATCATCGACCTCCCCGACGCCGCCGTGGCGGGCGTCGCCGACGGCGAACCGGCGCCCGCCGGGCTAGCGCCCGCGCTCTCGGCCGCCCGGGCCCGCGCGACTGACTTGTACGAACTGACCAAGCCGCGCATGAACTTCCTCGTCGTCGTGACGACGATGGTCGGCTTCTTCATGGCCTCGCGCGGGACCTCCACCGACTGGGCCCTGCTGCTGCACACGCTGGTCGGCACCGCCTTGGCCGCGGCGGGCGCGAGCGTGTTAAACCAATACATCGAGCGGGGCTTCGACGGCCAGATGCGCCGCACCGCCAATCGCCCGCTCCCCGCCGGCCGCATCGCGCCGCTGGAGGCGCTGTGCTTCGGCGTGGGCCTCAGCGCCGGCGGCGCGTTTTACCTCTCCGCCTTCGTCAACGGCCTCACCGCGACGCTCGGCGTTATCACGATCGCCACCTACGTCTTCCTGTACACGCCGATGAAGCGGTGGACGACGCTGTGCACGGTCGTCGGCGCGGTCCCGGGCGCGATCCCGCCGCTGATGGGTTGGTCGGCCGCCGCCGACGCGCTGCCGGCGCAGGCGTGGGCGCTGTTCGGCATCCTGTTCTTCTGGCAGATGCCCCACTTCCTCGCCATCGCCATCCTCTACCGCGACGACTACGCCGCCGGCGGGTTCAAAATGCTCCCGGTGGTGGACGAGGGCCTCGTCGCCACCGGCCGGCAGATGCTGCTCTACGGCCTGGCGCTGATCCCGGTGAGCCTCATGCCCGTGCTCCTGCGGATGGCCGGGCCCATTTACTTCGTAGCGGCGGTGGTGCTGGGCGTGGCGTTTTTAGGATTCGGACTGGCGTGCGCCCTGCGCAAGACCCGCACGGACGCGCGCCAAATGTTCTTCGCGTCGATCGTATACCTGCCGCTGCTGCTGGCGGTGCTGATGGTCGACAAGACGGGCGGCGCGTGGTGAACCCGGGCGCCACTGTCGCAGGTGCGCGGGCGTGCCGATTCGCGGTCTGGGCCGCTTTATCGGCAGGTTCAATGGGCTGCGACGACTGCGGCCCCCCGTCGGACGTCCACCGCCCCGACCCGACGACCGCCCCCGCGGCGACGACGACCGGGGTCGTGGCGGGACACGGCGTGGTACGCGGGACGGTGACTTTCAAGGGCGTGGCCCCGGCCCCCGAAGAGGTGGCGGGCGCCAAGTGCCACAGCGGCGCCGCCGCGACGAGCACCGCCCCCGTCGTCGTCTCCGGCGACGGTGGCCTGAAGGACGTGATGGTTTACGTAAAGGACGCGCCGCAGTCCGGACCGGTGACGAGTGCCGCCCCGGCCGTCCTCGACCAGGTGAACTGCCAATACGTGCCGCACGTCGTCGGGTTGCGGACCGGGCAGGTCCTGAGGGTTACGAGCAGCGACGCGACGCTGCACAACGTCCACGCCCTGTGCGTGGACAACCCGCAGGTGAATTTCGGCATGACCGGCGCCGGGCAGACCCGCGACCTGACGTTTAAGGCCCCGGAACGATTCGCGGTGAAGTGCGACGTGCACCCGTGGATGAGGGCGCACGTCTACGTCTTCGACCACCCGTTCTTCGCCGCGACCGGCGCCAACGGGCGGTTCGAGATCCCGGGGCTGCCGCCCGGCGAGCACACGCTGGTCTTCAGCCACCCGTTCCTCGGAGACCGCGAGCAAAAGTTCGTCGCACGGGACAGTGAGCCGGCCGACGCGGACGTGGTGTTTGAGAAGGGCAAGTGAGAAGGAGATTTTTGGTTTTTGGTTTTTGATTTGCGAGTGGAGCGGCGGACAGTTTTCGTTGCCGACCCCCAATCACAAATCGCAAATCAAGAATCAAAATCGGAAACAGGAGCGACCTAAAAGTGTCTGAGACCATCCTGGACCACGGCTACGTCCCCGAAGAACACGCCCCCGACCCCGTCATGGGTCACGGCGATCCCACCGCGCCCGGCAAGATCGGCATCTGGCTGTTCCTGGCCAGCGAAATCATGTTCTTCATCGGGATCCTGGGGACCTACATCATCCTGCGCTCCGGCTCGCCGCGCCTCTTCGCCGAGCACGCCAGCGTCCTGAGCAAGATCGCCGCCGGTGCCAACACGCTCGTGCTGATCTTCTCTTCGCTGACGATGGCGCTGGCGGTGGACGCGTCGCAGAAGGGGGACCGGCGCAAGCTCTCGCTGTGCCTCCTGGTCACGCTGGTCTGCGCCGGCGGGTTCATGGGCATCAAGTATTACGAGTACACCGACAAGCTGGGCCGGCCCTTCACCCACTACGAGGGGCACCAGACACTCGTCGCCACTGACCCGTCTAGCAAGACCGCCTACGCCTACGACGGCCACGTGCACGGCCACGGCGACGAGGTGGAAGTCACCGGCTACCGCATGGCCCTGACGGCCGACCAGAGCTTCGACATCCACACCGCCAGCGAAGAGGGCATCAAGGAGATGTCCGGCGCGAAGGAGGAGCAGACTTTCCCGCCCATTCCGCGCAAGAACATCGGCACCGCGATCACCTACGGCCCGTGGAAGAACATCTTCTTCGCCTGCTACTTCGCCCTGACCGGCATCCACGGCCTGCACGTGGTCGGCGGCATCATCGCCATTGGAATCCTGTGGGCCCAGTCGCTCCGCGGCAAGGTCTTCGCGGCCCAGACCGAGTACACTGGCCTCTACTGGCACTTCGTGGACCTGGTGTGGATCTTCCTGTTCCCGCTGCTGTACCTGATCTAAGTACGAGGGCCGAGTGCCGGGGGCCGAGTGAGCCGATAAGGAATAGAGACGGAGATTGAACCCGATGGAATCGACGACGACGCAGGGCGGGTCTGGCGCGGGACGGATGGGCGAGCCGGAGGAACCGCACGGCCACAGCGAGGCGATGCCGCACCACAAGGTGCCCTACTACACCATCTTCGGGATCCTGGTAGTCCTCACCGTCCTCACGGTACTGGTGGCCATGCACCGGTTCGAGAAGGAGTGGATGAACCTGCTGGCGGCCATGCTGGTGGCGTCGGTGAAGGCATCTTGCGTCGCGCTGTACTTCATGCACCTCAAGTTCGAGGGCAAGCTGATCTACCTCATCCTGATCGTGCCCCTGATCCTCTGCGTCATCCTCTGCTGCGCCCTGATCCCCGACATCGCCCACGCCCTGCCGTTCAACCGCCTGACGCCGTACCCGGGCGTGCACCAGTGAGTGGGGTGACGGAGTGGGGAGTGACCGCGTGACGGCGTGAAAGCCCAAGGCGTGCTCTCTGTCATTCCGACGTACTCCGAGGAATCCCTCGTCGGTCGCGCGATCGACGAAAGATTCCGCGCAGGCTCGGAATGACAGCTACATTGGTCTCCTGTCCCCTGGCAGGTACCGCGCAGTCCTCGACCGATCGACCTGTCGCACATGTCCCAAGCCGTTGTCGAAGTCAGCGACCTCCGCCACAGCTACGGCGAGCGCGTCGCGCTGGACGGCGTCACTCTGAGCGTCGACGCCGGCGAGATCTTCGCCATCCTCGGCCCCAACGGCAGCGGCAAGACGACGCTCTTCCGCATCCTCTCGACGCTGGTGCCCGCCCCGCCGGGGCGCGTGCGCGTGCTCGGGCTCGACGCCGCCTCGGAGCGCGACGCGGTCCGGCGGCAGATCGGCGTCGTCTTCCAGGCCCCCAGCCTCGACAAGCAACTGACCGCCGCGGAAAACCTCACCCACCAGGGCCACCTCTACGGCCTGCGCGGGGCCGAGCTGGCCCGGCGCGTCGCCGACGCCTTGGCCGCGGTGAACCTCGCCGACCGCGCGGGCGAGCGCGTGGACAAATTCAGCGGCGGGATGCGCCGCCGGGTTGAAATCGCCAAGGGCCTGCTCCACCGCCCCCGCGTCCTACTGATGGACGAGCCCAGCACGGGCCTTGACCCCGCTGCCCGCATTGACTTGTGGCGCCACCTCCGCCAGATCAGCGGCGCGAAAAACGAGACCGGCGGCGGCGTCACCGTCCTGCTGACCACCCACCTGATGGAAGAAGCCGACCAGGCCGACCGGCTGGCGATCATGGACCGCGGCAGGGTAATGGCCTGCGACACGCCGGCCGCGCTCAAGGAGCGCATCGGCGGCGACGTCATCACCATCACATCCCGCCAGCCCGAGGCCGTCCGCGCCGCGATCCTCCAACGCCTCGGCGTCGAGCCGCAGCAGGTCGGCGCCGTCCTCCGAATCGAGCGCCCGCGCGGCCACGAATTCGTCCCGCAATTGATCGAAGCCGCCCCGGGAATGGTCGAGTCGGTGTCCGTCGGCAAGCCGACGCTCGAAGACGTCTTCATCCGCCTGACCGGCCAGCGTTTGGCAGAAGCGCCAGTTTAAGTCGGAGCAAAATCGGGCCTTGGTGCCCGTTTCGCCGCGGCCGGCACGGCCGCGCTTATTGAATGTGTCCCGATGAAGCGCGGCCGTGCCGGCCGCGGCGAAACGGGGAGGACGGACACGCACGATCCGTAGGACGGTAGCGCCTTACTCCGCCGTCCCGATGCTCACGCGGAAGCCGTCGACCTTGACCGTCAGCGACGCCCCGCCGTCCCCAACTGCGTCGACGCGGCCATCCAGCTCGTAGAAGACCTGCTTGCCCGAGCGGCGGTTGGAGATCAGGTTGCTCATGCGCAGCAGGCCGAGGTGGTGGCTGACCGTCGGCTGTGGGAGGCTCAATTCGCCGCACAGGCTGCTGACGTTGCGCTCCCCCTTGGCCAGCAGCAGCAGGATGTTCAGCCGGGTCTTGTCCGACAGCAGGCGGAAGAGCCCGACGAGCGACTCGAGATCCTGGTCAACGGGGCCACGTTTCGTCATCCACCTGTCTCCTGAGTTCGGTTGGCGCGGGACTATAGGAAGAACGCCCGAGCGACGTCAAAATTCACGTAAGAATTTTGCCCACGCCAAGTTGGGGCGGCCCAGAACGCGCCGCCACCTCGCCCCCTGCGCGCTTGACGTCCGCGGGCCGGCCCCTAAAATGCTTCGCTTAAGTTAACGCCCGGGGCGATGGTCTAACGGGATGACGGCTGAATCGCATTCAGCAAATCGGGGTTCGATTCCCCGTCGCTCCACTTCCCACCTTTATGATGCATTTCCGCGGTAGATCGCTCCGCGATCCGCTCGTCAGCGCCTGGCACAACAGTGACCGGATGCGAGAGCAATGCCGAACCGCCGAAGGCGGTACAGCGTAGCGTTCATCATTCTGTTTTTAATTGAACCTGCTTGCCCCTACTCGTTCGCGCTTTCTGAGGCTCGTACCGTTGACGTCAAAGGCCATGTCGTTAGCCTCGTGATCTTGCTTCGACCTGCGTAGTGCGGACGCGGGCAACGATCTCGGGGAAAACGTTGGTCCGGGTCTCGGGCTGTTGACGCATTAGCGACGGTTGTTCTTCGTGCCCCGCCGGCATGCTGCGGGAGGCGGACCATCACGCGGGCCGCGCCGTTTTTTCAACCGAGGCTGACCTCGGTCGTTTTTCGAACTTGGGGTTTCGGGGTTCCAGTTCTTTGCCGGGTGACATCAAATGATGAACACAACCAGTGGCGGTTTTGGTACGCGCGGACTTAAGGGCCTCTCGTCCGTCTTCGGGGGCCGCCGGCGGGCCGGCGCCGTCCGCCGTGCGGGATGTGCCGTGGAGCGGATGGAGCAGAGGACGCTCTTGAGCGTCGACGTCCTGAGCTATCACAACGACTTAGTCAGCAGCGGGCAGAACCTTAACGAGACGGTTCTGACGCCGCAAAACGTCAACAGCTCACAGTTCGGGAAACTCTTTAGCCATACGGTCGACGGGCAGGTGTATGCCCAGCCGCTGGTCAAGACCGGCGTCGACATCACCTCCGGCTCGCACCAGGGGCTTCACGACGTCGTCTTCGTCGCAACCGAGCACGACAGCGTCTACGCCCTCGACGCCCACAGCGGCACTCAGCTGTGGAAGGACAGCTTCATCGACCCGAACAACGGCGTCACGACTGTCCCGTTCGCCGAGCTGACGCCCAACCCGGACATCACCCCCGAGGTCGGCATCACGAGCACGCCGGTGATCGACCCGGCCGCCAATCTGATCTACGTGGTAGCCAAGACCAAGGAGGTCCGCGCCGATGGGACGCACTACGTTCAGAAGCTGCACGCGCTGAGTCTGGGCGACGGCTCGGAGCAACTGGGCGGGCCGGCGGTCATCGGGGACACGCTCTTCGACCCCTTCGCCGACTTCACCTACGTCTCCGGCCCGTTCGTCTACGGCTCCGGCGACGGCAGCCAGGACGGCAAGGTCTATTTCAACGCGATGCGGGAGCTGAACCGCCCGGGCCTCGTGCTGGCGAACAACACGCTCTACGTCGCGTTCGGCTCGCACGGCGACAATGGCCCGTACCACGGGTGGGTCCTTGGATTCAATCCGACCAACCTGGCGCTCACAGCCGCGTGGAACACGACCCCCAACGGCGGCCTCGGCGGGATCTGGCAGGGCGGCGGCATCACCGCCGTCGACTCCGACGGATACCTCTACTTCGAGACCGGAAACGGCACGTTCGACGAGGACCTCGACGGCAACGGCTTCCCGAGCCGGGGCGACTACAGCGACTCGTTCGTCAAGCTCGCCGTCGATCCCACGACCACGCCCGGCAACCAGAACATCAACGGCTGGGGGCTGAAGGTCGTCGATTACTTCACGCCGTTCAACGAGGCGCCGCTCAGCAACAGCGACGCCGACCTCGGCTCGGGCACCCTCACGATCCTGCCCGACTCGGTCGGCAGCGCCGCGCACCCCCACCTGCTTGTGGGCGGCGGCAAGGAAGGAAAGATCTACCTGATCGACCGCGACAACATGGGCAAGTTCGACCCGTCGACCGACCACGTCGTGCAGTCGATCCCGGGCGCGGTCCACGGTCAGCTTTCGACTCCCGCCTACTACGACGGCAAGATCTACATCGTCGGCGGCTACGGGGACGTGGCCAAGACGTTCTCGATCGGCAACGGCCAGCTTTCGACCCAGCCGACGAGCAAGTCGCCCGACAACTTCAACTTCCCCGGCTCCACGCCCAGCATCTCCGCCAACGGCGGCAGCAACGGCATTGCCTGGGACCTCGACCGCGGCACCAACCAGCTCCGGGCGTACGACGCCGGCGGCTATAACGCGCCGCTCTACAACAGCGCCCAAGCGGACACGCGCGACACGCTCGGCAACGTGGTTAAATTCGCGGTCCCGACGGTCGCCAACGGGATGGTGTACGTGGGCACCTCCAACGCACTGGTCGCCTACGGGCTGATGCTCCCGCCCACGCAAGCGCCGGCCGCGCCGTCCAACCTTGATGCCTCGACCGTTTCGGCGTCGCAAATCCACCTGAGCTGGGAGCTGAACTCGATCGACGCGTCGGGCATCCAGGTGGAGCGGTCGGAGAACAACACGGACTTCACACAGATCGGCGTCGTGACGGGGACGGCGACGGAGTTCAACGACTCGGTGGGGCTCGTCCCCAGCACGAAGTATTACTACCGGGTTCGGGCGACGAACATCAAGGGGGACTCCGCCTACAGCAACACCGATAGCGCCACGACCAAGGCGGTGATCGGCGACGGCTGGACCGACGGCGACGTCGGAACGCCCGCCTTCGCCGGCGACGCGACGTTCGACGGCGCCACCGGAACCTTCACCGTCCACGGCTCGGGCGACGACATCTGGAACCAGGCCGACTCGTTCCACTTCGTCTACAAACAGCTCATCGGCGACGGCACGATCACCGCGCGGGTCACGTCCGAGTCTTACACCGACTACTGGGCGAAGGCCGGCGTCATGATCCGCGAGACGCCCGACGCCGACTCGGCCCACGCCTTCATGCTCCTGGCGCCCGGGGCGGGCGCGTCGTTCCAGTACCGCCAGCAGACCGGCGGGCAGTCGAGCGATACCTACCAGAGTTACTTCTCCCCGCCGACGTGGGTCCGCCTCACGCGGACCGGCGACGTCTTTACCGGCTACGTCGCCTACGACGACGACCCGTCGAACCTGTACTGGTACGAAACCGGATCGGTGACCATCCCGATGTCCGCCGGCGTCTACGCGGGCCTGGCGGTCACGAGCCACAACAACTCCTACGTCAACGAGTCCGCCTTCGACAACGTTACGCTCGAGCAGTCGGCGTTGACGGCGCCGCAGCTGCCGGCCAACGTCGTCGCCAAGGCCGTCTCCGGCACACAGGTCGCCGTCACGTGGACCGACCCCGGCCACAACGCAACCGTCTTCACGGTGCAGCGTTCCACCGGCGCCGGCGGCAGCTATACGACGGTCGGGACCACGAGCAAGACGACGTTCATCGACTCGGGCCTCCAGAGTGGGCACACGTATTACTACCGCGTCAGCGCCGCCAACCCCGCGGGCACGTCCGACTTCACCGACCCGGTCAACGCGACGCCCCCGATCCCGCCGGTCACCCCGTCCGACGGCCACGCCACGCTGGTGAAGAGCGACGAGGTGGACTTGGCCTGGGACGACAATTCGGACAACGAGT
>Ga0207691_10000705_pt1 | contig 33075 bp, 35 predicted proteins | sample KBSM13metaG_FD_184327 | JGI IMG/M metagenome (GOLD analysis project Ga0207691, IMG submission 184327) | Miscanthus rhizosphere microbial communities from Kellogg Biological Station, Michigan, USA - KBS M1-3 metaG (SPAdes) (version 2) | ecosystem: Host-associated > Plants > Roots > Rhizosphere >...
CGAGCTGCAGCAGCTGGTCGGCGCCGAAGCCTGAAAATGGAAAGGGCGGCGCAGTTGGACCAGAGAACCGCTGCACCGCCCCTTCGTGGCGTGGAACCAAGTGGACGGCTATAAGTGTAGCAATCGGCGTGCCAAATTAAATAAGTGGCAGTTTTCTGCCGTTTTCTCTTAGGCACAGGAAAAGGCGAACGGCGCTTGCGTAAAATTTTCCGACATATTGCAGCGCCGGACAGGACCGACGGCACTTTGTCGTCGGCCTCGTGTTGGGGCAGCCGGTGAGCCGGCACGATCCCGATCTCGCGCGTCCCAGCGGACCGCGACTGTTCTGCGACCTGACCCAGAGCTGGTCGGAGGTCGGCGGTGGGGTTCGCACTTATCTGCTGCATAAGCGGCGCCACATCCTTGAGTCCACGCCGCACAGCCACCTCGCGATCATCCCGGGCGCGTCCGATGCGGTGATCGAGGAAGACCGCGCGATCACGGTCACGATCGCCTCTCCGCACGTCCCCGGCAGCCCCAATTATCGCCTGCTGCTGCGAAACGGTGCGGTTCGGGACGCGCTGGAGCGGTTCCGGCCCGACCTCATCGAGTGTCAGGACGCCTACAACCTGCCGTGGACGGCGCTGGCCTATCGGCGGCGGCATCCGGAGACGGCACTGATCGCGGCCTATATGACAGATTTCCCGACGGTCTATGTCGAGCGACCGCTGTCGCGCTTACTTACGAAGCCGGTTGCAAGCGCACTCGGGCGGGTCTGCTATGCCTATTGCCGGGCGCTCTATCGACGCTTCGATTCTGTTTATGCGCTGAGCGAGAACGGTGGCGCGGCGAAGCTTCGTTCGCTGGGCATCGATCCGGTCGAGGTGGTGCCGCTAGGCGTCGAGGTCGGTGAATTCGGTCCGACCTGCCGCGACGAGCGCCTGCGTGCTAGGCTCGGCCTGAAGGACGATCAGCCGCTCCTAATTTATGTCGGCCGGCTCGACGGCGAAAAGAAGCCGGATGTGGTGGTCGACGCGTTCCGCCGGCTGCCGCGCGAGCTGGGCGCGAAGCTGGCCTTGCTTGGCGAAGGACCGCTGAAGGCCGAGATTGCCGCAATCGGCGACGATCGCATCATCATGCCGGGCTATGTTCGCAACCGCGCCGAGCTAGCGCGTTGGCTGGCGAGCGCGGACATCTACGTCTCCGGGATGGCCGACGAGACCTTCGGGATCTCAATCATCGAGGCACAGGCGTCGGGGCTGCCGGTCGTCGGCGTCGGTGCCGGGGCGATGCTCGACCGAGTCACCGATGCGATGGGCCGGCTTGGCCCCGTCGGAGATTCCGAGACGATGGCCGCCAACATCCTCTCCGCCTGGGGCGCAGACCACGATGCGATGCGCGAGGCCGCGCGCCAGCACGCGCTGCAGTTCAGCTGGGACAGAAGCATGGAGACGCTGTTCGGGCAGGTCTACCCGGTGGCGTTCGAGCGCCAGCGTGAGCGGCAGCTGCGGCTGGCTGGCCAGCCGGCGCTGGCCGCCTGAGCGGTTCAACGGGTATTCACGAGCGGGGCGGAAAATGACCGGAATGCGGCGAGTGGCCTTGTTCGTTCTGGCGTCGATGATGTTTGCTCCGGTTGCCGCGACGCCGCGCAAGGCGTCTCCCAAGGCGACGCCGAAGCTTGCGGCTACCGAAGATAAGCTCATCCAGAGCTGCGATGCCCATAAATTCGAAACCGTCGTGGACCTCCTGGTCGACGGCCAGCCCAAGAAGTCCAAGGTCAAGCTCTGCGGCGTCGAAGGGCAGAGCAACGCCGATTGGATCGGCACGCTCAAGGACGCGATCCGGAAGCTCGAGGCGAACAAGGAGATGCCCGCAGCGCAACGCGACCAGATCGTGAGCGCGATCCGGGCGGAGATTGGGCGGCTGAGCATCGTCGCAACGCCGGTGCCGCCACCGAAGCGTGAAGCGACCGAGCAACCTGCATCGCCGCTGTCCCGCGATTATGCAGCGCTGCCGCCCATGCCGCTCCCGGTGCCTGCGCCGCCATCCATAGAACGTCCTCCTGCAACGCCGGTGCAGCCTTCGGCGATCGAACCGGCGCCCTCGCCAGTTCCCGTCGCACTGCCGGCTCCTGCTTCAGCTCCCGTCGTCGTGCTGCCTAAGCTGAGCTTCGCCTGCTACACGCCCGGCGATATTGGCGGCGAGGCGCCGTGCGCCGGTTTCGAGCATGACACGCTGGTGACCGTGCAATCGAAGGGCAATGTCCCCGGCGGTGCCGCGCTTCACTTCATTCGCAATGGCGAGGATCGCGCCGACGTTGACCTGGCGCCGCTTTCCCATGGCGGGTCGATGCGCGTGGCCCTTCCGCCCGACGTCTGCGCCGGCTTTGGTGCTGGCCGCATGGAGCTGCAGGTGGTCGTGAATGGGTCACGGGCGAGGTCGGAAGGTCCGTTCCCGCTTCGCTGCTACTAACTCGACTTCGTACCGTACGGGCGGCAAGGAAGCGGCGTGGACGCCCCTTACGCGAAACTCGAGGAGCTTGAGCCGGGCATTGCCCGCGTGCTGGCGCATAACCCGTCGGCTTTCACCTATTACGGCACGCAGACCTATCTCATCGGGACTAGACAGCTCGCGGTGATCGATCCGGGCCCGGACTTGCCGGAGCATATCGACGCGCTGGAGGTGGCGATCGGCGGCCGCGACGTCGTCGCGATCATGTGCACCCACACCCACCGCGACCACAGTCCGGCTGCGCGGCCGCTGGCGGAGCGGAGGGGCGCGCATATCATCGGCTGCGCTCCTCTCGCGCTGGAGACAGTCGGGCCCCGTGCCGACGCATCGTTCGATGGGGATTATTCGCCCGACCGCGTGCTTGATGATGGCGACTTGCTCGAGATCGACGGAGAAACGGTGGCGGCGGTCGCAACCCCCGGCCACACCTCCAACCACCTTTGCTTCGCCTATCGAGGCGCTCTCTTCAGCGGCGATCATGTAATGGGCTGGTCCACGACCGTGGTCGTGCCGCCCGACGGCGACATGGCAGCCTATATGGCGAGCCTCGACACGCTCAGGCAGCGCGATGACCGCGTCTATTATCCGGCCCACGGGCCCGCGGTGACCAACCCTCAGCAGTACGTCCGCCATCTCGTCGGGCACCGCATGCAGCGCGAGAAGCAGATCGTCGGGCTGATCGGCGATCAGGCGCGCGAGATCCCGGACATCGTCGCCAATGCCTATCCCGGGCTCGACCCGCGTCTGACGGTTGCCGCGGGCGGGTCGGTCCTCGCGCATCTCGTCGATCTGGAACGGCGGGGGCTGGTCGAGCGTCAAGGCGAAGCATGGAAGGCCGCCTGAACAAGCCGCTTGTGCTCGCGATGATCGCGATCGCGCTGGTGCTCGGCGTGCTTCTCGGCGTCACGACGGGGATCGCCGACCGCATCTTTGGCGGGCCGACCCCGAAGACGATCGCGACCTCAAGCCTGGAGTCGATGCGAGCGCAGAACCGCCTGATCGCCTTCGTTGCGCGCTACGTGTCCGTGACCACGACAACGGAGAGCCGCTTCGGCCTGTCAGCCAAGCGCACGCTCATCCTTCCCGGCGACGTCCGTTACGAGCTCGACTTGTCGAAGCTCCAGCCCAATGATGTGGCCTGGGACAAGGCGACGAGCACACTCAGCGTGAAGCTGCCTGAGATCGAGATCGCGGGGCCTGACGTCGATCTCGCCTCAGCGCAGGAATATGGCCAGGGCGGCATCCTCTCGGCGCTGACCAATGCCAACCAGCAGCTTGATTCCGCCAATCGGGCGAAGGCGGTGGCCGACTTGCGGCAGCAGGCGCAGGGAGCTGTCCAGATGCGTCTCGCTCGGCAGGCGGCACGCGCTGCGATCGAGCGCAGCTTCGCGATGCCGCTGGCAGCTGCCGGCTACAAGGACGTGAAGGTCGTTGCCCGCTTCCCGACCGACGGAACCGATGAGCCTAGCTACGTCGACCTTTCGACCCCATATGAGGATGCAATCAAGGAAGCGGAGCGACGGCGCGCCGCCGGGGGAACGAAGTGACGTTTCAGAGCACCAGCCTCAAAGGCCTCGACCTGCTTGCGGAGATCGACCGGCTTAAGGGCGAGCGCAACGCAGTCATCCTCGCGCACTACTATCAAAAGCCTGAGATCCAGGACCTCGCTGACTTCGTCGGCGATAGCCTCGACCTGTCGCGCAAGGCCGCCGAGACCGACGCGGATGTGATCGCCTTTTGCGGCGTCCGCTTCATGGCCGAAACGGCCAAGATCCTCTCACCGCAGAAAACGGTGATCCTGCCCGACATGGATGCCGGCTGTAGCCTGGAAGACAGCTGTCCGCCCGACCAGTTCGCGGCGTTCCGCGCGGCCCATCCGGACCATATCGCGCTGACCTACATCAACTGCTCGGCCGCAGTGAAAGCGCTCAGCGACATCATCGTCACCTCGTCGAGCGCGCAGGTGATCCTCGACCAGATTCCGAGGGACCAGAAGATCATCTTCGGCCCGGACCGGCACCTCGGCGGCTATCTCGCGCGCAAGATGGGCCGCGACATGTTGCTGTGGCCGGGCATCTGCATCGTCCACCAGGCCTTCAGCGAGACCGAACTGCTGAAGCTCAAGGCCGAGCATCCGGGGGCACCGGTCGCGGCGCACCCCGAATGCCCGCCGCACATCATCGATCACGCCGACCACGTGGGCTCGACCAAGTCGATCCTCGATTTCGCGCTGAACAGCCCGGCCGAGACGATCCTGGTCGCGACCGAGCCGCACATCATCCACCAGATGGAGAAAGCAGCGCCGGACAAGACGTTCATCGGCGTTCCCGGCGGCGACGGGAACTGCAACTGCAACATGTGCCCGTACATGGCGCTGAACACCCTCGAAAAGCTCTACCTTGCGCTTGGCGACCTCGAGCCGCGGATCGAACTGTCGCCTGAGGTGATGGAACGCGCTCGCGTGCCCCTGGAGCGGATGCTCGAGATGGCAGGCCGCACCGTTGGCCAGGGCGACGTCGGCACTCCAATCATTGATCGTCCCGAGGACATCGACCCCGCGATCGACGGGGACTGATTTTCAGGTGCGTTAAGCCTCTCTTTTCCCTTCCCGATTTACGATGAGCCGAAGGCAGGCTGCGGTGCTTTGCCGCGGCGTTCAGACGCCGTTGGCGACGAGCGCTCTAGCTTGCGTGCGGGGTTCGGGAGGGGTCTTTCTTGCGTACTGCTGTCGTCTTGTCGCTGCTCGCGGCAGCCGCTGCGTCGTCGTCGGCGGCTGCGCAGCCGTCGTTCGCGGCAAGCTTTCCCTCGCGCATCCTTGCCGCACATAATGCGGAGCGGGCGCGCGCCGGCGTCGGGCCGCTGGTCTGGGACGATGCGCTGGGGACTGCCGCTGCGGCCTATGCGACGCAGATGGCGATGACGGGACGCTTCGCCCACTCGGACCGCTCGCTCCGCCGCGGCACCGGCGAGAACCTGTGGATGGGCACGCACAACGCATTCAGCATCGAAACGATGGTCGGCGGCTGGGCCTCGGAAAAGCGCTTCTTCACGCCCGGCATTTTCCCGAACAACAGCCGCACCGGTAACTGGGAAGACGTCGGCCACTATACGCAGATGATCTGGCCGACGACGACGCGCATCGGCTGCGCGATCGCTTCGACGGGGCGGATCGATTATCTCGTCTGCCGCTATGCCGGTGCCGGGAATATCGACGGCCGGCCGGTGGGTTACGCCGCGCGCTAGCTGACCCAAAGCCAGATCGACGCCAACAACATTCCGACATTCATGTAGGCGGTCGAGGCGAAGCCGAAGGCGCGGTAGACCGGCTTGATCCGGTAGCCGATCCAGAAGGCGATCCGGCAGAGAACGAAGGTGATCGAAGCCGCAGCGACGATGCTCAGCCGGTGAACGGGCAGGGTGACCGAGAGCGCCAGCGATCCCACCAGGAACAGCAGGAACTGCTGCGTCGAATTGTCGGCAACGCGTCCATCCACGACCATCTTGTGGCTTTCCTTGCCGAGCGTCGGGTCGATGGCTTCGCTGAAGAACCGCGCATTGCCGACTGCGCCATACATCACGAACAGAAGGGTAGCGGGCAGGGTGGTCCAGCGGATCGCATAGGCAAGACGGTCACCGGCGCTATCGGCGATGACCGGCGGCGCGATCGATTTCGACAGCAGCCACACCAGCAAGATCATAGAAACGACGCCGCTTGCCGCGCCGACGCCTACGGCCCTTTGATCGCGATTCATTAATACCTCCCTCGCCACTTGGCTGTACCACTGAACAACGTTTCGGGACCATAACGGAACATGGTCGCGTCACGGCAGTTAACGGGGGGAAGGTTAGTTGCTTCGCGTCTCTTGCCCGGAACGCTTCGGCGTTACCGCGTTGCGTTTGGAAACATGGCTGGCGACGCTCGTTGTACTGACGAAATTAGAAGGGAACGGGACGAGACAATGAGGAAGATTTTGAACCTTGCGACTGCTGCGGCTCTACTGGCAACCAGTGGGGTGCCGGTGATGATGTCGCCGGCCGAAGCGCATTCGACATATTACCGCCACACGCACACGTACCGCGGGCATACCCACTATGCTCGGAAGTACTGCCGTTATTCGAGCGGGACCACCGGCCTCGTCGCCGGCGGCGTCGGCGGTGCGGTAGTCGGAAGCCAGGTGCTTGGCGGTCCGATCGGTGCGGTCGCGGGCGCGGTCGGTGGCGCGGTCGCCGGCAGGGCGATCGATCGCGCGTCGACGTCGCGCAGGCGCTGCTACTGGCGCTAAGCCGCTAAGGCGGGCCTGATGCCCGCATACGCTGAACGTCGAAACTTCTCACGGCCGCGGGAGCGCGCATCTGCGCTCGCCGCGGTCATTTTCGTACAGGTCGCCGTCGGCTGGGCGTTGCTGAGCGGTCTGCACGTCGACGTCTCGCACCCCGGCGACGTGGTTCAGCGACTGATCAATGTGACGCTCCCCAAGCCGCCACCGCCAGTCAAGCCCGTTCATCGGCCTGCGCCTCAATCGGCGCCCAAGGCAGCGCCAGACAAGCTCGGCGGTTCGTCGGGCCCGAAGCCGGCTCATGCTCCGCCAAGTGTTGCGCCCGTGATAGCGGTTCGCCCGAACGCAGCGCCTTCAGGCGGGGGCACCGGGAGCGGACCCGCGCTCGGCAGCGGAGCGGGCGGGGGAACCGGCGGGCAGGGCTATGGCTCCGGCGGCGGCGGCGGAGATCTCGAGAAGATCGCCGGGGACATCTACCCAAGCGACTATCCCAGGCGCCTCGCGAAAGCTGGGATCGGGGGCACCGTCAAGATGCGCTGCACGGTGATTACCAACGGAAGGGTGTCGCACTGCGTCGTCACGCGCCCGAGCGGCGTCCCGGAGCTCGACGCGATCACTCCGCGCCTGGTCGAGCAGCGCTTCGTCTATCGCCCGGCGACCGATCGCTACGGGCGGCCGGTGCCCGACGATATCGAAGTTGAATGGACCTGGGACTGACGGGCGTTAGGGAAGCCTGTTCGCCCGTGTCTCGATCGTCGCAGTCTCGGCATGGTGCTTGTCGAGGTGACGCCTGATCATCCTGAGGTTGCGGGTGTTCGAGCGGAAGAAGAAGTCGGGAATGGCGCCGACCCACGGGATCAGTCCGAGGAGGAAGTCGAAGCCGACGTTTCCGGACATGCGCGCAATCTGCCATTTCGACATGCCGAGATTGCGCGCCTCCCAGACGATGTAGGCGCCGAGCGCCGCGCCCGCGATATCGCCGACGCCGGGGATGAGGTCGAGGATGACGTCGAGACCGATTGGCTTGTTGAGGCCGGGGATGACGAACAGCCGCTCGAGCAGCTTCTCCATCGCTTCGACACGCTGGCGCACCGACGCGGGATCGGTCCCGATCGACGGGAAAGGGAGGCGCTCGTCGCCCTGAGTTGCCATCTCACTGACTGCCTGGCTGTTGCTGCAGGTCGGTGAGCGTGTGACGCGCGTAACGGTTCCCGGCGAAGCCTTGCACTCGCGTGGAAACGAGCGACCAGCGGACCGGCGCAGCGATCGGAATGAACAGCTGCTTGTCGTCGATCTTAGCTGCGGCCTGGGTGAGAAGCGCCGAACGTTGGGCTGGGACCGGCGTCTGTCGCGCCGCATCCATCAGTTGATCCGCGTCGGGATCGCAGATCGGCACCGCCCCGCAGCGGAAGCGCCGCACGAACCATGCGGCCGAAGGCGACGGAGCAACTTCGTCGATTAGCACGAAATCCGCTGACGCAGACGACGGCGCCCTTTCAACCGTGAGGCCGATCGCGCCCCAGTCATGCTGAAGTTGCGCGAGCAGCTGGTCGGCCCCCGAGCTTTGGGGAAGGGCTACCTCGATGATGGGCTTGGTCTTGCCCAGCAGCTTGTCAGCAGTGGCACGAACCGCGGCTAGCCGATCCGCCAACGCAGTTGCGAACCACGCCGGCTGCGCGGGAGCGGGAACTCCCTCCAGTCCCGGCTCCAGCAGGGTCGCGCGCGGCGCAAGGCCTGGAACGCGGAGCGCTCCGACATAGGCCGTCCGGTCCAGGGCCTGCGACAGCAGCGCGCGTACCTGAGGGTTGTCGAGCTTGCCGCCGCGCTGGATCGGCGCCAGTCCGAACAATCCCGATGCAGGGTCGAAGCGAAGCGCGTTGCGGGGCAGCTTGGCATTGGCGGCATTCGGCAGGTCGGTGAAGGTCCCGCCGAGAACGAGATCGCTCTTCCCATTCACGAAGCCGTTGATCGCGTCGTCGGCCGTACCGCCCGCGAGGAGCACATCCTCGTGCTTTGTCTCTTCGTCGTCACCCGCTGTGATTTCCCGGCTGAGGTGAGCTTCTCCCCCGGGCCCTCCGGTCGGGACTGCCGTGAACGGTCCAGTGCCCTCATTGCCGCGAAGGATCGCGAACTCTGGCTGTGCGAGAAGCGACAACAGGTTGGGGCGGGGGGCAAGCAAGCGGATCTCGATCACGCGGTCCGTCATCGCCACGATGTCGTCGATCGCGCCCACCGAATCCTTCAGCGGATTGCGGCTGCGGTCGCCGAGCTGGCGCTTGAGCAGCCGAGCGACCTGCGGCGCGGTGATCTTTGACCCGTCCGGCCAGTTCTTGGAGGCGATGCGGAAGATATAGCTGAGCCCGTCATCGCTGACATTCCATCGTTCGGCGAGGCCGGGAACGATGTTCCCGGAGGCATCGAAACGGACGAGGCCCTGCGCGACGTTGCTCAGAAGCACCGCGCTCGCGGGAGGCAACGGCCCGAGCGCCGGGTCGCGAAGCTTCGGCTCCGTGCCGATCACGACCGCTTTCAGCGGCCCCTGGGGTTCCTGCTTGCACCCGGCGGGGATAAGCAGCAGTCCCGGGACGAGAAACAGGCTAAGAGCGCGGCGCATGGAGGCGGGTTTACGCGCAACGTTGCATTCAGCAAGCATCTGGATATCTCGTTCCCGCTGTATTACTGAACTAAAGCAGTGGAAGCGAGTCCGCGGTTGAGATGAGGGTGGCGGAAAAGGATAGCGTCTGGACGCGCGACGGGCAGCCGGTCGAGGAGTTGCCGGATCCGTTCGCTCCGGAGCCTCCCCAAACCGAGGTTTTGGAAGAGCCGAAGCGCCGGCGGCGATGGCCGCTTGTGGTCTATTCGATAGCCGGCGTCATCTTCATCACCGTGCTTTGGCTCGTGATCACGGCTCCCTTGTCGCGAGCGCTCGAGCCGCTTCCCGATCCCGCGCTCCTGCTGGAGAGCAGTGACGGCCGCCCGATCGCGCTACGGGGGGCGATCAAGGAAGCGCCGGTCGATGTCAGGAAGCTCAATCCGGTTACGCCGGCTGCGTTCGTCGCGATTGAGGACCGGCGTTTCTACCGGCACTGGGGCATCGATCCGCGCGGTATGGCGCGTGCGTTCGTCGCGGACATGCGCGGCGGCGGCGTTCGACAGGGCGGAAGCACGATCACCCAGCAGCTTGCCAAGACCAACTTTCTGTCGGGCGACCGGACGATCAAGCGCAAGGCGCAGGAGATCATCATCGCCTTCTGGCTGGAGTCCTGGCTCACCAAGCAGGACATCCTGTCGCGCTACCTGTCGAGCGTCTATTTCGGCGACGGCGTCTATGGCCTCCGCGCCGCCGCGCACCATTATTTCCACCGCGAGCCCGAGAGATTGAACCTCGCTCAGTCAGCAATGCTCGCGGGCCTCGTTCAGGCTCCGTCGCGGCTCGCGCCCACCGAGCACTTGGCAGCGGCGCAGAAACGCAGCCAGCTTGTGCTTCAGGCCATGGCCGATACCGGCGCTATCAGTGCCGCGAGGGCCGGAGGCACTGTCCTTGCCCGGCCGGTGGCGCAGCAGGCTAAGCTGCCCGCCGGCACCTACTTCGCCGACTGGGTAGCGCCTTCGGCAGCCAAGGCCTTCGAGTCAGACTTCGGGCGCGTGGCAGTCCGCACCACTCTCGACCGCAACCTTCAGCGGATCGCCGAGCGGGCGGTGGCCCGCGCCTCGATCGGCGCTGCGCAGGCGGCGCTGGTGGCGATGCGCCCCGACGGCACCGTCGTCGCGATGGTCGGCGGCAAGAGATACGCAGACTCGCCGTTCAACCGGGTGACGCAGGCGCGTCGCCAGCCTGGATCGGCATTCAAGCTGTTCGTCTACCTCGCAGCGCTTCGCGCCGGCTGGACGCCCGACAGCATGATCGATGATTCGCCGGTGACGATCGGGGGATGGACGCCAGTAAACAGTGACCGCGTATACCGCGGTCGCATCACGCTTCGCGAGGCTTTCGCGCGGTCGAGCAATGCAGCAACAGTTCGCCTGTCGCAGGCGGTCGGGCGGCCCAATGTGATCCGAGCCGCCCGCGACCTCGGCATTTCGACGCCGCTGCCCGACAAGCCGAGCCTGGCGCTCGGGACTGCAGGCGTCAGCCTGCTCGAACTTACTTCGGCCTATGCGGCCGTCGCAAGCGGTCGCTACCCGATCGCGGCCCGCGGCCTTCCCGACGAGCAGGCGCCTGAGGGGCTGTCGTCCTTCTTCCAGCAGTCGGGGGCTCTCGACCGCCAGCGTGACTGGGCCCCGATGCTCGACCTTCTCTACGCAGCAGCGAACAACGGCACCGGCCATCGTGCAGCGCTCTCCGTACCGACCTTCGGGAAGACCGGAACCACGCAGGAGAACCGCGACGCCTTGTTCGTCGGCTTTGCCGGTAACCTGGTCGTTGGCGTGTGGGTCGGCCGCGACGACAACAGGTCACTCGGGCGGATCAGCGGAGGTACGGTCCCCGCGGAGCTTTGGCGCAGCTTCATGAGCTCGGCGCTCGCCATCGACCGCAGCCGCGGGCCACAACTGCCGGCCGATTTTCATCGGCCGGACCCGCAACCGCAACCGAAGCTCAAGAGCCCCCTCCCGCCGGAATGGAGCAATGCCACCAAGCCGCTCCGCGACCTCGCCCGGGAGCTCGAGAAGCTAGTCGACAAGGATTGACGAAAGTTACTTAACGAAAGTTCATGTGGCGCCCTTTGGTTTTAACGATTGGTAAACCGATTTGAGCGAGATTCCGCCCGTTCTGCACACGATTGATGTGCGGAGGCGTGGCGTTGTTCGATCGGGAGACCGGAGATGGTGAAGTTCATTAAGCTGATCAAAAATACGAAGGGTGCGACCGCGATTGAGTACGGCCTGATTGCCGCGCTGATCGCCGTTGCCGCTATTGCTGCGATGCAAAGCGTCGGCAACAAGCTGAACACGACCTTCAACAACGTTTCGAACAGCCTCGGCTAAGAAACGTTTGTCAGCAAAGGAGGGCGGTGGCGTCGAAAGGCGCCGCCGCTTTTCTTTTGTGCTCCGCGCCGTCATGGATTCAGATTGCGGCACTTGACGGCCGTTGTATCGTTGGGGCGGCGATGGAGCGGATTCTGCTGGCGGCCGCGCTCGCGGCAATTCCATTTTGGGGAAGCGGCGCGACGGCGTCGGTCCTGCATGACCCTGTCGCGCTCAATATCGGGGTGAACTGCCAGTGGCAGACACGTTGCATGTCACAGCAGCGTGGGGCGATGAAGCGCGCACTGAATTTCGTCGCCAGGAGCAGGCCGCCTCAATGGCGAGTCCAGCTGTGCAACCGTAACGCCCGCCGCGGCGGCAACCGCGTCGACTGGATCGGTTTCGAAAATTGCATCCGAAACGCAGCGCTAAAACAGCCCGCGAGCCTCAGGAAGCACAAGCGCTAAAGGGGAAGTGGTGGAGCCGAGGGGGATCGAACCCCTGACCTTCGCAATGCCATTGCGACGCTCTCCCAGCTGAGCTACGGCCCCACGTCCTTCGCGCCTTAGGCGATGTTTCCCGCGCTGGAAAAGCGGAAAATGCTCACCGCCGAGGCGAAATCAAGCCAGCCTAGACCTCGTCGTCCTCGCCAGCAGTTTCGACGCCAAGGTCGTCGTCACCGGTTTCCAGGTCGACTTCCTCGTCGGCACTGATCTCGGCGTCCTCATCGACGGCCAGATCCTCAGCCTCGAGCTCCGAATCCGCGGCCGGTTCCTTTGCAGCGACGGGAGCCGCCTCGAACGCGAGCGGCTGCTTCGACTTCAGGACCGGCTCGGGAATCCATTCGGTCCCGCAGTTGATGCAGTGAACCGGCTCGTCGTTGCCGAGGTCATAGAAGCGGGTCGAGCACTTGGGGCAAGTGCGCTTGGCGCCCCATTCGGGCTTCACCATGAGGGTCTCGTCTCCAGTAAATTCATGTTCGCGTGGGCCGTGCCCAGCGTTCGGCGGCGCGCCTTGCCATAGGCATATGCCCCTGTCAAAGCAGCCGCCCTTCAGCCGAGGATATGGGATTGAGCGACCGCGAGGAGAAGGGGCCCGTCATCGCAGTGGACGGCCCGGCGGCAAGCGGGAAGGGCACGATCGCCAGGTCTCTGGCGGAACGCTTCGGGCTGCCGCACATGGACACAGGCCTCCTGTACCGGGCGGTTGCACTCAATCTGTGGCGCTGGGGCGGCGACCCGGCGAGCGAGTTCGAAGCCCTGCGTGCTGCTGACATGCTGAACATCGACCCGGATGACGAGGAACTTCGCAGCGAGCCGGTTTCGCGGATCGCCTCATCCATTTCCGCCTATCCGTCCGTCAGGGCGGCCCTGCTCGAGCGGCAGCAGGATTTCGCCGGGCAGCCGGGCGGCGCTGTGCTTGATGGACGCGACATCGGAACCGTGATCGCGCCCGATGCTCAGGTGAAATTATTCGTTACCGCCTCCCCCGAAGTTCGTGCCCAGCGCCGGGTCCGGGAGCTGCTCGAGCGGGGCATGCCGGGCCATTTCGAAGATGTGCTTTCGGACATTCGCGCGCGCGACGCACGTGACAGCTCCCGCGACGTCGCGCCGCTCAAACCCGCGGCCGATGCGATCATCCTCGACACCAGCGACCTCGACCGCGACGCGGCCGTGGACCAGGCAATTCGGCTGGTGGAGGAGCGGCTTCGCAAAACCAATCTAGGTTAGCGCCGCGCTAGGATTATTTTCACTTCTCTCTGCAAGAAGCGCCGTTGAACTAGCCGGTGGAAAGAGCAGAGACCAGGTGCGCAGCAAGACCGTCCGGATCGCCAGCAGCCACATCATTACCACCTGCGCCACGGCGGCAGCGATCCTGCTGTTTGTGGTGCTTGGCAGCCAGGTCGTGTCCGGCGCGATCGGCGCCGTCCCGGTCCCTAATGCAAGCAGCACGCTCAGCGTCGCCTTCCTGCTCAACATCGCGATCATCCTGTTCGGCTGGCGCCGATCGAAGGATCTCAAAGAAGCGCTTGAGGCCTATGACGCCGCCGCCCGGCTTGCGGACCGCAACGCCAACACCGATCCCACGACGGGGCTCGCCAACCGGCGGGAGCTGGTGCGGGCGCTAGATGAGGGGCTTGCGGCTAAGAGGGGTGTGTTCCTCGTTCTCGACCTCGACCATTTCAAGCGCGTCAACGACCTTTACGGACACCTCGCCGGCGACAAGGTTCTTCGCCTGGTGGCGAACGCAGCGCGCGAGGCTGCGCCGGCCGATGCCTGCTGCGCACGCACCGGTGGCGACGAGTTTGCCGTCCTCCTTCCGGCCGCTGACGCCCAAGCTGCAGAAGCCGTAGCCCAGAAGATCATCGAGCGGCTTTCCGCGCCGGCGCTGATCGAAGGCGCGCAGATCCAGGTCACGGCCTCGATCGGGCTGACCGATCTCGCCGCCTGCAACGACGAGGAAGCCGCGTTGCGCCAGAGCGACGTCGCGCTTTACGCCGCGAAGCGCTCCGGCCGGAACGGCTTTGCCTGGTTCGACGAGGAATTGGAGCGCGAAATCACCGATCGGCTGAAGCTCGAGGAAGAAATCCGCCGCGGAATCAAGGCCGGCGAGTTCGTCCCATTCTTCCAGCCGCTGGTGGATCTCGACAGCCGTCAGATCATCGGTTTCGAGGCGCTGGCTCGCTGGCGCGCGCCTGGCGGCGGGCTACTCGAGGCAGAATGCTTCATCGAGGCGGCCGAACGCACGGGCCTAATCGGACCGCTGACGCTGAGTGTGGTGGAGCAGGCGCTGAAGGAGGCGAGGGCTTGGCCAGCGCATCTGAAGCTGGCCGTGAACATCTCGCCGGTTCAATTCCGCGACGCCACGCTCGCCGAGCAGATCCTGAAGCTGTTGTCGGAAAGCGGCTACCCGCCGAGCCGGCTGGAGATCGAGATCACCGAGGGCGCCCTCCTTGAGGATCGCGACCAGGTGCTGACGATCATCACTAGCCTCAAGAATGTCGGCATCAGTATTTCGCTCGACGACTTCGGCACCGGGTACGCGTCGCTGGCGCAGGTCAATCGCCTGCCGCTCGATCGCATCAAAATCGACAAGAGCTTCATCACCACGATTGTAAAGAGCGATCAGACGGCCGCGATTGTGAGCACGATTGCCGGGCTCGGGCATAACCTCGACGTTCCGATCACGGCCGAAGGGGTGGAGTCCGAACAGATCCGCTCTGCTTTGGCCAACCTCGGATGCTCCGAAGCCCAGGGCTGGCTGTTTGGTCGTGCGATTTCGGGCGATGCGGTTCGCGCATTTCTAAGTCTTGGATCGGGCGACGATCAGCCTGCTGTTGAAGCGCCGAGCGAAGTGTCGGCCGAGAGCAAGCGAAAAGCCAACAAGCGCTGGTGATCGCCGGCTAGGGCTTGCGACGGACCGCCCAGACAAAGGCGGAAATACTGCTGATCAAAGCAGCCATAGCGATCAGGATTGCAGGATCCAGGACGAGCATAGTTGCGACTCCACACGAGCATGTTCACTATCTGTTCCCTATTATCAATAGGAAAATTCCTAGACCTCTTGCTATTTAATCGTGAAGGTGCGGCTTTGGTGCAACGGTGGCGGCTTGTTGGAAGCCGCGCTTTTCCGTAGGTTTCATCCAGAGTCGAGGGATGCTCGACGTCGGAACAAGGGGAAATCAATCATGCGTAAGCACATGATTGTCGCGGCACTCGTATCTACGGTCTTCGCGACGCCGGCGATAGCGCGCGACGGGGCGCCTTATGTTGCTATCGACGCGGGGCTTCTTAGGCCTTCACCTCTGAATCTTCGGCTGACCACTTCGTCTGCGACGATAGAGCATGCGATCCGCGTCCGTCACAAGCTCGGCATCGATGCCGATGCAGTGTTCGGCTACGACTTCGGCATGTTCCGGGTCGAGGGCGAACTCGGCTACAAATATGGCAAGCTGAACGGAGCGGACATCAAATCAAGCGCGCTCGTCCTCGAAGGTACCTCAACCCAAGGTACGGACTTTGGCGCGACCGGCCACCACAGGGTCCTCAGCGGCATGCTCAACGCCCTCGTCGATCTTGGTCCCGAGGACGGTCCCAACCTCTCGTTAGGCGCCGGCATTGGTGGTGCCAGGGTCAACTACAACTTGGGCCTCAGTCCGTCTAACGCCCTAAACTTCACCGGTAGCGAAAATGGTTTGGCCTGGCAGCTGCTCGCCGAGCTGCGCGCGCCGCTCTCCGGCAACGTCGATGCGGGCGTCAAGTATCGCTATTTCGAAACCGCTTCGCTGGACTTCGGGCCGTTTTGCCGGACCACTTGCGTGACGCCGGCCTACGACCTGCATGGCCGCTATCGTGCGATGAGCTTCATGGGCAGCCTGACCTACAATTTCTGGTCACCTCCGCCGCCTCCGCCGCCTCCGCCGCCGCCACCCCCGCCGCCTCCGCCGCCTCCGGCGACGCAGACCTGCCCGGATGGCTCGGTGATCCTGGCGACGGATACGTGCCCGGCACCGCCACCGCCTCCGCCGCCGCCACCGCCGGCGCCAGAGCGCGGGTAAGACTTCCGAGCCAACTCGGCTCTGACGACAGGAGGGCAGGCACCGCCGCGGTGCTTGCCCTCTTTTCGCCTCTAAGCTAAGGCGCGCCCCGTCCGGCGGGTGCTCTGCTTAGCGCCCGCGGCAGCCCGTCCTTTGGCGAGCGCGTACGGTTGACCGGCTATGACCGGGACCGGCACGCGCTTTTTTCCATGCGGGCAGCTTACGGATGCCGTTTCGGGATGAGCCCGCAGCGGCACTGCATTTGACCAGGTCCGCTGTTGAAGCCTCGCCATGGTGGCGCGGCGCGGCAAGCGAATTTGAAGTTACAGGAAACAGTATTCCTATGGCGACCACGACCTTCCCGACCCGCGACGATTTCGCGGCCCTCCTCAACGAAAGTCTCGGCGGCGAGAACGAAGCCTTCGAAGGCAAGGTGGTGAAGGGCACCGTTACGGGCATCGAGAATGACATGGCTGTCATTGATGTCGGCTTGAAGAGCGAGGGGCGCGTGCCGCTTCGCGAGTTCGCTGCCCCTGGCCAGAAGGCCGAGCTCAAGGTCGGCGACGAGGTCGAGGTTTATGTCGACCGCGTCGAGAACTCCCATGGCGAAGCGATGCTGTCGCGCGACCGCGCGCGCCGCGAGGCTGCGTGGGACAAGCTTGAGAAGGAATTCGAAGCCGGCAACCGCGTCGACGGCGTGATCTTCGGCCGCGTAAAGGGCGGCTTCACCGTCGATCTCGGCGGCGCCGTGGCCTTCCTTCCCGGAAGCCAGGTCGACATCCGTCCGGTCCGGGACGTCCAGCCGCTGATGGACCTGCCGCAGCCGTTCCAGATCCTGAAGATGGACCGCCGCCGCGGCAACATCGTGGTGTCGCGTCGCGCGATCCTCGAAGAGACCCGCGCCGAGCAGCGGTCCGGCCTAATCCAGAGCCTGGCCGAGGGCCAGGTGATCGAGGGAGTCGTCAAGAACATCACCGACTATGGCGCGTTCGTCGATCTCGGCGGCATCGACGGCCTGCTCCATGTCACCGACGTCTCCTACAAGCGCGTCAATCACCCGTCCGAGGTGCTGAACATCGGCGACACGGTGAAGGTGCAGATCATCCGCATCAACCGCGACACCCAGCGCATCAGCCTCGGCATGAAGCAGCTTGAGAGCGATCCGTGGGAAGGTGCTGCCGCGAAGTATCCGGTCGGCGGCGTGTTCCGTGGCCGAGTGACGAACATCACCGAATATGGCGCCTTCGTCGAGCTGGAGCCGGGCATCGAAGGCCTGGTCCACGTCTCGGAGATGAGCTGGACCAAGAAGAACGTCCATCCCGGCAAGATCGTCAGCACGAGCCAGGAAGTCGACGTCAAGGTGCTCGAAGTGGACGGCGAGAAGCGCCGCATTTCGCTCGGCCTCAAGCAGGCCCAGGAGAATCCGTGGGCGGCCTTTGCCGAGAAGCACCCGGTCGGCTCTGCCGTCGAGGGCGAGGTCAAGAACGCCACCGAGTTCGGCCTGTTCATCGGCCTCGAGGGCGATGTCGACGGAATGGTCCACATGTCCGACATCGCCTGGGGCGTGTCGGGGGAGGAAGCGCTTCAGCTTCACCGCAAGGGTGAGACCGTCAAGGCGCAAGTCCTTGACGTGGACGTCGAGAAGGAGCGCATCTCGCTCGGTATCAAGCAGCTCGAAGGCGGTGGCACCGGTGCCAGTGCCGGAAGCCGCGGCGGTGCGACCGCAGTCGGCGGCGTGAAGAAGGGCGAAACGCTCACGGTCACCGTTCGCGCCGTTCAGGACGCGGGCCTCGATGTGCAGGTCGGCGACGATGGCGCAACGGGCTTCATCAAGCGCGGCGACCTTGGTCGCGATCGGGACGAGCAGCGTCCGGAGCGCTTCCAGGTCGGCCAGAAGCTCGACGCGATGGTGATCGGCTTCGACCGCTCGAAGAAGCCGAACTTCTCCGTCAAGGCGCTGCAGATCGCCGAGGAGAAGCAGGCGGTTGCTCAGTACGGCTCGTCGGACTCGGGCGCCTCGCTTGGCGACATCCTTGGCGCTGCGCTCAAGGAAGCGCAGGAAGCCAAGCCTGCAAAGAAGAAGAAGTAAGCCAAGTCACGGGAAACGCGGCGTTCCTTCAAGGGACGCCGCGCAAATCCCACTTGCTTCCTCGACACTTTCCTGACAGCCTGACTGCCAAGCGGTCCCAGGTGCGTGGGGGAGTTAGGGGCCGATCCTTCCTGATGCGGGGACGCCGATGATCCGTTCTGAGCTGGTGCAGCAGTTGTGCACCGATTTCCCGGACCTCACGCAGCGTGAGGTCGAAGGCGTTGTCAGCGCCATCTTCGATTCCATTACCGAGCAGTTGGCCCGGGGTGGTCGCGTTGAGCTGCGCGGCTTCGGCGCATTTTCGACACGGCAGCGCGACGGCCGGGTCGGGCGCAATCCGCGCACCGGTGAATCCGTCTCCGTGGACGCCAAGCGCGTGCCCTATTTCAAGCCGGGCAAGGAAATGCGCGAGCGCTTAAACCTGAAGGAAGTAACTGCGGAATAGCACGGCTGGCCTACCGTCGTCGTGCCCTGAGCTAGCGGACGTGGCGGAACGGTAGACGCTGAGGACTTAAAATCCTCTTCCCGTATCGGGAGTGTGGGTTCGATTCCCACCGTCCGCACCACTTCCACACCACATGAGTGGCTTCTCACGGTTATCGAGGGGAATTTATTAAGCGTTATCGCCTAGTCACGTGAACAGTGGCAGTAGTGGGCGATAGTGCGTGACGAGTAGCGCAAACAGCAGGCTGGAAAATGCCCGGCGCGACGCGATCGTGCTGACCGTCCTCATAACGGCCGTCATGCTGCTGATCTGGAATGGCAGCACCTTCTTCCACAACCTGCCGCTGTACGACAGCCGCTTCGGCCCGGAAATTCGCGTCACTAGCACTGCCCTGATGCTCAATGTCGCGCTGATCTTGTTTGGATGGCGTCGCTACGTCGATCTTCAGCATGAAGCGGAGATGCGCGCCGAGCATGAGCGCCGCGCGACCGTCCTCGCGACCACCGACCCGATCACCGGCCTCTATAATCGCAAGGGATTCGCCGACCGCGCCGGCCAATTGTGCGCCGACGCGAGTGAGCGCGGCGACCACCTCGTCGTCATTTCATTCCAGATACACCGCTTCAAATCGATCACCGACCAGCATGGCTATGAGACCGGTGATCGGCTCCTGAAAACACTTTCGGTCGCCCTTGCGGACGCGCTCGGCAGCGAGGCCGTCATCGCTCGCCTCGCCGGAGATGAATTTGCTGTCGCTCTTGCACTCGCGCCCGACGACGTAGGCCGCGCCGATGCGCTTGGCGAAACGGTCCTGCAGACGGTGAGCCGGCCATTGCTGTTCGAGGAGCGCATTATCCAGGTCGGCGCCTTCGCCGGCATTGCTTCATCCCCCGCCGGCGAGGTCAGAATTCCCGACATCCTGCGCCGCGCGGACATTGCCATGGATCATGCCCGCACGGGCAGGGTCGCGCGTCCCGTCTGGTTCGACGCCGGTATGGAGCGCGCGCTGATCGCGCACGGCGAGATCGAGCAGGGCATCCGCTTCGGCCTTGAGCACGGCCAGTTCGTTCCGCACTTCGAACCGCAGGTCGACCTCAGCAACGGTGAGATCGTCGGGTTCGAAGTGCTCGCCCGCTGGATCCACCCTCTGTCCGGCGTCATCGGCCCGGATGTGTTCATCCCCGTCGCCGAAGAGATTGGCTTGATCGGGCGGCTGTCCGACCAGGTGATCGGCGAGGCCCTGCGCCAGGCGGCCTCGTGGGACCCGGAGATCAAGATCTCGGTCAACATATCGCCCTTCCAGCTCGCCGACGGCTGGCTGGCGCAGCGTATCATAAAGACGCTGGCGGAGACCGGCTTTCCCGCCGAACGCCTGGTCATCGAGATCACTGAGAGCTCTCTGTTCGCTGACATCGATCTCGCCCGGAGCATCGTCGCCAGCCTCAAGAACCAGGGCGTCCGCCTGGCTCTGGACGACTTCGGGACCGGCTTCTCCTCGCTGGCGCACCTGAGGTCATTGCCGTTCGACATTATCAAGATCGACCGCACCTTCGTCACCAACATCAACGCCAAGCGCGAAAGCTCAGCGATCGTGCGCGCGGTGACGACACTTGCCGCGGCACTTCAGGTCCCAGTCTGTGTCGAAGGCATCGAGGACGAGGAGGCGTACCGCACCGTGGTGCGGTTGGGCTGCCAGATCGGGCAGGGCTGGTATTTCGGCAAGGCGATGCCGGCCTATGCAGCGCGCGATCTCCTGGAAGCGCGCCGACGCCCCGACGAAGGGTCACAGCGGGCGGCAATCAACAGCTAAGAAGGTGAATTGTTCGTCGTCGTCCCGGCGCGGGACGCGAGGAGCGGTTTTCGCTTGCGCGGGTTCTGGACATGGTAAACACCGCGTTAGGGTTTGTTGGCCATGTCGTTCAATCGTCCTGCATTTGCACTTTCACAGCGCCGCTTCGGACGTGGGCCGGTACGCGACGCCGGCGAGCGCGTCGCGGTTCCGCTGCTACCGGGCATTTCGGAGGACGCGAAGCTGTTTGCAGCGACCTTCCTCGCCGGCTTTCTGTTCGTCACGATCGTAATCGGCTGAGCGCTTAGCTCAATCGCAGGCGAGGTGGAGTTTCCAGCCGAGCCAGGCTGACACCAGGCACATCGCCGCGACGAGGAGCAGCTGGCCAACGGGGCCGACGCCGACGCTGCTGAGAGCGAAGGCCAGCAGCGATCCGATCACCATCGCGCCTGAGTTGACGATATTGTTCGCAGCAACCGTGCGCGCCGTCTCCGTCTTCGGAACGGTGGTCGTCAGGAAGGCATAGAGCGGCACCACGAACATGCCCCCAGTGATCGAAACGCCGAGCAGGGCGACGATCATCAGGCCGGCCATCGGGTGCAGGATGAAATTGCCGAGCGTGGTCAGATCCGCGCCACTCTTGCTCCAGGCAAGCGAGACGAAGTGCAGCAGCAGCACGAACACGGCCATGCCAAGGACCGATGCGGGAGCGAAGCGCGCCGAGACCTGGCTCTTCAGTAAGCGGTTGATCAGCACCGACCCGATAGCGATCCCGATCGAGAAAATGGCGATGAACAGGCTGGCGACCTGCTCGTCGGCGCCGAGGACATTCTTCACCAGCGGCGGGAAGATGATGATCAGCACCGCGCCGATCGTCCAGAAGAAACTGATCGAGCAGATCGCCAGGAACAGCCGCGGAATGTGCATCGTCGCACTGACGAGGTGAACCGATGCCCGGATGATGTGCCAGTTGAACGGGATACGTTCGGCAGCGGGCGGGGCAGGGGGCACCTGCCGGCCGGCAAGGAAGCCGAGAACGGCAAATCCGATCACCGCGGCGGCAGCCAAGTCGGGCTTGGTTGCAAGCGTCCCGGCCAGGATCGTGCCGAGCAGGATCGCGATATAGGTGCCGGCTTCGACCAGACCCGTGCCGCCAAGCACCTCGTCCTTTTGCAGGTGCTGCGGAAGAATGGCGTACTTGATCGGACCGAAGAAGGTCGAGTGAGTGCCCATCGCGAAGACCGCGGCGAGCATCAGGGGAATGTTGGCGAGCATGATGCCTGCGCCGCCGACGATCATGATTCCGATCTCCGCGAGCTTTATGATGCGGATCAGCCGGGCCTTGTCGTGATCGTCGGCGAGTTGCCCGGACAATGCGGAGAAGAGGAAGAAGGGCAGGATGAACAGGCCCTGCGCGATCGAGCTGAACTGAAACTCCTTGGCCGGGTTCGAGAACAGCTGGAAGGTGACGAACAGCACCACCGCCTGCTTGAACAGGCTGTCGTTGAAGGCGCCGAGGAACTGGGTCGCGAACAGCGGCACGAAGCGCCGCGAGCGCAGCAGGTGACTGACGTTCTGTATCAAGGGTGGGGCGCTGGGGCTGCCATGGACTGAACGCAGGGCATAGCCAGCTTTGCGTGGAGCGCCAAACGCTATAACTCCGGATCACGCCATGTTGTCATTACCCAACCTTCTTACGCTTTCGCGGATCCTGGCGGTGCCGATCCTCGTGTTCCTTCTGTGGCGGCCTTCTCCGGTCGATTATGCCGTGACCTTCGTTCTCTACTGCGTGGTGGGGATCACTGACTATCTCGACGGCTATCTGGCGAGGGCGCAGGGCCTGACCTCGCGGCTCGGCCAGTTCCTCGATCCGATCGCGGACAAGATCATGGTCGCGGCCGTGCTGATCATGTTGATCTCCAGCCGCAAGGCGAATCCGGTGCCGGAGATCGCGAGCCTCAACATCATTGCCGCGCTGGTGATCCTGCTGCGCGAGATTATCGTTTCCGGACTGCGGGAGTATCTGGCTGGCCTGCAGGTGTCGGTGCCGGTCAGCGCGCTTGCGAAGTGGAAGACGACCGCTCAGCTGGTGGCGCTCGGCGCGCTGATCCTCGGCGGCGCGCTTCCGCAGATGCCTTGGGTGCACGATCTGGGCATCGCTTGCCTGTGGATCGCTGCGGCGCTGACGCTCATCAGCGGCTACGATTATCTGCGGACCGGCCTCAAGCACATGGACTAGCGCCAGCCGCACTGATCGATTTACCGATTATCTGTGACGAAGATTGGTCGTTTCACGCGCGGCACGGATGGGCCTACGGCTGCTCCCAGAGCACAGGGGCGAGTGCCGCGTTTCAAGGCTTCCCCAACCTGACAGGGGCCGCGACCTTCCCCTCCCCGCCCTCCGGTCGCGGCCCCAAACCGTGCTCGCCGCGTGGGCAATAATCGATTTCTTCGCACTCACTGACGAGAACAACTTGTTTTCCCGTTTGCCCGCGCGCCTTTAGGGCCACGCTGCAAAATCAGGAGGATCTCGGGTCATGGATGCGAAAACTGGTGAAATGAGTGGTTCGGGGTGTCCGGCTCACGGCGGCGTGCGGAGCCTCCTCGGGCGCCAAAATCGTGATTGGTGGCCGGACGCGCTCGCGGTCGACATCCTCGCGCCGAACGGCCCTGCCAACCCGATGGGTGACCAGTTCAATTACGCCGACGCGTTCAAGAAGCTGGATTACAACGCACTCAAGGCCGACCTTACGGCGCTGATGACCGACAGCCAGCCCTGGTGGCCGGCGGACTACGGGCATTACGGCCCCTTCTTCATTCGCATGGCGTGGCACGCAGCAGGCACCTACCGGACCGGCGACGGCCGCGGTGGCGCCAACAGCGGTCAGCAACGCTTTGCTCCGCTGGACAGCTGGCCTGACAACGGCAACCTCGACAAGGCTCGCCGCCTGCTGTGGCCGATCAAGCAGAAATATGGCCAGTCGATTAGTTGGGCCGACCTGTTCATCCTCGCCGGGAACGTCGCCATCGAATCCATGGGAGGGCCGGTTTTCGGTTTCGGCGGCGGACGGGCCGACGTCTACGAGCCTGAGAAGGACATCTACTGGGGCGATGAAGATAAGTGGGTAAACGAGGGCGTTCAGACCCGCATCGATGAGGATCGCGGGCTCGAGGACCTCGACGGCCCGCTCGCGGCGATCCAGATGGGCCTGATCTACGTCAATCCGGAAGGGCCGGGCGGAAACCCGGACCCACTGAAATCGGCGCGTGACATCAAGGCGACCTTCGAGCGGATGGCGATGAACCATGAGGAGACCGTGGCGCTGACGGCGGGCGGCCACACCTTCGGCAAGGCGCACGGAAACGGTGATCCCTCCAAGCTCGGCAAGCCCCCCGCTGGCGGCGACCTCGGTTCGCTCGGGTTCGGCTGGGTGAGCAGTGAAGAGCATGGCGGAATCGGTGAGCACACCGTGACCAGCGGCATCGAAGGTTCATGGGTGAACACGCCGACGAAGTGGAGCGAGAATTACTTCCGGCTCCTGCTCGACTACGAGTACGAACTGGTGAGATCGCCGGCGGGCGCCCAGCAGTGGCAGCCGATCAATCAGCGTGAAGAGGACATGGCGCCGGCCGCCTGGGACCCGTCGAAGAAGGTCCCGACGATGATGACCACGGCCGACATGGCGCTCAAAATGGACCCGGAATTCCGCAAGATCAGCGAGAAATTCCGTAACGACCATGAAGCGTTCAAGGATGCGTTCGCACGGGCCTGGTTCAAGCTTTGCCACCGCGACATGGGCCCCAAGGCTCGGTATCTCGGCCCGGAAGTCCCGGCCGAAGACCTGATCTGGCAGGATCCGATCCCCGCCGGAAGGATGCCTTCGGATGCCGAGGTCGCCGCCGTGAAGGACAAGATCGCCAACAGCGGTCTCTCCGTCAGCCAGCTGGTCAAGACCGCGTGGGCGTCAGCCTCGACCTATCGGAAGTCCGACCATCGCGGTGGCGCCAATGGCGCGCGCATACGTCTCGCCCCCCAAAAGGACTGGGAGGTCAATGAGCCGGCCGAGCTAGCCAGGGTTTTGTCGACGCTGGACGGCCTGCGGGGCAACCTGTCGATGGCAGACGTCATCGTGCTGGGCGGAGTTGTAGGCCTCGAAAAGGCCATCAAGGCCGCTGGTTCGAACGTGGCGGTGCCCTTCACCGGCGGCCGCGGCGACGCCACTGCGGAACAGACCGACGCGGATAGCTTTGCACCGCTCGAGCCAGAGGCCGATGCGTTCCGCAACTATCTGCCCAGGAAGCTTCGCGTGAAGACTGAGGAAATGATGCTCGATCGCGCAGCGCTGCTGGGTCTGAGCGTGCCGGAGCTGACGGTGTTGATCGCGGGCCTCCGTGTTCTCGGCGTCAATCATGGCGGGCGAAGCCACGGCTCCTTCACCAAGCGTCCGGGTCAGTTGACCAACGACTTCCTCGTCAACCTGCTCGACATGACCAGCGTCTGGAAGGCGGTCGACGGCACCGACGAAGAGGAGTTCGTGGGTACGGACCGGGCGACCGGCGGCGAGAAATGGCGCGCCACCCGTGCGGACCTCATCTTTGCATCGAACGCCGAGTTGCGCTCGGTGGCGGAGGTCTATGCGGAGAAGGGCAGCGAGGAGAAGTTCGTCCGCGACTTCGTGCACGCCTGGACCAAGGTGATGAACGCCGACCGTTTCGACCTTCCGCAGGATGGCCCGAAGGTCGAGCCGGTCGGGATCGCCGAGCCGGCACTGGCCAAGTAAACCGGTCCCCGCGCTTCAGCCGTCGATGAGCTGGAGCGCGGGCGCCTCGGCCTTTGCCGCTTGGGGAACGAGGTCGCCAGCGATGCGACGAAGCGTCGTCGCGAGCATCTGGAACTCGGCTTCCCGCGGGCTGGACCGGCGCCAGATCAGCGCGATCCGTCGATAGGGATTTTCCGACCGCAACGGCCGGGCGTCTACGCCGGTGCCGGATAGGATTCCGGCCTCGATCGCCATCTCCGGCACAAAGGTCACGCCGAGGCCATTGTCGACCATCTGCACGAGCGTGTGCAGCGAGGTGCCCATCATCTCGGCATTGGCGCGTAGATCGGGCCGGTTGCAGGCGGAAAGGGCATGGTCCTTGAGGCAGTGCCCGTCCTCGAGCAGCAGCAGCCGGCTCTCATCGATCTCGTCCGCGGCCACTTCCTTCGCGACCGGCGCTTCGCCGCGCGGGTAGGCGACGTAGAGAGGATCGTCGAAAAGCATTGCTTTGTCGACGTCGCCGCAGGCGAAGGGAAGGGCGAGCAGCACGCAGTCGAGCTGGCCCCGATGCAGCGCCTCGCACGCGGCGTGGCTCGTCTCTTCGCGCAGGTAGAGCTTCAGCGCCGGCCATTGTTCGCGAAGTCGTGGCAACATGGTCGGCAGCAGGAATGGAGCGATCGTCGGGATCACGCCCATGCGGAGCTCGCCGTGAAGCGGGCGGCCCTGCGCGCGCGCCATCTCCGCCAGTTCCTCGGTCTCGCGCAGCATCCTGATCGCCTTGTCCGCGATCTTCTCGCCCAGCGCGGTGAAGCGGACCACGCGCCGAGTCCGTTCGACAAGGGTTACGCCGAGCAGGGTCTCCAGCTCGCGCAGGCCAGCCGATAGCGTGGACTGGGTCACGAAGCAGGCGTCGGCCGCGCGTCCGAAGTGGCCGAAGCGGCGCAGCGCAACCAGGTACTGGAGCTGCTTAACGGTCGGCAGGTGGACGATCATTGATTGATGATTCCAATCACTCGCCCTCCTATAATGGACTGCGACGATTGAAGCCAGCCACCTCGCCCCTGTTGCCGACGAGTCACGCCGCCAAATTATAGCGGCCGGTAGGCAACCCGGATTCCGGGCGCTCGTTCTTTGCCTGATGAATTCGGCCCAGAGACCAAATCTCCTTGAGGAGACGAAGCGCGACCGCGCGGAGCTTCGCCTGGCGCTTGCTCAGGCTGACGAGTTGTTGAGACGGGCGGAAGCGGTCTGGAAGCAGAGCCTGCCCCGGGACTGAACCTTCTCCCTCTGCAGCGAGTTCTCCTGAACTCACAGCGCCAATGTGCGTTTTCGCCGCATGTCGACCTACCGGATATTCTATCTGGCGGGGGGCGGGCTCTTGAACGACACTGAAGAGGTCGTGTCGAACGATCTCGTCACGGCTGCGAAAACGGCTTCATCCAAGCATCCCGATATGACCGCTGAAATCTGGTCGGAGGACCGCAGGATCGCGGTCATTCGGCCGAATCCCAGGCATCATTCCAAGCGCTGACGGCAAAGCGGTAGCGTCGGCAGGTGGACTGTGCCGATCGAACCAGTTTTGCCCCGCGATCAGTCGACGGGCTCGAGCTGCGGATTGGTCCACAGATAAACTGCGGGAATTGCCAGCGCGAATGCGGCGGTGACGATTGGCAGCGGGTAGCCAGGCGACATCAGTAGTAACGCCCAGGATGGCAAGGTGAGCGCAACCAGCCCGACTAGCACCAGGGCTCCCGATGTCTCCTGCAGCACGGAGGCAAGCGCGTGCCGTTCCACGAACAGGCGCTTGAGCTCGTCGACGGTGCGGCTGGCGGTCTTCGTGCAATATCCCGGGAAGAGTCCGTGAACGATGCAGGCGAGCCCGGCGGCAACGAGCATCAGGCCGACGCCGACGGCAAAGCGCATGTGCTCGAAGTAATTTTCGCCTGCGTCAGCCAGGTGCGCGCGCGTTCGTGTCAACATCGGCAGCCCTCCGATTCTCACCGGGCATGATGTACCCTAGCGAGCGAGTCGGGAATATCCGGATTTGTCCGTCCGGCGCTTCTGGGGGTCAGCTTAGCGCCCGGTAGAGGCCGTATCCGCTTGTCAGTGTCACCAGCGCGCCGACAAAAGTCAGCAGCGTATCCGGGTTGACGCGCTTGGCGATCCAGGCGCCGAACGGGGCAGCAAGGACGCCGCCGATCAGCAGCCCCGTCGTGGCAGTGGTGAAGGCTTCCCAACCTAAGGTTGCAAGGAAGGTCGCGGAGATCGTCACAGTCAGGAAGAACTCGGCGGTGTTGACCGTGCCGATCGTCTTTCGCGGGTTACTGCCTTGGACGAGCAGGTTCGAAGTGACGATTGCTCCCCAGCCCCCGCCGCCAGCGGCGTCGAGGAAGCCGCCGATGAGACCGAGGGGCGAGATGACCTTCGGCTGCCGCTCGGTGTGGCGGTGCATGACCCCGCGGTAGAAGAGATAGAGGCCGAGCGCCGTCAAATAGGTGAGCACCAGCGGCTTCGCCACATCTGCCGGGGCTTCCGTCAGGATGTAGGCGCCGAGGATTCCGCCAATGACGCCGGGGATGACGATTTTGAAGAACAGCCACCAGTCGACGTTCCGATGGGCGACATGGCTGACCGCCGATACCGCCGTGGTGAAGGTCTCGGCGGTGTGCACGCCGGCGGACGCAAGCTTGGGCTGGACGCCCATGCTGATCAGCAGCGTGCTGGAAATCTGGCCGTAAGCCATGCCAAGCGCGCCATCGACGAGCTGCGCCGCAAAGCCGATCAGCATGAAGAGGATGAGCGCCGAGGGATCGCCCAGGATCGAAATGTCTATGGCGTGCTCCACCCCTGTTGACGCTGGCGCTCTGCCCTAACGAGCGGGGCAGCGGCAAGGGCCCGCGTTGGGCCCCAAACTCAACTCGGCTGGAATTTGAAACTTTCCGCACTTAGATTGTGTCCAAGGAAGGGAACGCCTTGCAGTCTGGCCTCATCGCCTATCTGGATTCGGTAAAGTCGCGCGATCCCGCGGCGCGCTCGCGCTGGGACGTGCTCTTTTATCCGGGAGTGACTGCCCTTGCGCTTCACCGCGTAGGTCACTGGCTGTGGGAAGGACGCCTGTTCTTCCTCGCGCGCCTCATCAACCATTTCGCACGTTTCCTGACCGGCATCGACATTCACCCCGGAGCGAAGATCGGCAAGCGCTTCTTCCTCGACCATGGCTTCAGCGTGATCGGCGAGAGCGCCGAGATCGGCGACGACGTCACCATTTACCAGCATGTGACGCTGGGCGGGACCAACCCGACAACGGGCGTGGGCGGCAAGCGCCACCCGACGCTTCGCAACGGCGTTGTGATCGGCTCGGGCGCTCAGGTGCTGGGTCCGATCGAGGTCGGCGAGGGCGCCAAGATCGGCGCGAATTCCGTCGTGACCAAGGACGTCGCCCCGGGGCAGACGGTCGTCGGAATTCCGGCACGGCCCGTTCCGGTCGATGCCGTTCACTACAGCCCCGGCTTTATGGCCTACGGCACGCCGTGCGGCGAGGACGTGGACCCGGTCCGCGCCCGCCTTATCGAGCTCGAGGAAGAGATCGCCGAGCTTCGCAAGGAGCTGAAGGCCCTGAGGGCTGCCCGCCAATCCCAGCCGAAGGTGAAGTCCGCTTGAGTGTAGTCACGCCGTTCCCGAGTAAATGGGACCGGCACCCAATTGCCACTTTCGATCGCAGGGAGCTGATGAAGATCCTCGACCTTTACGGTCGGATGGTCGCCGCCGGACATTGGCGCGATTATGCGCTGCGCATCGACCCGGAGGTCGCGGTGTTCGCCGCGTTCCGTCGCCATTCGGAGCGGCCGGAGGTGCGCATAGAAAAACGCCCCGAGCTTCGATTGAAGCAGGGGGCGTTTGCCTTGATCGGTGAGCATGGAGCCGTTCTCAAGCGGGGCCACGACCTTGCCGGTGTGCTCGCCCCGCTCGAGCGCCGCCTCATGCGGCTTGTTGGGTAGCCACAGCCGTCCGATCCAGGATCGGCAGCTTGTCGCGAAGGCTCTCTGGCAGCGGCCGGACGATAGTTGCCCGAGCCTGATGCCAGAAGGCCGACAGCAGCAGCAGCGCCGAGCCGATCACCAGCGCCGTCAGCGCGACGTTTAGCTCGACCGCGCCGAACTGCCGGAACAACTCGTTGAGTGCGTAGAGCACATAGGCCAGCGCCGACACGAGCAGGGCGCGGCGATCGACCGCAAGGGCGGTCAGGCCCAGCACGATGTAAAGCGCGACCACGGCGAGCCCTTCAGCGACGCTGATATGCCCGCTGTTGAGGCCCAACAGCGTGAAGACCGGATGGACAATCATCGGCGCCGCGAGGAGGTGCAGCCAGAAGGCGACGTCCGAGCGGCGGGTAAGCCGCGCGCGGTCCGACGAATCCCACCACATGGCGAAGAGGAAGACGCCGACGCCGAGGAACAGGACGAGGCCGAGGATGGTGTTCTTGGCCTGCTCGGGATCCTGGCCGAGGCCGGCGAGAAGCAGGGCGACAACGATCCCGGCAACAGCGGCCGCGCCTGCTGCGATCGTGATCGGCACGTGGAACTTGCGCCAGTGCAGCCAGGCCGCGACGCCGGCAATCGCTGCCGATGCGGCGGCGAGGAGGCCCGCCAGCGTGTTGTTGTGATCGACGTTCTCGGCGCCGGCACCCAGGATCAGCCCGAACAATGCGGTCGCAAAGACGCCGCCGACGAAGGTCAGCAGCAGGATGATCGACGGCAGCGCCATGCGGCGCTTGGCGGTGAAATAGAGCGCAAGGCCCCAGGAGGTGGCAGCGACGGCGAGCGGGGCCAGGAAGTTCGGGCCCTCGTCGCCGAGCCTGAAGCCGAGCGAGGTGCCGATGCTTTGGCCGATCCAGCCCACCGCGAAGAGCAGGATCGCGGCGGCGATCGAGACGAAAATGTCGTTGAAGCCGGTAATGAGCCGGAATTGCTCTTCGTCGGGAATCGCGGTCGAACGCTGCGTCTCGATATGGGCGCGCAGGGCGCTTGCGGCCTCCGCTGTGATAACGCCCGACGCGACTGCGTCGTCGAGGTCTTGTTGTGAGTACATGCCGTCCTCCTGTTGCGCGAAGGACTATAGTCCTCGGTGTATTATCGTGTCAATACAGCAGGGCGGTTGGATACGGCGAGCACCGCGTGAGTTAAGGTGTGAAACGAAGCGTCAAATCAGGAGAGCCGAACATGGCGAAGAAGGCGACGGGCAAATCTGGCTCGGGCGGTACGAAGAAAGCAGCGAAGTCGCGGGCTGTCGTCCAGAGGCGGTCGGACAGCGGCGGCGGGCAGCGGTCGAGCGATGCTGGGATGGGCGATGCGTTCATCAAGCTGCTTCAGAGCCCGCTCGCGGCGGAGCTGGTTGCCGTGGCGGCGACCGCGGCGCTGGCTGCGCTGGCCGAGCATGGCTTCACCACCGGTGGTGGCGGAAGCCGAGGCAAGCGCGCCGGCAAGGCGGTGAAGGAAGCCGGCAAGGCCGCTGCATCGGCGGTCGGGCGTCGCCTCAGCAACGAGATCGACGAGATCCGGAAAGCGGCAAAGGATTCTAAGGGCGGCGCAAAAGCGTAAGCCGGGCACGGCCCACGTCCCGCGTGGCTTCAACGATGAGGTCGCCAGGATCGACAGAGTCGTCGCGGCTGGTCTCGACGCTCATCCAGCCGCCGGGTGCCAGCCAGCAAGCTTTCGCGACGGCGGCGACAACCGGGCTTCCGGAGCCTGCGGCGTAGGGAGGATCGGCGAAGACCAGGTCGAACGGGTCGGAGCGGGGCAGGGCCAGTGCAGAGCCGGCGAGCACCTGGAAGGAGGCGCCGAGCTTCTCGGCATTGCGGCGGATGACCGCGCCCGCCTGTGGGTCACTTTCAACGAAGGTTGCGGATACGGCGCCGCGCGACAGAGCCTCGAGGCCAAGTGCGCCGCTCCCGGCGAAGAGATCGGCCACGCGCAGATCGTCGAAGCTGCCCAAGCGGCTGGCGAGCATCGAGAACAAGGTCTCGCGGACTCTGTCCGCGGTCGGGCGTGTCGCCATTCCCGGTGGCGCTTCGATCGAACGCCCGCGCCACTCGCCCGCGATGATCCTCATTTCAGCGACTTGCGGAAGGCTTCCAGCTCGCCCGGTGAGACTTCATCGACGTCGCCTGGCGCAAGGCCTTCGAGCGTCAGCGGGCCGTATGCGACGCGGATGAGGCGCGATACCTGCAGACCGAGGTGGGCGAGGACGCGGCGGACCTCGCGGTTCTTGCCCTCGCTGAGGCTCATCTCGATCCAGCAGTTGCTGCCGGTGCGCCGCTCGAGATTGGCGTTGATTGAGCCGTAGCGGATGCCCTCGACGGTGATGCCTTCAGCGAGGTCTTCCAGCTGTGCCTGGCTGACCTGGCCGTGGGCCCGGGCGCGATAGGTGCGCACGACTTCCGTCCGCGGAAGCTCGAGCTTGCGCTTCAGCTCGCCGTCATTGGTGAGCAGCAGCAGCCCCTCGGTCATGAAGTCGAGCCGGCCGACCGGCATCACTCGCGGCAAGCCGGCCGGCAGCCGGTCGTAAATAGTCGGACGGCGGCGCGGATCGCGCTCGGCGGTGATGGTTTTGTCCGGCTTGTAGAAGCGGAACAGGCGGGTCGCCGCAGCGGGACGCACGGGCTTGCCGTCGACCGTGACGCCTTCGAGCGTTTCGAGCAGCGTTGCGGGTGTCGTGAGCTTTTCACCGTTGAGTGCAATACGTCCTTCGGCGATCATGCGCTCGATCTCGCGGCGAGACGCGACTCCGGCCCGCGCGAGCAGCTTGGCGATCCGCTGAGGCCCGCCTTCGCTTTCCGACGGTGCAGGTGATACAGTTCGACGCTCGCCGCGGCGGCTCTTCGGCACTGGTTTGCGCCTCGTTCGTTGCGGTTGCGAAGTCATGGGTCGGGAACGAGAATGCTGTTCGGGAAGCGTAAGCAGGTCGTCAAGCGCATCCTCATCGTCGAGGATGAGCCACTAACGGCATTTGACAATGAAAATATCCTCGGGGACGCTGGTTACGAGATCGTGGCGACGACCGACAAGTTCGACCACGCGCTCGAAATCATCGAGCGCGAGCCCGTCGACCTGATCCTTAGCGACATCCGGCTGCGCAGTCACAAGAACGGCATCGAGCTGGCGCAGGCAGCGAAGAAGCGCGGAATCCCGACCTTGTTCGCGACGGGACACGCCTACCCGGGTGCGGCCCAAATCGCCGTCGGCTGCCTTCACAAGCCCTATACCGAGCGCCAGCTGATGAAAGCCATCGAGTGTGTGGACCAGCATTTGCAGGGCCAGGATGTGAAGCGGCCCAAGGGTCTCGAACTGTTCGTCGCCACACCCGACGAGAGCTAGCCGCCATTCATCGCGGGGCTAGGCAGGCCGTGAAACCTGTCTAAAGTTTTCGCTGAGGGGAGGCTTTCATGGCAGCAGCACGTCCGAAGGGTTGGAAGCTCCTCAAGGCCGCTCTTGCGACTCGCAAGGCTGCGACCATGCTCGCCTTCGGCTTTTCGTCGGGCCTCCCGTTCGCCCTGCTGATCGGGACGCTCAACGCCTGGCTAGGCGATGCCAAAATCAATCTGGCGACGATCGGCGTGCTGTCGTGGATCGGGCTGGCCTACGCGTTCAAATTTCTGTGGTCTCCGCTGGTCGATCAGCTGAAGCTCCCGCTGCTTGGCGATCTCGGCCGGCGGAAAAGCTGGATC
>Ga0207691_10000706_pt1 | contig 33060 bp, 32 predicted proteins | sample KBSM13metaG_FD_184327 | JGI IMG/M metagenome (GOLD analysis project Ga0207691, IMG submission 184327) | Miscanthus rhizosphere microbial communities from Kellogg Biological Station, Michigan, USA - KBS M1-3 metaG (SPAdes) (version 2) | ecosystem: Host-associated > Plants > Roots > Rhizosphere >...
AACACCGTGGGCTCGATGTACAGCCCGCCGCGGAGCCCCGGCGCGTCCGGCGGACCGCCGCCGCACACGAGCGTGGCGCCCTCCTTCTTCGCGGTCTCGATGTGAGACATGACCCGCTCGTATTGCGCGTGATTGACGATCGCCCCCATCGTCGTCTCCCAATCCTCCGGCAATCCGGGACGATACGCGCGGATCCGCTCCTTCACTTCGTTGAGCACGCGATCGTGAACCGCCGCATGCAGGAACGCGCGGCTCGTCGATCCGCACGACTGCCCGCACCACGCGAAATTCATTCCCGCGATCATCGCGTCGGCGACTTCTGCGGGGTCGGCGTCCGCAAAGGCAATCAGCGCATTCTTGCCGCCGAGCTCCAGCAGCACCGGCTTGATCGTGTCCGCCGCGCTGCGCATCACCGCGCGGCCTGCCGCGACGCTGCCGATGAGCGCAACCTTGGCGACGCCGCGATGGGCCACCAGCGCAGCCCCCGTCTCGCGACCGGCGCCGGTGACGACGTTGAACACGCCGGGAGGAAAGACATCCTCGGCGAGCTCCGCCAGCCGCAACGCCGACAGCGGCGCCTGCTCGGGCGGCTTCACGACGACGGTGTTCCCAGCCGCGATGGGTGCCGCCGACTTGCCCGCCGCGAACATGAACGGATGATTGAAGGGGATGATCCTCGCGACGACACCGAGCGGTTCTCGCACCGACACGTTCATCCGCCCAGGTCCCATCGGAATGCTCGCGCCCTTCATCTCGGTCACGAGCCCGGCGAAGAAGTCGATCTGCGCCGCCGCAATCTCGGCGTCGCCGATCATCGCGCGCACCGGATTGCCGCAATCGATCGCATCGAGCGTCGCGAGCTCGCGCGTGTTGTCGCGGACGATCGCGGCAAACTGCCGCAGCGTCTTCGCCCGCTCGAGCGGCGGGACATTCCTCCATTCGCGGAAGGCTTTGCGCGCGCTCTCCACGGCCGCGTCGACGTCGGCCGCCGCACCGTCGGCCGCCTGGCCGAGCGATTCCCCGGAGCCAGGACTCGACACGTCGTAATACGCACCCGACACCGGCCGGTGCCACGCGCCGCCATAGAAAAGCTCGCGATGCTTCGGCAGCAGCAGGTGCTTCGATGTCATGGGCTCGCTCCGCTTGAATGCTCGTTCAGATCTTGAAGCTTTCGAGCGTTCCGGGGTGGAACAGCTCCTCGACGTCGACCAGCCGCGACGAAATGCCCTGTGCATGGTGATGGCGAACGAACGTCTCGAGCACGTGCCGGTTCGCGGCGAGACCGTACGGCCAGAAATCCTCGCCCATGAACGAGTTCGCGCGCCGCAACTGCTCCTCGACGAACGGCAGCGTCACCTTGGTGGCCGACGCGTCGGCGAGGTGCGCAAGCGCCAATTGCTTCGAGCGCTCGAATGCCTTGAAGAGCGCCATCGGCAGCCAGGGATGACGCTCGGCAAGCGAGCGCCGCACGCCGACGAGGTGCATGATCGGAAAGATGCGGGTGCGTCGGAAATAGTCCATCGCCTCACGCGTCGGATCCTCGAACAGCCAGGCGAGATTCGAATTTGCCGGCGTGAACGACGTCGGCGCACGAGGGCCGATGAACGCATCGATCGTGCCTTCTTCCAGCATGTCCTTGAGCGTATCCGCCGGCCCTATGTCCTCGATGACGACGCCCGGCGGCGGGGTGATCGCCAGCTTTTCGAGGCGCCCCGGCTCTTCCAGGCCACCCCGAACCCAGCGGATGTCCGCGGGCTTCACGCCATAATCGTCTTCGAGCAGCGCGCGCGTCCAGACGTTGGCGGTGAGCTGCCACTCTGGGATGCCGACGCGCTTCCCCTTCAGGTCCTCCGGCTTCGCGATGCCGCGGCCGCTCCTGACGATGATCGACGTGTGCCGGAAGGCGCGCGACAGGAACGCGGGAATGCCGACGTACGGGCAATCGCCCCGCGCCGTGCGCAGCACGAAGCTCGAAAGCGAAAGCTCGCAGACGTCGAAAGCCTCGTGCCGCATCGCGCGGAAGAACATCTCCTCCGGCGTGAGCGTCATTATTACCGGCTCGACGCCGTCGATCCGAACGGCGCCGTCGATCAGCGGGCGATTGCGGTCGTAATTGCCAATTGCAATCGATAGCTCGAGCTTGTTCGTTGCACGCTTGTCGCGCATCCCCTTTCCCCGTCGGCGTGTTTTCGTTGCCGAACGATTATCGCCGGTGTGCCCCCGGGCTGACCACGTAAGTTATCATCCGCTCCAGTGTCGGCGAGTCCGCGTTGCCTCCCCGGCCAGCGCACACGCCGTCGCGATTTGCCGGTCCCGGCAATCGCAACCACTAGGACTCGCAATGAAACGTCTGATCTGCTGCCTGCTTGCCGCCGTCGTTGCGGCCCCGATGGCTCAAGTGCTTGCGCAGGTGTGGCCGGCCAAGCCGGTGACCCTCGTCGTTCCGTTTCCGCCGGGGGGCTCGTCCGACCAGGTCGCTCGGGCGCTCGGCCAGAAGCTCAACGTCGCGCTGGGCCAGTCGTTCATCATCGAAAACAAGGCGGGCGCCACGGGCACGATCGGCGCCACCGCCGTCAAGCGCGCGGCGCCTGACGGCTACACGTGGTTCGTCACGTCGCTCGGTCCGCTGGTGATCGTCCCGCACCTCATGAAGGACCTGCAATACGATCCGCTGAAGGACCTCGACCCGATCACTATCGCGGTGCAGGCGCCCAACGTGCTGGTGGTTCCCGCCTCGTCACCGCACAAGACCCTTGCGGATGTGATTGCCTACGAGAAGGCCAATCCCGGCAAGATGAGCTTCGCCTCGTCGGGCAACGGCTCGAGTGATCACCTGAGCGCCGAGTTGTTCTGGCAGCAGACGGGCACACGTGGTCTGCACGTACCCTACAAGGGCGGCGGCCCGGCGATCACCGATCTCCTGGGCGCGCAAACCGACGCCTCGTTCCAGAACATCAACGCCGTCATCCAGCACATCCGCGGCGGGAAGCTCCGTGCGATAGCCATCACCAGCGCGAAGCGCTCTCCGCTTCTGCCCGACGTGCCGACGCTTGCCGAAGCGGGAGTGAATAATGTCGAGGTTTACTCCTGGCAAGCGGTGCTCGCGCCAGTGGGCGTGCCGGCAGACGTGAAAAACAAGATGCATGCGGCTCTGGTCGCGGCCCTCAACAGTCCAGATATTAAGCAGCAATTTGCCGATCTCGGGTTCGAGATCGTTGCGAACACCCCGGCTCAGTTCGCGGCGTACCAGGCGCAGGAGTACGCGCGCTGGAAGAAGGTGATCGAGACCGGCAAGATCACCGGCGACTGATCGGCTGAAAGCTGGACTCCGCTTCCGCTCGTCGCCAGGGACGCCGATTCCGTGCCGCCCGATCTTGTCATCTCCGACCCTGATGCCGACGCGACCTTTCGCGCCGCGGTGCGCGCCCGCGGCGCGAACCCGGACGACCCGTGGATCGGCGGATATGCACCGCATGTATGGGAGCGGATGCGACCGATCTGGGAAGCAACCATGGGCACGGCTTTCCACGGCCGCGTGCTCGAGTTCGGGTGCAACTACGGCGCGACGGCAATCGTGCTCGGCACCCTGGGCGTGCGCGTCACCGCGATCGACGTCGATTCGGCACTCGTACGCCTCGCGCGCCTCAACGCGGCTCGCTACGGGGTATCCGGGCGGATCGATTTCGTCGGGGGGTACGACGGCGTGCGCCTGCCGTTCGCGTCCTCCGCCTTCGAGGCGGTGGTTTGCGCCGGCGTGCTGGACTATGTCGACTGGTCGGCCCTTCCGCAAGTGCAGCGGGAGATCGACCGGGTGCTGAAGCCCGGCGGTACGCTGATTGTCTGCGGCACGAGCAACCGGTTGTGGCCGCGCGAGATGCATTCGCGGCGCTGGTTTGCCAACTACCGGCCCCGCTGGGTCGATCGCCTCGCCGGCCGGGAGGTCCAGCGCGGGGTGTGGCCGTGGAAGATCCGATACGGGTTCGGCCGGTACCAAAATCTCGATTGGCTCGACCGGGGTGCCGCATATACCGCGGCTAGGCTTAGAATGCCGGGAGGGGAAGGGCGGCGCGCTGTTTCGCTGGCCGCCAAATGCTTGCGGCCGCTCCGTCTGACCCCCGGGCTCCTGACCCCCTCGCTTTCCATCGCGCTGCGCAAGGAATCGTCTTGAAGGTCCTGATCACCGTCGACACCGAGATCTGGCCCCGCATACGGGACTGGCCGTTCAGCCGCCGGCCTTCCGATCAGGAGCTGCGCGAGGGTTACGAGAGCTGTGTGATGGGACGCACGGCGGCTGGAGATTACGGCCTGCCCTTCCTTCTCGAGGACCTGCGCCGCCACGATCTCAAGGCCGTGTTCTTCGTGGAATCGCTGGCAGCGGATGCGGGTGCCGACGATCTCCTCCAGCGCGCGGTGAAGATGATCCAGGATGCCGGGCAGGACGTACAGCTGCACGCTCACACCGAATGGCTGTCGCGCGGGCGCGGCCCCGATCTCGACACGCGCCAGTTCTTCACGGACTACGACCTCGACGAGCAGCGCGCGATCATCCGCCATGCGCGCGACTTGCTGCACAAGGCAGGCGCGCGCGAGATTTGCGCCTTCCGTGCCGGCAACATGCGTGCCGACGCGGCGACGATCACGGCTGCCGCCGACGCGGGGATCGGAGTCGAAATGAGCTTTCTGGCCGGCGCGATGCCACAGCCCAACGGGACGGCTGTCGAATGCACGGTCCTGCCCGTCACGTGCCTTCGCTATCGCGTCAGCCGCACGCTGCGTCCGGCGCAACTCGGGTCGATTTCGGCGAGCGAGTTGCGCGCCGCCCTCCTCGCTCACGACGCGGCAGGCAGCGAATGCTTCTGCATCCTGTTGCACAGCTTCGAGCTCATCACGCTTCCCCCGGATGGCCCGCCGCGACCCAACCCCGTGAACCTCGCGCGCTGGAGGACGCTGTGCGATGTGCTGAGCTCGCATCGGGATACCATGCCGACGATCCACGCCGGTGAGATTGCGTGCATCGAAAACATCGAGCCCACTGTGGTGGATGGCATGCATCGCCACCTCCCGGGTCGCTGGGCGGAGCAGGTGCTGTCGCGGCTGATCTAAGCGTTACGCCTTGCCGTTGCCGTACCGGCCGCGGAGCACACGGTGCTGGATCTTTCCCGTCGCGGTGCGCGGCATTTCGGATTCGGCGATGAACGACACGGAGCGCGGGCGCTTGTATCCCGCGACCTTGTCGCGACACCAGTCGAGGACGTGCTTCTCGCCGGCCGTCGTGCCCGGGTGCATCACGATCACCGCGTGCACGGCTTCGCCCCACAGCTCGTGCGGAACACCTACGACTGCGACATCCCTGACGCCGGGGTACCCGCTGAGGACGTTCTCGATCTCGCTTGGGTAAATATTCTCGCCGCCGCTGATGATCATGTTGCTCTTGCGGTCGACCAGGTGGATGAAGCCGTGCTCGTCGCGCCGCGCGAGGTCGCCGACGCTGCAGTAGCCATCGGCGCGCAACGAGTCGGCCGTCTTCGCCGGATCGTTGAAATATCCGTCGAACGTGTACGGCGTGCACGAGAAGAGCTCGCCGACTTCGCCGTCGGCCACCTCGTTGCCGTATGCGTCCAGGATCTTCACCGGGCCCGAGCCCGTCCACTCGCGTCCCACCGATCCCAGGTGATCGATCTGCTCGTCAGGTCGCAGCAGCGTGACCCAACCCGCCTCGGTCGAGCCATAGAGCTCGTACAGTTGCGAGTTCCTGAAGTGATCCAGGATCGCAAGCTTCGTGTCCTTGCGCGCAGGCGCCGACGAGATCATCAGCTTGCGAATGCGGCTTACGTCGTAGCGCGCCTTGACCTCGGCCGGAAGCCCGAACGCCATGATGTAGTGCGTCGGCACGAGCGACGTGAACGTGATCCGCCGCGACGCGATCGTCGCGAGCAGCGCCTCGGGATCGAAGTGCGGGTGGTCGTCGACGACCACAGTTGCGCCGATATAGGCAAACGTGCACCCGAAGTACAGCGAGTTCGCATGACACATCGGCATGACGAGCAAAGCCGTGTCGGCGGCGGAGAATCCCATATCGAGCGCGGTGACGAGCGAGATCAGCGCCAACCCCTGGTGATTGCGAATGGCTCCCTTGGGCTTGCCCGTCGTGCCCGACGTGTACATCAGCGCCCAGGTGTCGGTCGGGCTGAGCTTGACATCTGGTTCGTCGTCCGGCGCGTGCTCCACGAGCGCTTCGTAACCGGTCCAGCCGGACGGCGTCGTGCCGCCGATGCGAATCCACGCTTCGGGAGCTATCGGCAGCATCCCGCGAAGCGCTTCGACCTGTGCGGCGAGTGCATCCTGCACGATCAGCGCACGAGCCGAAGAGTGCTCTGCGATGTACTGGATCTCGGGCGCGAGCAAGCGAAAGTTGACGGGGACGGCGACGAGCCCCGCTTTGGCGAGCGCGATGTAGATCTCCATCCACTCTATGCAGTTGTAGGCGAGGACGGCAACACGATCGCCCGGCGCGAGGCCGAGTCGGAGCAACGCATTCGCGAGGCGGCAGGCGCGCTCGTTCCACTGGGCGTAGGTGAGCGCGCGACGCGAATCACGGGCGCCGATCTTGTGCGGCTGCAACCGCGCGTGCGCGCTGAGGATTTCCCCCAGATTCAGGACGGGCGTCATCCGTCAGCGAGAGCGCAGGCCCACGCGCCAGTCCCGAAGGGCCGCCCCGATGGGCTGCGCCGCGCCCCCTCGGGGGGCAGGGAGCGATGCACCTTCGCGAGCGTGGTGGCACATCATCTGCGCCGTGCTCTTTCGGCCTCGTCCCATGCGGAGAGCGCCTGGTAGTCGGGGACGAAGCTCAATCCCTTTCCGAGGTCCGACGACACCGCATCCTGCGTAACGACAACGTCGAGCAGTGCAGGCGCGTTTGCGAACGCTTCCTCGAGTGCGCCTTCGAGACGTTTCGGGTCGGTGACGCGCTCCGCATGCAGATCGAACGCGCGGGCCATGGCTGCGTAGTCGCTCCAGGCGAGCCGCGTCCCGACGATGCGACCGCCGAAATTCATCTCCTGATCCAGGCGCTCGATGTTCCACGCTGCGTTGTTCGCGACGACGAAGACGACTTTGGCGCCGTGCCGTTTCGCGCTGTCGATCTCCATCCCGTTGATGCCGAACGCGCCGTCCCCGCTCACCACGACGACCTGGCGGTCCGGATGGAGCAGCGCTGCGGCAACGCCGAACGGCGTGCCGACGCCGAGGCAGCCGAACGTGCCGGCGTCGAGATAGGTGCGCGGCGCCGCGAGCCCGAGCCGCGCGAAGCTCAGGATGTCGCCGCCGTCGGCAATCGTGATCGCGTCCGGGTTCAGTACGGCGCGCAGTGCCGCGAAGATGCGATTGGGATGCATGTGACCGTCCTTGCCGGCAGGCGCGCTCCCCAGTTCGTCCGCATACCTGGACGCGCGCCGCGCGTGCTCCGAGCGCATGGCGCTCCTCCATTCCGCATCGACGGACCCCGGGGTTTCGATGGCGTTCGCGAGCGCCGACAGCGCGAGGCCCGGATGCGCGTAGAGCTCGACCTCGCCTCGCCGGTTCTCGCGCAGCTCCTCGGCATTGTCGGCGATGCGAATCCACCGTGCGTTCGGAAGGACGGCGGGCGAGCCGTAGCCGACCTGGTAATCGAGCTTTCGTCCGACCGTGATGACGAGGTCCGCGTCCTTCATCGCGCGCGCGCGCATGGCGCCCACGTACGACGGGTGCGTAGCGGGAACGAGCCCGCGGCTCTCCTGCGTGTCGAGGTACAGCGCGGCGCTCGCGTCGAGAAAACGCACGAGCGCGGCCGCGTTGCCCATCGCACCGCGCCCCGAGATGACGAGAGGCCGCTTCGCTTTGGCGAGCAGCACGGACGCGTTCGCGACTTCGGCCGGATCGGGAAGGATCCGTCGTGGCCCCTTCGGCGCGAGGAACTCGTCCAGCACGACACCGGGCGGCACGCGCTGGCGCAGCACGTCGGCTGGAATCTCGACATAGACCGGGCCGGGCGAATTGCCGTCACCCATCGCGATCGACCACGCCTTGTCGAGATCGCGCAGGATGTGGTCTGCGAGGCGCAGGGTGCGCGCGCTGCGCGTCACCGGCTTCATGATGGAAACGTGATCGATGCCCTGCAAGGGCCCGAGATCGTCCTGGGGCATCGGAGCGCAGCCGCCGATCAGCAGAATCGGCACGCGCTCGAGGTGCGCGTTGGCAACCGCCGTCACGCAATTCGTGACTCCAGGTCCCGCCGTTGCGAAGGCGACGCCGACCTGTCCCTTCAGCACCGCATGACAGTGCGCCATGTGCACGCCGGCACCTTCGTCCCGGACGTCGTAGACACTCACGTCGTGACGCGCGAGCTCGTCCCAGATCGGCTGGATGTGGCCGCCCTGCAGCCCATAGACGCGGTCGACGCCCCGCGCGACGAGGAACGCGGCCACCCATTCGGCAACGGTGCGGCCTTTGTCGTCGGGCATCGCGGATCTCCGGCAAGTGCGGGCGGGGCGCCGCTATTCTACGGCCGGAACCCGTTGCCCTGCTCGCGGAGCGCGATACGCCGATGCTGCTACTCGTCAGCAGCGCGGTCTCCCCGGCACCGCCTGGCACGGTCAGATGGCGCGCGAGACTCGGCGGGAACGCAAGCAACCTTTACCGACGACCGCGCGCTCGCGCCGCGAAAAACGCACTGAGGCGCACTGCCGCATTACACTGGGCGCTCCTGACTCCGGAGGCCGAAACACCGTGGATACGATATCTGCTTCTGGCGGCGACCGCAGGCTCGAAGAACGGCGTAAGGCCCGATGAGCGAGATCACGTTCGAAGATTTCGCCGCTCGCCAGCGCGCGAAGGGGTTCGACGCGATCGTCGAGCGCAAGTGGGGGGCCAAGGTCGTCGTCGAGGCACACACCCATCCGTTCTCGGTGGAAGCGCTCGTCGTGCAGGGCGAGATGTGGCTCACCGTCGGCAACGACGTCCGTCACTTGACGCCCGGCGACACGTTCACGCTCGGGCGCGAAGTTCCTCATTCCGAGCGATATGGACTCGAGGGTGCGACTTACTGGGCGGCGCGTCGCAACGGCTGACGGTCACGCAGCGGCCCGGCGGCGCGGAAGCCGGGCAACGAGGTCGCGCCGACGCGCGTCGCGGACGCCTACCCGCAGCGGCCATAGCTGCGACAGTTCCCGCGCCGTCTCGAGGACGATGGGTGCCAACTCCTGCGCGCGCTTTTCCGTGATGCGCGCACTCGGCCCCGCGATGCTGACGGTACCGAGCGCCGGCCCTCCGTCGCCTGCGCGAACCGCAGCCGCGACGGCGCTGACGCCGAACTCCGCCTCGCTGAACGCAACGCCGTAGCCGCGACGCGACGTCGCGCGAATCTCGCGCAACAGCGCATCGACCGAGCGCACGACGTTAGGGCCGTAATGGCCGGCGTCCTTGAGCCCGCCGTTCTTCGTCACGAGCTCCATCGCGCGATCCAAGGAAAGCGTCGCGAGCCACGCCTTGCCGCTGGCCGTTGCGAACAGCGGCACGGTGTTCGAAGTGAGCGATGGTTGATACATAAGGCCGCCGGAGGCGCCCTGCGCGTGCGCAACCCACACCAGCGAATGCCCGTCGACGACGGCGAGGCGCGCGAACTCTTGGCAGCGCTGGGCGAAGCGGTCGAGGATCGGCTGCCAGATGTCCGGGATGCCGGTCGCGACGAAGAACTGCTGGCCCAGCACCGCAAGCCGCATCGTCAGCCGGTAGAAGCTCGTGTCCGGATCCTTCTCCGCCCAGCCACGGTCGATCAGCGTCGCGAGCAGGCGATGCGTTGCGCTCTTCGGAAGTGCCAGCTGCTCGGCGATCTCGCCGAGCGGCATTTCGGCCGCGCGGGCGGCGAGCAGCTCCACGATCGCGAGGCAACGGTCAGCGGGAACGTGCGACATCGGCGAAAAACGCGACCAGCGCGTCCACTTGCCCATCCATCATCTCGCGGCCGTCAACGTAGCGGCAGCCGCACTCGATCGCATGGCGGATCATCGGGGATGGTCCCGCCAGGATGACGACGTCGCCGACCAGCGTGCCAGGATCGAGGCGCCCTATGTCGCCTGGCAGGCCATCGCCCGGCTTCATGCCCACCGGTGACGCATTGACGACCATGTCGATCGTCCCCGGCATTTCGCGCGCCACCGAGACGGCGCAGTCTGGAAACGCGCGTGTGAGCTTCAGGACGAGCGCTTGCGCCTTGGCAACCTCCTGATCGATGACGGCGATCGACTCGACCCCAGCTTCCGCGAGGCCGCATGCAATGGCGCTTCCTGCGCCGCCCGCGCCGAAAAGCGCGACACGGCGCTCCGCGAGCCGCTCGCCTTTGTTCTTCGCACCGTGCACGAAGCCCATCCCGTCGAACATATCGCCGGTCCACGAGCCGTCAGCCTCGCGCCGCAACGCATTGAGTGCGCCGACGGTTTGCGCCGCACGCCCAAGCCGATCCGCGAAGCGCAGCATTCGCGGCTTGAACGGCACCGTCGCAATGAGGCCATCGACGTTGCCGAGCGCCATGAGCTCCGGAACGATCGTCTCGAACCGCTCTGCCGGCACGTGCATCGGAATGCAGACCGCCGGGGTTCCGGCCGCCGCGAACCGCGCGCTGAACACTTCTGGCGAGCGCACCTGCGCGATGGGATCGCCGATGATGGGATAGAGGCGGGTCGCGCCCGTGACGCGGATCGCGGCGGTCATGGGGTCGAGGGGTCCACGCCTTTTTTGATCGGTGCAACCGCGTCGAGGCCGGCGTTCCGCGCTTCGTACCATTGCGCGACGCGCGGCGTCCGGTAGCGCGGCGGCTTGCCGCGCAAATCAGCGGCGAGGTCCATCTTTCTGGCCGAGAAGATGCGAGGATCCATCACCTCGAGATCGCGCGCGACCCGCGGCCGAAAACCCATGTGCGCGATCACGTCGCGCTCGGCGTCGAGGCCCGGCGCGATCTCGATCAGCTCGAGACCGTCGGGCCCGACACGAAACACCGCGCGCTCAGTCACGAACAGCGCGAGCTGGCCCTTCGCACGCCCGATCGCGGCGCTGTAGCAGACCTGCTCGAGCTTCGGCACGAACTTCCGGTGCCGCCCTTCCTTGCGAATCACCGTCCGGCCGCCCTCCCAGGCGATGTCGAGCTCGCCCGCCGTCAGCGTGCCGTTGAAGACGACGCACTTCGCGTTCTGGGCGATGTTGATGAAGCCGCCGACGCCGATAATCCTGTCGCCGAACCGGCTGACGTTCACGTTGCCTCCTGCATCGACTTCGGCGAACGACAGGAACGCGAGATCTAGCCCGCCGCCGTCGTAGAAGTCGAACTGCGCGGGCTGCTCGATCATCGCGGCGAAGTTCTGTCCGCCGCCGGAATCGCGGCCGGTGATCGGCGCGCCGCCAATGATGCCCTGCTCGTTGGTCAGGTGGACGGCGTCGAGCAACCCCTCCTCCGCCGCAATCGTCGACAGCCCGGTGGAAACGCCCGCGCCCAGGTTGCAGATTGCGCCTGGGAACAATTCCATCGCGGCGCGGCGGACGATCACCTTGCGCGGCCCGAACGGCAGCGGCTTGATGTCGCCGGCCGGAATGCGCAGCTCGCCGGAATAGCTCGGGTCGTAGTAGGTGGCGTACGTCTGGCGCTGCTCGGGATCGACGACGACGAAGTCGACGAGAATGCCGGGGATGCGGATCTGCTTCGGTGGCAGCGTCTCGCGACGCGCCATCCGCTTGACCTGCACGACGACGATTCCGCCCGCATGGCGCGTTGCCTGCGCCATCGCGAGCATCTCGCCGAGCACCGCTTCCTCTTCCATCGTGATGTTGCCGTCCTCGTCGGACGTGGTACCCCGCAGGAACGCGACGTTCACCGGAACCGGCTTGAACAAGAGCCACTCCTCGCCCGCGAGATGAACGACTTCGACGAAGTCCGCCGGCGTGCGCGGGCTTTGCCGCGCGCCCTGCTGCCGCGGATCGACGAAGGTGTCGAGCCCCGTCTTCGTGATCAAGCCCGGCCGGCCCGCGGCCATGTCGCGCATGAGCTGCGACAGGACCCCCTGCGGCAACGTGTACGCCTCGATCTTGTCCGCGGCCGCCAGCGCGACGAGCCGCGGCGAGTCGACCAGCGCGCTCGTGATCGCGCGCCGCAGCAGGCCCTCGTGGCCGATGTGGTCGGCGCCGAGCGAAATGCGGTCGCCGACACCGACGACGCTGACCGACGTGAGGCCGAGCGGCTTCCTTTCGGCGAGAAAACGGCGCTCGACGGCGGCGAGCAGCGCTTCGGGCACCGAATGTCCTCCACCGGAGCCGCTGATCAGGATCGCATCCCCATCCTGCACGAGCCGGGCCGCTTCGTCGGCGGTGATCTTTTCCATTCGCTACCGTCCCTGGAAAACCGGATCGCGCTTCGCGAGAAACGCCGCGACGCCCTCGTGCAAGTCGGCGCTGTCGAAGATTTGTTGCTGCGCCGCCGTCGACAGCGACAGCGCGGCGTCGAGCGCGCCATCCTGGGCGGCATCGGCGAGCGTTTTCGCGAGCCGGTTCGACAACGGACCACGTGCAGCGATGGTCGCGGCAAGCGCACGCGCGGCGTCGAGCGCCGTGCCCTCTTCGGCGATTCGGTTGATCGCGCCCCACGCGAGCGCCTGTTCCGCAGTGAGCGTGTCGCCGGTGTAAAGAAGCTCCTTGGCGCGCGCAGGCCCGATGAGTCGCGTCAGCCGGACCGCGCCGTTCCCGGCCAAGCCGCCCAATCGCGATTCCGAAAGGCCGATCCTGACGCCCCCACGGCAGATGCGAAGATCGCAGGCAAGAGCGAGCTCGAAACCGCCGCCGATCGCGGGGCCGTCGATCGCGGCGATCGTCGGCATGGGCAGGCGCGCGAGCCGCCGCAGCACCATGTCCTCGAACAGGATCTTGCGCTCGCTCGCGTCCTCGTGCAGCTTGCCGAGCTCATGGATGTCGCTGCCGGCGCAGAACGCGCGCGCGCTGCCGCCGTGCAGGATGACGCAGCGAACGCCGATCGCGGCGGCGACGTCGTTCAGCGCGGAGCCGAGGCTGCGCAAGAGCTCCGCGTTGACGAGGTTGAGCGGGCCGCCCGCGAGCGCGATCTCGGCGACCGTTCCAGTGATCGTGAGCGCGACACGCGCGCCAGTCGCATCGGCGCTCGCGCCATCGCGGCGCCTGGTCGGCGCGGCCATCAGTGCGTCACCGCGTCGAAGCCGTGCAGCACGCCGAGCCGCTCGAAGTGGCGGTGGATACGATCGACGTACTCCGCGAACTCATGGACATCGCCCAATACGATCGGACGCGGCCGCGGAATGTCGACGCGGATCTCCTCGATCACTTCGCCGGGGCTTGGACTCATCACCAGGATCCGATCCGACAGCCCGACGGCCTCTTCGACGCTGTGCGTGATGAAGAGCACCGTCGGCCGCCGCTTGAGCCACAACGCCTCGAGGTCGGTGCGAACCTGCAGCCGCGTCAGCGCATCGAGCGCGCCGAACGGCTCGTCCATCAACAGGAGCGACGGATCGTGGACGAGCGTGCGGATCAGCGACACGCGCTGCCGCATGCCACCCGAAAGCTGGCGCGGGTACTTGTCCATCGCCTGCGTGAGCCGGAGCTGCGCGAAAAGCTCCCGCGCCCGCGCCTCGATCTCTTTTTTCGGCAGCTTGCGAATGTCCGCGTGCAGCGTGACATTGGCGAGCGCGGTACGAAAGTCGAGCAGCAGGTGGTCCTGGAACGCGATGCCGACGTCGGTGACGGGTTGCGTGACCGGCCGGTCGTTGATCTCGATCTCGCCGTGACTGCGCGGGAGGAGCCCCGCGACCATCAGCATGAGCGTGCTCTTGCCGCATCCAGACGGACCCACGACGGATACGAACTCGCCTGCCTCGATGTCGACCGAGATCTCCTTCAGCGCGCGGAACGGGTTCTCGGTGTCCTCGCCGAAGATTTTGGACGCCGAGCGAATCGCGATCGGTACCCCGCACTTCGTTTCGGCCACCGTCGCTGCGGACATCGACACTCTGGTCACGCACTCTGCGTCGCGCGTGGGCCACGCGACGCCTCGACTCCCGAGAGCGGAACCTTCGACACGAGCAGCGCCTTGCGGCCGCGCTGCACCACCGTCCCGTCCTGGTTGAGGAGCTCGACGTCGAACATCGCGATCGCCTGCGATGGCTTTGACTTGCTGTCGCGGAGCTCGGCGATGCGATAGTCGACGAAGATCGTGTCGCCGACGAAAATCGGGCCGACGAATTTCCAGTCACTGATCCCGAGGAATGCGATCGCCGTTTCGCGCAGCTCGCCGGTGCGCGGCCACATGAGGCCGTGCGCGAAGGCGAGGCCCAGCATCCCGTGCGCGACGCGCCGTCCGAACTGGCTCGCCTGTGCATAGACCTCACTCGTGTGCAATTCCGAGTAGTCGCCGGTCATTCCGGCGAAGGCGACGATGTCCGCCTCGGTGATCGTCCGTCCGGGGCTGCGGAACGCCATCCCAGGGTGGAGATCCTCATAGGTGTAGCCGGACTTGGCCATCGTCGTCGGATCAGGGATTCGCGACCCGATGAGTCACGACTTGCACGCGCGCATCGCGGAAGCAGGCGGCAGATAGTCGCTGCTGTAGTACGTCTTCGGGTCCTGGCCGGCCGGAAGCAGCTTCACTTCCGACAACAGCTCCTGCGACTTCGTCCACAGCGGGTCCTCGGCCTTGCCGATGTACTTGGCACCGCCGCTGCAGAAGAGCGGCGTGATCGCGGCGAGCTCAGCCGCTGCGAGCTTTTCGTTGACCTCGGGGAACACCTTCTTCAGGTCCTTCACCGCCTGGTCGGGCTTGTCGAGCGCGAAGCTCCATCCCTTGAGGCTCGCCGCGACGAACTTCTTCACGACATCGGGATTGCTCTTGAGGAAGTCGTTGCTCGCGAAGATCGACGTGCTGACCGTCGGGACGCCGTAGTCGGCGAACCGATAGACGTCGAGCTGCGCGCCCTGCGACTCGGCCTGGATCTGGTACGCATCGATCGAGCCCAGCACGGCATCGACCTGGCCCTGCAAGAGCGCGGGGACCATCGAAGCGACCGGCATGTCGATCATGTTGATGTCGGACTCCTTGAGATTGTTGGCCTTGAGCAGGAGCGGCAGCATCGTCGTCTGCGAGGATCCGGACGGCACGCCGACCTTCTTGCCCTTCAGGTCGGCGACCGACTTGATGCCGGCCTTCTTGAGCGACATGACGGCGTTCGGGTTCGACTGGTACACCGTCGAGACGATCTTCATCGGCGCGCCCTTGGCGATGAGCTGCATGACGGCCACGGCGTCGGCATACGCGAGCTGCGCGCGCCCGTTGGCGACGAGCTGCGCGGTGTTGCCCGAGCCATTGCCCTGCACGAGCGTCACGTCGAGCCCCTGCTCCTTGTAGAACCCCTCGGCGACGGCCGCGGCAAAACCGGCGTTCGGGCCGCCGGCCATCCAGTTCAACTGGAATGTGACGGGCGTATCGGCCGCCGCTACCGCGGCTGACGCAACTGCGATCGCCGCGGCGAGCGCACATTGGGCAACCGATGCGGCGAGCGACTTCAAGAGCAGTTGACGCATGTGACCTCCTTGGGTGGTGGGGTGGACGTTATGGGCCCGCGACGCCTCGTGCGCGTCAGTTGTACTTCGCCCGCTGCCACGGCGTCATCGCCCACTCGCTGAACTCGACGAGATAGTTGATTGCGATGCCCACGAACGTGAGCACGACCAGCACGGCGAAGACGAGCTCGATGTCCATCGTGCTCGTCCCGCGCAGCAGCACGTAACCGAGTCCCTTATTCGCACCGACGAACTCGGCGACGATTGCGGCAGTGGCTGCGATGGTCGCGGACGTCTTGATGCCGGAGAAGATTACGGGCAGCGCGGCGGGAAATCGCAGATACCGAAACGTGTCCCAGCTCGACGCGCCCATCGATTTCGTGAGGTAGAGCAGCCGGTCGTCGAGGATCATGAAGCCGCTGATGCTCGCGAGCAGCAGCGGGAAGAACGTCATCAGGATCGTGAGCAGCACCTTCGACTCGAGCCCGAAGCCCAGCCACACGAGGAAGAGCGGCGCGACAGCGATCTTCGGTACGAGCTGCATCAGCATGATCGGCGGATAGACGATCTGCTTCGCAAGCGCCGAGAGTGCGATCAGCAGCCCGAGGGGGATCGCCGTGACGATCGTGAGCACGAAGCCCAGCAGGATCTCGATCAGCGTCACCTGCGAATGCGTCCACAGGATGCCGGCGTCGCTTACGATTCGTCCGAACACTGCACCCGGCCCCGGCAGCAGGTACGCGGGAATCTTGAAGAACGCCACGGCGCCCCACCAGAGCGCGACCATGACGGCGAACGTGAGCGGCGGCAGCAGGTTCCACGCTATGCGGCGCGCGAGCCGGAGCCGCTTCGACATTCCGGCGCGCGGCTTGCGCTGGAACGTTTCAGCCGACGGCGGGGCCTGCCAGTCATTGGGCCGCTCGATCCCGCGCGGCAGGTTGGACGCGGATTCCATTCAAGATGGAATGCTATTCCAGCTTGCAAGGCGACGCAAGCGAAATGGCGACACACGGGCGGAGCTTGGGTCGCTGAACCTACGCCCCGCGAGCCAACTCACGGCCTTGACTGCTTTCGATTGTTGATTCAAGGAACGTCGTTACGGTCGCGTACTTATACCGGTGCTGAATCACGCTCCCAAAAGGCATTCCGTCGATCACTGGATCACCACTGCTACCTGCTATGGCGCCGCCGGTCATGCGGCAGATCTTCGCGCCCTCCTCGATCGAACACGGGCACGTCGTCGCGACTACGCTTGCCGTTGGCACGGGCATGGCCCGTCTCGCCAGGTTCGGACGCTCGCGCGTGCGAATCGGGCTGACCGTCGTCGGTCGCGATCGCACGCGTGTCCTGCCCGACTTGGGCCGGGCGATACGATCGCGCCGCCGCGGGGTCCGCGCCGATTCCTTCGTCGGTGTTTCCGTCTCGTTCGGTGCTGGCGCCCACCAGCTCGTCCGCCGTCGGCGTGTCCGCGTCGGTAGTGTCGCCCACCGACTCAGCGTTCACCACCTCGTCGCTCTCATCGCGCAGGATCAGGTCGGTCGGCACGGTGGAGTCGCGGCCGGCGGCAGCGCGTTCGCCGGTCCCGCCGCTGTCCGTGTCGCTGTCGAGATTGGCGTCGCCAATGTCGGGCCCGGCGGTGGCGCCGATGCCATCGATGTCGGGATCGGATGTGGTGCCCGACGGTTGCATCAGGCCGTCGTCGCGATTGAGGCCCGGACCGCCCTGGATGTCGCTACCGCTGTCGGAGGAATCACTCGGGCCCAAAGCCGCGGTACCATGTCCCTTGGTAATGACCGCGGGCGCCTCCTCACCGTGATAGAGCGAGGTGGCGGCCGGATCGACGGCGATTCGATTGCGTGGAGGCGCACCCTCGCGACCGGGTGCGGACTTGCGTTTGGCGCGGGATCTTGCTGCCATCGCTTCACTCCTCTGGTCTTTGTGGTGGTGCACGGCGTCGATGACGGCGTCGACACGCTGTCACAGCAGAATGCCGAAGTAGAACGCGTACCGATGTCGGACACCGTGCCATCGGCTTGTCGTCCTTCGCCAACTTGCCCACTTTCGTTTGGCCCGCGCTCGTCGGCGACGGGCAAACAACTCGCCGCCGGAAGGCTGGTTCCAGAGTTTCGCGAAGAGGCCCGCGCCCGTTTAGTGGGCGTCGCGGCGCCGCGATGGCGGCCCCAGTCCGATCGGCGACGGCGCCAGATTGACGATGCGCGTGAAGAGGGCGCGGTATTCCTTGCCGGCGTCCATGCCGACCAGGGGATCGGCGTGGCCGAGGAACGCCCTATCGATCTCGGCCCAATCCTCGGCGGTGAGTTGCTTCTTGGCGAGCGGGATCAGCTCGTTTTCCTCGGCACGCATGTGCTGCCAGTGGAACTCGGCGTAATCGTCGACCGCGGCGGCAAACTGCGCGAATTCGCGCTGCCCCCCGCTCTGGTAACGTGCAAGCGCCTGCTCCAGCGAGCGGATCTTGTGCGCGCCCACCCGATGCTCTTCCTCGAGCCGGTCGATGAGCCGGCCCGCGTCGGGATAGCGCGCTCGCAGCACCCGGAACAGATATTGGTCTTCCTTCGGGTGATGGAAGCGCTCGGGAAACGCGTCGATGTAATAGATCATGGCACCGAGCGCTGCGAAGCTCGGCTCCGCGTTGCGATCGCGAATCTCGCGGACGAGGTGCAGCATGCCGTGCAGGACCGCGGCGAGCGACCGGTGTTCGTCCTCGATGATGCGTAGTGCGTCGATTTTCGTCCTCTGGCGTTGTGTTCCCCAAGGCATGCTAGCGGATACGCCGGGACGTGCCTTGACGCGGATCAACCGGGCGCCATGCCTGTCACGAGGCGGGAGAACAAGCGCCGCTGGGGGCGTCAGCCTTTCGGAGCGCGATCGCCGATCCAACAGCGAGGGCACCGGCCCGCCTCGCGACGCGCGGTCGGCGGGATTCGCGAACTGGTACCGGCCCGGGGCGACGGTGCCTGCGAGCCTGCCGGGGTTCGCTAGCAAGCGGGATGGCGATCGAAGTACGGCTAGCGGGTCGCGCATCGTTGGCGTCGGACGATCTCGAGTTGGCGGCGGTCGTCTTCGGGGCCGGCGATTGGCGCACGCGGACGGAGGGGACGAGGCGGCCGCATCGACGCTCGAAGCCGATGGCTATCTCACTCACGAGTTCCGGTGACTCCGTGCTGGCCTTCTCGCGGCTTCGCCACCGATGACGCTCGCAGTCTTTCCTTCGTTGCCGCGCACGCGACGACGCGTATAGTCGATCGATGGCGCACGTTTTCGAGCCTGCGGCGAGCGGCCGCTCCAGGTGCCGGGGGTGCGGCCGCGCGCTTGCGCGCGGCGAGATCCGCTTCGGCGAACGCCTGCCGAATTCGTATGGCGAAGGCGAGATGACGCTGTGGTTCCATCCGCTCTGCGCGGCCTACAAGCGGCCGGAGCCGATGCTGGAAGCGATCGCCCAATCCGGCGAGACAGCGCCGGATCGCGAAGCGCTCGAGCAGGCGGCGCGAGCGGCCATGCGGAAGCCTCGTCTTCCGCGCATCGACGGCGCGGAGCGCGCCAAGGGGCACGCAACATGCCGCCAGTGCCGCCAGGCCATCGCGCGCGGCGACTGGCGCATCCGTCTTTCGTCCTACGATGAAGGACAGTTCAGCCCGCTGGGCTTCATCCACGTCGGGTGTGCGGAGCTTTACTTCGAGACCGGCGCCATTGTCGCGCCGCTGCTGCACTTCAGCGCGGCGCTGTCCGACGTCGAGCGCGAGGAGTTGCGTCAAGCGATCGAACGCGCTGCTGCAAGCTCCTGAAGCGAGGTCGTGGCCTTCGACCCGCCATGGCGCTCAAGTTCCGGCTGCGACAGGCTGCAAGGCGTCTCGTTGGGCGGAGGGAGCGAGTATTGCGACCGCACCCAGCCGTACCACTCCGCCATCCCCTGCCCGGTGAGCGCCGACAGCGTGAACACGCGCGCGCTGGAATTGAGTTGACGAACGCGCTCGAAGAAACGATCGAGAATCGAACGGGACGTAGGGCAGAAGATCGACCTTGTTGAGCAGCACCACCGTCGCGGCGCGTAACATCTGCGGATACTTCCGCGGCTTGTCGTCGCCTTCCGTGACCGACACCATGACGACCTTCGCCGTCTCTCCGAGAAAAGCTCCATCTGCTCAGCGCGCAATAGCGCGCAACGATCTCCACCTCGCGCGCCATCAGCGCGAACGCCTTTCTCGCGCGATGCTTGCGCTCGCGCAGCTTCGCCCCCAGATGCGAGGTCGCGGTCGGGGTAGTCGACGAACTGTTGCCTGTTCATGCTGCCCCCGGCTATTCGTTAGCGATGTCGAGCGCGCTCGTGAGCGAGAGCACGAGGTCGACGGCGGGCTCGACGCCGCGGCAACGCGCGGGCTCAACCCCATCCTGCCGTCGCCGCCCTCTTCGGTACCGAAGCTCTCGGGCTCGCAGCCCACGACGGTCATGCGCGCCGTTGCGCCCATTGCGCGCGCGGTCGCGAGCGCCGTGAACGGTTCGAGGTCGTGTCCCGCGAGCGGCGCACCGATCTCGGCGGGAGGGTCGTCGGCGTCGATGACGTACAGCGTCCCCGGCGCACCGCCCCGCGACACGGTGTCGATCAAGATGGCTTCGCCGGTCTCGCCCACGAGTGCATACGCGAGATCGATCGCGCGAATGCCGAAATCGCGGACGCCGACACCTTGCGGAAGCGTCCTGCCCGCGAGGCGGCGGGCGACTTCCGACCCGAAGGCGTCGTCGCCGAGGAAGATGTTGCCAATGCCGGCCACGAGCATTTCGTTCACGCGTCCGCGGCGCGCTCCAAATCCTCGGGCGCGAAGAAAAAGCGATGCCCGGGCACGCCCGCGAGGCCCAGGTCGCGGCCGGGATCGTCGTCGAGCGTCACGACGACGTGAATGCGATCCTCGAGGTCGCATTCGATCGCCTCGACCGTCGCGAGCTTGCCCGCGAGCGCAAGATCCATGATGTCGGCGTTGCCGCGCGGCTTGAGGCGGACGCGATCGCCGACCCGGAACGACGCCGCCGGTTGCCGCGGGGTTGGCCGCAGGCGTCCGTGCAGCGCTTGCAGCTCGTCGGGCGTAAGCCGCTGCGCACGCTCGAGGAGCACGCGCGCCCTCCAGTCGGCGTCGGCCATCTCGCGCTTCTCCTCGTCGGTCAGCGCAAGAATCCGCAGCGTCAGGATTTCGTCGATTTCGGTTGCATCGAAAAGGTCGCCCGGGCTTTCGGGAGCGATCTGCGGATGATCGTAAAGAATGATCGGCGACGCGAGCATGGTGTCTCGAGCGCCTTCGTTGCCGACGAGCACCGGCCACACGCCGGCGTTCATGCAGCCGCGCGATTCCTCGAGCAACCGTTGCGGAGGATCGAACAGCGATATGAACGCTCCGCCGTCCACGTGCAGCACGACGTGGCAGGCGGCAAGCGCCGACGTCATCGCGCTGTCGCGATTCGGAGGAACCTCGTCGAGAACCGTCGAGTTCGCGACGTCGACCCGTACCTTGAGCGTCCCGCTCGATACGGGGACCACAATGCCGCGAACGCTTACCTCGACCCTGCGCGCAGCGGGTTCGGCGTCGAACATCGCGCGCATCGTCACCGGATGCACGAGCACATCGCGAATCGCCTGCTGCGGCATGACGAGGCGGCGTTCCACGGCGTGCTGCGGCACGGGTGCGGGGCCGTCCATGAGCTGGAGGAAACGCACTTCGACGTCGAGCGCCGTCGCGGCATCGCCCTCGAACAGGCATTCGACGCGCAGCGCGCTCGCTTCGTCCTTGTGCTCCGCGCAGTAAGCGCTCGGCAGCAGGCCACCGGTCGTCCAGCGCTGCCGGTTCTTGATCGCGGTGCGACGGTAGGGATAGAGAAGATATCCTTCGTACAACATCGCCCGCGCGACGGCATCGACGGTCGTCATCGCACACGCTCCGTGATCCTGTTTGCCTCCTCCGTCGCGTCGAGCAGGCGGTCGAACGCGCCTTCCCAAGACGGCAATCCCGTTTTGCGCTTGTACTCGATCAGTCGCTCGAAGGCTGCTCGCGGCATCCGCAGCCACGCGGTGCCGGGGTAGTAGCGATTGCGCAGGCTTCGCACGAGCGCAAGCGGCAGCTGGCCGACCGCCTCGGTCGTCAATGGAATGCGAGCTATCTGCAGCTGGTCCCGCATGTCGCGGTAGGAGATCATCCCGCTGAACTGAAGGCGCAGCGGAATGCCTTCGCCGTCGAGGCTATTGAAGTACTTCGTCACCGCGACGTCGAAGTCGGAGGAGAGCGGGATCGTGAGATCGACGGTGCACGTGCGGTCGAATGCCGGAACGTTCGCGCTCGTGTGCGTCCAGACAAGCGGGCGCAGCGGGGCGTTCGGGCCGGTCGTGTCGCCGTACAGCTCCGTGAGACGGGCTCGCTCGGCGCCGGAATGCGCGCGGCTCGGCACGTCGATCATGATCTGGGCAGCGAAGGTCGATGCCGGAGACCGGATGGTTCGCCGATACGCGCAGGCCCAGGGCAATCGTCGGCGTCACCGCATACCGCAACTCGGCGACCGTCTCTAGACGACAGGCGATTTCACGCATGGCGAAGGTCCCCGAAGAAGTCCTCCAGCGCGACGCGCGCCGCTTCGCCGCCGGTGACGCCGTGCCAGTGCTGCCGCAGCGTGCCGACGAGCGCATAACAGCGATCGATCCGGCACCCGAAACGCTTCGCACGCCTCGCGACGTCCTCGATGCTCGGCTGCGTCGCCGCAGTGATCGAGACCGAATCGCCGTCGCAGGAGAGGCGGCCCGTCAGCCAGAGGATGTGAAGCTCCTGAATCCCGCCGGAGTTCTGGTGCGGGGACGTCCGCGTGGCACCGACGTCATTCGGCATTGCGTGCTCCTGCCTGAAGCGCCGAGCCGGACGACGCAAGAAACGCGCCCCGAGCTAAGTTCCTTGCACGCAACACATTTGCGTAAATTGACCGGCACGCGTTCCGGCATTCTTTTCCGGTAACTCCTCCAGCAGGCACTTCGGACAACCGCGTCTGGACACAACACTGCACGCCGAAACGATGCGACCATAAGCTGGCCCGCGGAGTGCTTCGTGCGGTTCGTTTTCCTACCGGGTCCACCGCGAGCAACCTCGTCGAGCGCCTCGCAGCGGCGGGACTCGTCGAGCGGCGCGCCGATGCCGATCGCCGGATCGCGCACATTTACCTCACGCGTCGCGGATGCCTCGCGTTGCAGCGCGCCCTGGCGCCGCAGCGCGGCGTGCTGCTGGAGGGACTCGCGCGGGTGCCGAGCCTCGCGCTCGCGCGGCTGCACGACGATCTGGGGACGCTGCTCGTCTGAATGGACGCCGGCGAGGCGCAGCGTGCTCGCCGGCGACACCTTTCCCGCGAGGACGGATCGGAGGTGCGGCGGCCGGTCGACGACCGGTGCGGCTTCTTTTTGCGATGCGACGAGGAACATTGCCGGCAATGTTTCGTGCACGGGCTTGATCCATCGTTCGCCTCAACTCAGCGCGAGCGCATGCGAAATGGCAGCGCTTCAAGGCGCGACAGCCTTCGGGACCGCACCGTCCGGCCTCGCCCGGGCAGCGCAATCGCTGCCCGGGTTTTTCAAGACTTGCTTCTCGTAGTGATGATTGCTTCAGGACTCCTTGCGCGCGCGCGAGCCCGCCTCGTGGGCGGACGTCGACGAGCTTCCGGAAGTGCCCGTCGTGGCGGAGCTCGACGAGCCATAGCTCGTTTGACCCGACCGCGACTGTCCGGACTGCGAAGATTGACCCGACTGTCCGGATTGGCCCGACGATCCTTCGTCGCGCGTGACGCGCACACGATTGTCGATGTCCTTGACGCCGGGGATGCCGTCGATGAGGTCCTCGATCGCATGCTTCATGTGGCGGTCCTTGACGGTTCCGTCGAGCGTGACCTTCCCTTCGCTCACCTCGACGGTGACTTCGCTCGAGTCGATGTGCTCCTGGTGGTAAAGGCGCTCGCAGATGTCTTCCTTCATGCGCTCGTCCGACCGCTGCCAGCCCTTGGGGCCGCGCTTGCCGCTCGTACCGCGGCTCATCTGGCCTTGGCCGTAACTGCCACCGCTCTGCCCACCCCACATTCCGCCGCCCTGGCCTTCGCCTTGCGAGCCATGACCGCCTTGCGAGCCATAACCGCCTTGCGCGCCGTAACCGCCTTGCGCGCCGTAGCCGCCCCGCGAGCCATAGCCGCCTTGTCCCTCGTACCCTTGCGAGCCATACCCTTGGGATCCGTAACTGCTGCTGCTTCCGTAGCCTTGGCTGCCGCCGTAGCCCTGACCGCCGCCATAGCCTTGGCCGCCGCCGTATCCTCCGCTTCCCATGCCACCGCCTTGACCGCCGTAGCCTTGACCGCCGTAGCCTTGACCGCCGTAGCCTTGACCGCCGGACCCTTGACCACCGTAGCCCGGACCACCGTAGCCCTGGCTTCCATAACTCCCCGAGCCCATGCCTTGCGAGCCGTAGCCTTGGCTTCCCATGCCGCTTCCGTACTGGCCGCCGTCGCGTTGACCATACCCTTCGGAGCCGTGGCCTTGCGACCCCGAGCGTTGGTCGTAACGGCCTTCGCCGTACCCACCGCTCGACCCGCCATAGCCACCGCTTCCGCCGCCGTACCAGCCACCGCCCTGACCACGCGAGCCGCTCATCGAACGACCGCCCATGCCGCGACCCGTCTGACCCGAACCGCCGCTGCGACCGCCCCAGCTGCCGCTGTCGTAACCTCCACCTTCCATGCCTTGACCATACGAGCCCTGGCCGCCCTCGTCGTACTGGCCGCCGCCGTACCCCTGTTCGGAGCTATAGCGAGAGCCCTGCCCGCTGTACTCCATTTCGTCGTCGCGATCTTCGTAGCCGCCCGAAGACTGGCCTCGTCCCCCATATCCGCCGCTCGAACCACGGCCCTGCCAGCCACGGCCGCCTGATTGTCCGCCGCCAGACGATTGCGAATTTCTGTTTGCCATGAAAACTCCTCTTGATGAAACTGAAACGATTGATCAATCGTGCATCGACCGATGCGAAACGGGCCTCGCAACTATCGTGCCGCGTGATTGCGCTTGTAATCGCGGGGAGTTGCAACGTGCGCAGCGTTCGCCGCGAACTTTTTTCCGGTAATCGTTTCGCGCAGCGCAGCGTCGTGAGGCGCCATCAACGCGTCGGCACTTTCGTGCGCTTCAACGTCTGCCGGGGACGGACTGCTCCGCGCGCGCGGCTCCGATTGCCGTCTTTACATGGCGCGCTTCTTCCGGCGGCGGCAGCACTGCCTTCATGCCGAGGCTCTCAATCCAGAGCTCCCGGCACCATCCCTTCGTGTGATACAGGTGCTCGTCCTCTTCCTCCTCGACTTCTTCGCACGCGTCGCGCAACGCCTTTCCCTCGGTGCCCTTGAGCTTGTCCGCGCACTTGCCAAGCAGCTCCCAATCCAGATGATCCTTCGTCTCGGCGAGCACCACGCATTCCGCCGCGACGATTTGTGCCGCGACGGGATTGCCGCCGCGCGATGCCGCATCGATCGCCTGGACGAGTGCCGCGCCGACCGAGCGAACGATGGGGCGGCCCGGCGACTGCTCCTCCGGATCGACACCGAGCGACTCGCAGACACCGGTGAGAATAGTGACGTGGCGCTGCGTCTGCTCGAGATACTTCCGCCACTCCCTCTGCAGATCCGGATGCACGGCGCAGCGAACGGCGCTTTCGTAGATCTTCACTCCGCCCATCTCGTGCTCGAGTGATTGCAGCAGCAGGTCCTTCCATTGGCTCTGGCTCGTTTCCACCGCATCTTCCATCGCTATCTCCATGTTGAATGCTTTCGGCCCGCGCCGATGCTCGGGTCTCTCGTCTTAGTACCGCCGTCGAGCGTTCGCTCGCAGTAGAGCAGGAGTCGATCGTTCGTCGGCGCTCGGCGTTCGCGCGTTCGCGCGAGCGTTTGAAGGATTCGGCGGCGCCGAGCATTTGTTGCGGGCGCCGCGCCGAAAGAGTAGCGACGGCTGAACGGCCGGAGCTTCCGCGGACGGCTTTCTGCGGATCAAAACCATGTCGACGATAGTTCGTACCATGCTCATGGCTATTCCTCGCGTCGCGAGCGCCGGATCGAGTTCGGAGTACTCACGCATCGCTGCGCGTCAAGCCGTGGAACCGCCGCCTGTCAGGTCAGACGAAGCAAGGAACGGACCATGGCATCGCGCGCGTCGTCGTGCGCAAGCAATCCGCCGCACGGCGTTTCAGGAGAAGAGTCGGCCCTCGTGAAGGCAGTCGCAGAGCTCGCTGTATACCTCTCGCATCTGCGCGCGAGCGGGAGCCTCGCCGAGGCGACGAAACAGCCGGCTCGCCAAGGTGCCTTCCGCGAGAACGCGGGACAGAATTTCCTCGAGGCCGGTTTCGCGCTTCGCATCTTTCGCGAGAAGGTCAAGCCAGACCGCGCCCGCGCGACGGGGAAGCGCGGGAACGCCAAGCGCGAGCAGATACTCGACGTCGTCGATGATGGCGTCGTCGCCATCGCGGATCGTGTTCGCGAGGAGGCGCGAAAGGCGCTTCGTGTCAACGCGAGCCTGCTGGTTTGCGCTCGATCGCCGCTCTTCGTAGAGCGATTGCACGACGTCGCACACCGCTTCCGCGACCGCGATATCCGCGCGAGGACATTCCTGCACGTCAGCGAGGCGAATCTCGATCGCACTGCGGTCGAATCTAGCGATCGCGCCACGGGCATTCAGCCACTCGTGCCGCAGCACGCCTTCGGGGTCGGCATCCGCGACCGCGTCGTACATCGGCAGCAGGACGTTCTGCTCGTATTCGTGCCGGCTCCGTACGACTTCGGGAACGACGTCGCCGGTGATCGTCGGGAAGCGGCTCGCGTGCGTCGTGTAAACCGCTAGCCGATGGTCGCGGTGGCCGGTGGCGGCGCCGTCGGCGAAGGGCGACGACGCGGCCAGCGCTGGGATGAGCGGCAGCACGAGGCGGATCGCCGTGTGCAGTCGCGCAAACTGCGAGTCGTCGGCGAACGGGAGGTTGATGTGCATGCTCTGCAAGTTGGCCCATCCGTGACGCCGGCAATCGAACAGCCGGTCATAGGTCCGATAGATGGGAGCATCGCTCGCTTGCCACAAAGTCGTTTCGCGGCGCGGGTCCATCCAGGGATGCATGCCGGACGGCATGAGACGCGCCCCGAGCGTTTCGAGCGCGCGATTGGCGCTTCGCACTTCGCGAAGGAACGCATCGGGCAGCGGGCGAAGCGATGACGCCGGCTCCGGATTCTTGATTTCGACGACGTGCGAGACGAGCTCGTTGGACCATTCGGCGAGCGCCGGCTGCGATCGATGGTCTTCCAGTAGCGCGAGCAGCGGCTCCGCGAGCGGCGCGACGTCGAGGCTCACCGCATCGACGATCACGTATTCGAGCTCGATGCCGTAGGCGGTGAACGCCGGCAGCATGAAGCGGGACGTCATGCGTCCTTCACCGCGACGCCCTCGCGAATCCGGCGCAGGATCACGCCGAGGATCTCGCGGTAGAGGACGTCCTTGGACACCGCGTCCTCGTTGCCGGCATCGATGTTGGGGTTGTCGTTCACTTCCATAACGTAGCACTTGCCGCCCGATTCCTTGATGTCGACGCCGTACAGGCCGTCGCCGATGAGATTCGCAGCGGCAAGCGCCGCGTCCAGAACGGCGCGCGGGGCCTCGCCGACGGTCATCGCGGCAGTCGAGCCCTCCACGCGCCGCTTCTGCTCGTGCTTCACGACCTGCCAGTGGCCGGGCGCCATGAAGTACTTGCAGACGTAGATCGCCCGCCGGTCGAGCACGCCGACGCGCCAGTCGAACGTCGTCGGCAGCCATTCCTGCGCCAGCACGAGCTTCGACCGGGCGAACAACGCGGACAGCGCCTGTTCGAGCGCCTCCACCGTCTCGACCTTGAACACCCCGAGCGAAAATGCGCTGTCAGGTTGTTTGAGCACACACGGCAGGCCGAGCGCGGACACCACCGATCCTCGGCTCCGCTGGTGTACCACGACGGTGCGCGGCACGAGAATCTGGTGGCGCGCAAGGAGCTCGTGCAGGAACACCTTGTTCGTGCACTTGAGGATCGAATCCGGGTCGTCGATGACGACGAGGCCGAGGTCCACTGCGCGGCGCGCGAAGTCGTACGTGTAGTGGTCGACGTTCGTCGTGTCGCGGATGAAGAGCGCCGAGAACTCCGCCAGGCGATGGATTTCGTCCTTGCGCAGCAAGGCGACGCGCATCCCGAGCGCCTCGCCTATGTCCTTGAACTTCCGCAGCGCGGCGGCGTTCGAGGGGGGGTTCGGCGCATCCGCGTTGTACAGGATCGCGAGCGAGGGCGATGGCGCGTGCGCCTTCGTCGCGGTGCGCGGCTCCGTCCGCCCGAGATACGACGCAAGCTCGGCCACGAGCAGCGACCGCTCGTTGACGGACAGATCCCCGAGAACCCGGGCGCGCGCACGCGCCACGTGCCAGCGGTTCTTGCGCTTGACGAAGCCGACGCGCATCGCCGGCGCGTGCAGCCGCGTGAAGACCTCGGCGGCCAGCTCGTCATGACCGTGCAACGGATCCACCCCGAAGATCGCATCGAGCGTGTATGTCTTGCGCGGATGGGCCGCGAGCTCGGTTTGCACCAGATCGCCGAAGGCGGGGTCGTCCGTGAGCGTTGTTGGCGGGTCGCCCTGCAAGTCGCCAAGGAGCCGCATCTCCGGCAGCGAGACGTGGCCGCGCGCCTCGGCTAGGAGCGACACGTAATAGCCGTCGCTCTGGTACCGGTCGTAACGGCAAAGATTGATGACGCGTGTGCCGTGGGCGAACGGCGTGTCGTCGCTCAGGTAGCTGGTGGCCGTGAGCACTTTGGCGCCCGCGACCTCGGGCGGCAGCTCGCCGGCCCGATCGACAACGACCAAGGTCGACTCGCTGCTCATGATGGCCGCCGCATGTCCACGCACTGCCCTCGAGATTTCATGATGGATACACCACCAGCATGTTCGCATCGTGGGTGACGATGCCTAGCAGGATCGCGCCGACGACGCGGTCGGCGTTCACCCAATAACGCAGCACAGGCCCATATCGATGCGGCTGATACGGATCGACGACGAGCAGCTTTCCGGCCTCGTGATCGAAGCCCGAGATCACGACGAAGTGGCCGGAAGGCACGCCGTGGACGTCGTCCGGCGTGTCATCAGGGCCGAATTCGCGCGGCTGGCGATAGAGGTACGTCGCCGACAGTCCCGCGAGGAGCGGAATTCCGCGACGCAGGATCCCGCCAATCAACTCCCTCGAAAGGTTGGCGAACCGGATGCGCCCTCCTAGCTCGAGAAACTCGAGGTAGCCTTCGGTCGCAACGTAGATGCGCGGGTCGCTCTTCGCGCGCTGCTGGCGCGAAAGCCGCTCGCGCAAGTCGACCTTGTGCGGCCCGAACCACGAAGGATCGAATACGGTAAGGTTGTACGTGTAGATGCGCACGCTATAGCCGCGACGCAGCGCATCGCAGCCCAGGAAGACCGCGTAGGTTCCGCCGTGGTCGAGGTGCCGTGCGCGCCGGATAACGGCTGCAAGCGGCTCGTCATCCCCCCAATAAGCGTAGATCGCGTGCAGGCAGGTCGGACCGCATGTCGTCTCGTCGGGCTGCGGCAGCGTCGCGACCGGGAGCTCGAGCGAGAGCGCACCGCGCGGTATGCGATTGGGCGAGATTGGCGCCCGTCTGGGCACGACGTCGCCCATCGGCGAGTCGACAGACTCGCGCGATCGGTGACGATGGGAGCGACGTGCGTTCAATTCATGCATCGGCGCTAGGATGCGCAACCGTGGTGCACGGGCGTAAGTGGCTCTTCGCCCCGATCGACTGTAGGGCGCCACTTACATCGAACCAGGCGTTCGCGGCTTGTTCAGGACGCGAGAATGGCTTCGAGCTCGGCCAACACGGGAAGCTGGCCCTCGCTGATGCGGCGGCGCGCCTCTGCGAGCGCGAACCACTCGCCGCGGTCGACCTCCGGAAACGATTGATGCCGGCCAGACCGCGGCGGCCACTCCATAGGGAATGTGTTACTGCGGATGGCGGCCACATCCAGGTCGCCTTCGACCGCAAACGGATGCAACAGCTTGCCGCTCTTCAATCGGCGCGGCGTCAACGGCATGAATCGCCCCTCGATCGCGATCCCCGTCTCCTCCGCGAACTCGCGCCGCGCGGCGTCGAGCGGTGCTTCGGGCGGCTCGAACAGGCCTTTCGGAATGCCCCATGCGCCCGCGTCCTTGTTTTTCCAGAGCGGGCCGCCGGGGTGGACCAACAGGACTTCGAGCGCGCGACCGCGTATCCGGTAAACGAGGACTCCGGCGCTTTGCAGGGGCATGGGACGGCGAGGTTATCGCATCGCGGCGAAGCCACGCCGGCGCAGTGGCCGCGCGCGCTCAAAACGATGCTGGCGTTGGGGGTATTTGAGAGCCAGGACGGCAATGATGTTTCCCGTTCGTGTAGGCGTTGTCCTACAGGAATATCCTCTCAGTACGGATAAAAGCGGAGTACGATTGCCTTAGAATTTCGCACCTGCACACACTTGCACACTACAGCGCAGATAACCACACATGCCCAACGCACTCGTAGTCGACGACGATCCCTCCACCCGTTTGCTGCTCTCGAATCTACTCGAGCGACGCGGGTTTTCCATACGAACGGCGGGATCGCTCGCGGAGGCGCGTCAGAACATGGATCCGCCGCCCGACATTTGCATGGTCGATTTGCAACTGCCTGACGGCGAAGGCACCGAGCTCATGCGCGGGGGCTTGGCGGACCGCGCGGATTTCGTCGTCGTAACCGGCCATGCGACCGTGGAGTCGAGCGTCGAAGCGATGCGCCAGGGAGCGGTCGACTACCTGAAGAAACCGCTGACGTCGAGCGCACTCGATCGCTTGCTCGCGCGATTCGGCCGATCGGTGCGCACCGGGGAGCAAGCAGCGCGGCGCACGCCGGCGATAGTTGGCGAGTCTCCGGAGATCAAGCGGCTGCAGCAGACGCTCGCGCGCATCGGCCCGACCGATGCGACCGTCCTCATCATCGGCGAAAGCGGCACCGGCAAGGAACTGATTGCAGCCCGTCTGCACGAGTTGAGCCCGCGCGCACGCGGTCGTTACCTGGCGCTCAACTGCGGCGCCGTGTCGCCCAATCTGATCGAGAGCGAGTTGTTCGGCCACGAAAAGGGCAGCTTCACCGGCGCCTCGCGGCAACACGCCGGATACTTCGAGCGCGCTCACGGCGGCACGCTGTTCCTCGACGAAATCACGGAGATGCCGCTCGACCTGCAGGTGCGCCTGTTGCGCGTGCTGGAAAGCCGGCGCGTGTCACGCGTCGGATCGTCCGAAACGATCCCCGTGAACGTCCGTGTCATCGCGGCCACGAATCGCGATCCGCAGGAGGCCGTTCACCAGCGCAAGCTGCGCGAGGACCTTCTGTACCGGTTGCAGGTAGTGCCCATCGAGGTGCCGCCGCTGCGCAAGCGCGCGGGAGACGTGCGGGTGCTCGCGCAGCACTTCCTTTCCGACCTCAATCGTGCCTCGAAGGACCCGAAGAGCTTCTCCGAGTCGATGCTCGCCCGCCTGGAGCAGCACTACTGGCCGGGGAATGTGCGCGAGCTGTTCAATGTCGTGCAGCGCGCCTACATCATGACCACGGGCCGCGTGATCTCCGACCCCGGCCCGCTGCAGGGTCCCGGGTGGTCGCCCGCGACCGGCCGCGAATCGCCGCTGACGGTTCGACTCGGCGATTCGCTTTGCGACGTCGAGCAGCGGCTGATTCTGCACACGGTCCGCCACTGCCGTACTCAGGACGAGGCCGCGCGCATGCTCGGCATCAGCACCAAGACGCTGTACAACAAGCTTCGCCTGTACGAATCGCAGCGCCGAACCGCGGATGCCAACGCCCGGTTCTCCGACACCCGACCCCCGGACTCCCGCTGGACGTGAGTCCAAGGGAGGTGGGTCCGGGCCGCCGCGTCGCAATCGCAGCACTGCTTCACCGGTTGAACGGCGGCCTCAACAATGCTGCGCTTGCGTTCGAACTCGCATTGTCCACCGGTGACAGTGCCGTCGATGATTGCGGACAAACGCTCGAGCGCGGCCGCGCCGGAGTTGAGCAAGCGTCGCGCGCTGCAACGCTGCTCGCGCTAATGCTCGATCCCGACGCGGCGGCACCGTCGTCGTCGTCGCGCGATCCCTACGCGCAGGACGTTGCGGAGATTTTGCGCGCACATGCCCGCCGCATCGGCTGCGACGCCGCAAGCGATCCCGATGTCGCGTCACTGAATGGCATGGACACGGCGCGCGCCGACACCGTCGAAGCGCTTCTCACCGCGCTGCTGAACGGGCTCGGCGCGCTGGAATCGCGCCGCCGATCGGCGAGCGAACCCCAACGGACAACGTAGTGCCTGTTGACGGGGCGCCCGCACAGGGCCGGTTGCGCGCACCGCGTTAGCGGCGCGAACTCCCGCGCGAGCCGCCACGCCCACCGCTCGATCCACCGCGTGCGCCACGCGAGCCGCCACGTGCTCCGCTCGATCCGCCGCGCGAACCGCCGCGACTGCCGCGTGCGCCGCTGGATCCGCCGCGCCCGCCGCTCGTCTTCTTCGCCGCGCTCTTGCGCCCGCCGGTCGATCCGCCGCGCGAACCGCCACGGCTGCCGATGGAACTGCCGCGCCCCGTGCTCGATCCGCCGCGCGCACCGGCACGGCTGCCGCTGCTCGCCGATTTGCGACCGCGCTTGACGCTCGACGTCTTCTTTGCCGCGCTCTTGCGCCCGCCGCTGGATGCACCGCGGCCAGCGCTGGAGCCGCCGCGTGCGGTGCTGCTCGAGGATTTCCGGCCGCCCCGTGCGCTCGACGTCTTCTTTGCCGCGCTCTTGCGCCCGCTGCTCGATCCGCCGCGTCCGCCGCTGCTCGAGGATTTCCGGCCGCCTCTGGCACTCGACGTCTTCTTCGCCGTGCTCTTGCGACCGCCGCTAGAGGAGCCGCGTCCGCTTCTCGAGCCGGTGCCACCACCGCTGCTCGAAGACTTGCGGGCGCGGCCCGAACCGGACGACGACTTCGTCGCACCCGAGCTGCGTCCTCCGCTCGACGAGGTCTTGCGGCTACGGCTGCCGCTCGACCCAGTCGATCCGCGGCTCTGTTCCGAGCTCCGGTTACCCCGATCCTCGTTATCCGTTTCGGTGTCGCGCGTGCCGAGCGTGTTCTGCAGGGAAAGCGTGTCGCTCCTGCTCGTGCTCGTGTCGTCCTGGTCCGGATTGAGCGCCCGCTCGATGTCGCTTGGTTTTCGTTGCATTTGCAGTCTCCTGTCTGAAAGTTCGGCCAGCGTGCTCGTCGCTACACAACAGGCGGATCGGAGTGCCGCGCGAAATGCCGATGCGCCGCGATCGCCTTGACGAACTGGTCGATGGCTTCCCTGGCTTCGTCGTTCTCGTA
>Ga0207691_10000707_pt1 | contig 33055 bp, 27 predicted proteins | sample KBSM13metaG_FD_184327 | JGI IMG/M metagenome (GOLD analysis project Ga0207691, IMG submission 184327) | Miscanthus rhizosphere microbial communities from Kellogg Biological Station, Michigan, USA - KBS M1-3 metaG (SPAdes) (version 2) | ecosystem: Host-associated > Plants > Roots > Rhizosphere >...
TGTTCGGCGTCGTTGCGTCGATGCTCGTCGCGGTGGCGCTCGGCGCGTGCTACGTGCCCGCGAGGCGGGCGGCCCGGGTAGACCCCAACGTGGCACTGCGCAATGACTAGAGCGGCGGCCGCGGGCGTCGTGCTTCGCGCCGTCGGCGGACCGCGAGCTATCTTGCAGGACAGGTCGCGCCGCGTGCGCCGACGGCATCGTGTCGAAAGCGAATAACTCCGGGGTACCGTCAGCTCAGTTCCCGGTTCCCCGTTCCCGGTTCCCGGTTCTCTCCTCTTCCCGATTCCCGACTATGTGGACCTTCCGTTCCTCCCGCACCGCCGATGAGCCGCAGGCCGGCGCTGTGGACGTGCCGATGGACACCTCGCGCGCCCTGCTCTCGCTTCGCAACATCGAGAAGGTCTACGAGACGCCGGCGGGAAAGAACTACGTGCTGCGTCGGATTACGCTCGATGTGCAGCCGGGTGAGTTCGTCACGATCATGGGCCCGTCTGGCGCCGGCAAGTCGACGCTGCTCAGCATTCTCGGAATGCTCGATGGCGCGTGGACGGGCGAGTACGGATTCCTGCATCACCCGATTCACTCGCTGAACAACAAGGAACGCGTCGCGATCAACAAGCAGTACATCGGCTTCGTGTTCCAGCAGTACCATCTGCTGGACGATCTCACGGTGGCCGAGAACCTCGATGTGCCGCTGTCGTACCGGAACGTGAAGCGCGACGAGCGCGCGTCGATCGTGGCCGACGTGCTCGACAAGTTCCAGATGGTGGGCAAGAAGGATCTGTATCCGCGCCAGCTGTCCGGCGGCCAGCAGCAGCTGGTCGGCGTAGCGCGAGCGGTGATCGCCAAGCCCAAGCTCATTCTCGCGGACGAGCCGACGGGCAACCTGCACTCGACGCAGGCGAAGGAAATCATGGAGCTGTTTCAGAAGTTGAACGAAGGCGGAACTACCGTCGTGCAGGTCACGCATTCGGAGACCAACGCTGCCTTTGGACATCGCATCGTCAATCTCAAGGACGGATGGGTCGTGTCCGACGTACGGCTCCGATAAACGGCGCCACCGAGCTTGTTGCTGGGTGTTCGTGCTTGTTGCTGGGTGACGCTGAATGCGGGCTGGGTGCTCACTCAGCGTCACCCAGCCACCAGCACGACCACCCAGCACCCAGCTGTCTTTCATCAAGTCACCCTAACGAATGACCTCCGTTCCGAAGCCTCGCGTCCTGATCGCTGACGATCAGCCCGACGTGCTGGAGGCGCTGCGGCTGCTCCTCAAAGGCGAGCAGTACGAGATCGAGACCGCGAAATCGCCCGCCGGTATTCTCGCGGCGCTGGAGGCGCGCGACTTCGACGCCGTGTTGATGGACCTCAACTACGCGCGCGACACGACGTCTGGCCAGGAAGGGCTCGACCTGCTGCACAAGACGCAGGCGCTCGACTGGACGCTGCCTACGATCGTCATGACCGCGTGGGCCAGCACAGCGAGCGCGGTCGAGGCCATGCGACGCGGCGCGTACGACTACGTCGAGAAGCCGTGGGACAACGCTCGGCTGCTGTCGATTCTTCGCAACGCGATCGACATGGGTCGCGCGCTGCGCAAGAGTCAGCGGCTGGAGAGCGAGAATCAGACGCTCCGACGCAACGGCATGCCGCAGCTCATCGCGGAATCCGCGAAGATGCGGCCCGTCCTGCAACTGATGGAGCGCATCGGCCCGTCGGACGCGAACGTGCTCATCACGGGCGAGCACGGCACCGGCAAGGAGCTCGTCGCACACTGGTTGCACGCGGCGTCGCCGCGCGCCGCGAAGAGCTTCGTCGCCGTCAACATGGGCGGGCTCTCCGAGGGCGTGTTCGAGAGTGAGTTGTTCGGCCACGTGAAGGGCGCGTTCACCGACGCGAAGGCCGACCGCATCGGTCGCTTCGAGCTCGCCGACGGCGGCACGCTGTTCCTCGATGAGATCGCGAACATCACCCTCTCGCAGCAATCGAAGCTGCTCCGCGTTCTGCAGACGGGTGACGTCGAGCGCGTCGGGTCATCCAAGGCGCGGCATGTCGACGTCCGTATTCTCTCGGCGACGAACGTCGATCTGCACACGGAGGTCGGTGGCGGCCGTTTTCGCGAAGACCTGTTGTTCCGGCTGAACACCATCGAGATCCAGCTGCCCGCGTTGCGCGAGCGACGCGAGGACATTCCCGCACTCGCGCAGCACTTCCTCAAGCGGCACTCGGCGCGCTACCGCAAATCCGTTCACGGTTTCGACGCCGGTGGCATGCAGTCGCTCCTCGAGCACTCGTGGCCGGGCAACATCCGGGAGCTGGATCACGCCATCGAGCGCGCCGTCCTGCTGGCGCAGGGGGATCTCGTGCGCGCCGGCGATCTCGGGCTCCGGGCGGCCTCCGCCACGCCTGGGATGGTACCACGCATCGAGGAGCTCACGCTCGAAGAGGTCGAGAAGCTGGTGATCCAGAAGGCGCTCACGCGCTTCGACGGCAACGTGAGTCAGGCCGCGAAGGCGTTAGGCCTGAGCCGGAGCGCTCTCTACCGGCGACTCGAAACGCATGAGATCTGAGGAAGGCCGGCGCTTCGGTTGGCTCACCCACGAGCGCCGCGTCTTCATTCTCTCGTTGCTGGCGGGGCTGCCCGCCGTCGTGCTGTCGCTGGTCCTGTTGGAGCTCGGCAACTATTCCACGAAGGTCACGTGGACCCTCGGCACGTTCGTCGTCGGATGCTGGCTGGTCGTCGCACTCGTCGTCCGTGAGCGCGTCGTTCGGCCGCTCCAGACCCTCTCCAACATGCTGGCGGCGCTCCGCGAGGGAGACTTCTCCCTGCGCGCCCGCAGCTCGCAGTCCGACGACGCGCTGACGCTCGCGCTGCTCGAAGTCAACACGCTGGGCAACACGCTCCAGGCGCAGCGGCTGGGGGCGATGGAGGCGACCGCGCTCCTGCGGACGGTCATGGCGGAGATCGATGCCGCGATCTTCGCGTTCGATGCCGGGAACCAGCTGCGGCTCGCGAACCGCGCCGGTGAGCGACTGCTCGCGATGCCGGTCGAGCGGCTGCTCGGTCGCACCGCCGACGCGTTAGGCCTCGACGCGTTCCTGAGCGGCGATTCGCCACGCGTGCATGATCTCGTCTTTCCCGGCAGGAGCGGCCGGTGGGAGGTCCGCCGCACAACGTTCCGTCAGGATGGCCGTCCGCATACGCTCGTCGTGATGTCGGATCTGAGCAAGACACTGCGAGAGGAAGAGCTGCTGGCGTGGCAGCGTCTCGTGCGCGTGCTCAGTCACGAGATCAACAACTCGCTCACGCCAATCAAGTCGATCGCGGGGAGCCTGCTCACGCTCCTCGACCGATCGCCGCGCCCGCCTGACGCCGACGACGACTTGCGCGGCGGACTCGGCATCATCGCGAATCGTTCCGAAGCGCTTTCACGCTTCATGTCGGCCTATGCACTGCTCGCGCGCTTGCCGGCGCCACGCCCCGGCCCGGTGGATGTAGGCATCTGGGCGCGGCGCGCTGGGCGTCTCGAGACGCGCGTGCCAGTCAGCGTGAAACCGGGGCCGCCGCTCACCATTCAGGCGGACGGCGACCAGCTCGATCAACTGCTCATCAACCTCGTCCGCAACGCAGCCGACGCGTCGCTGGAGACCGGCGGCAGCGTGTGCGTCTCGTGGTCCCGACATGATGGCCACGTGGACGTCGACGTGGTGGACGACGGGCCCGGCCTCGCGACGACGGCGAACCTGTTCGTGCCTTTCTACACGACGAAGCCGTCGGGCACGGGCATCGGTCTCGTGCTCTGCCGGCAGATCGCGGAAGCGCACGGCGGCGTGCTGTCGCTCGAGAACCGCAGCGACGGACGCGGGTGCATCGCACGAATCCGGCTGCCCGTGCACTTTCGCGACGCGGTCGGCTAGGCAGGGTGTCAGTCCAAATGACATCACCCTTCCCCCGCCGCCTGCGCGCGTCTAGTCTTGCGCGCTTCCCCCTCCCGGCCACCGCGTGAACGACGAGCATCAACAGCGCCGCAGCCCTCTCTCCGTGCTCGGACTCGGCGCGATTCCCTTTGTCGTTCTCGCCGCGGCCCACTGGACGATCGGACCCCTCGTGCGGTTCGGCGACTGGGCGCAGTACATGTCCCACGCGGACGCGCTCAGACACGGGCGCGCGTACGGCGACATCGGCTACATCTTCACGAGCCGCAACCCGTTCATCGGGCCACCGGTTCAGCCGCCCGGCCTCCCGGTGGTGCTCGCGCCGTTACTCGCGCTCACTGACGGGGCGCGAGACAGCGCGCTCTACAAGCTGTTCATGGTGGGGTGCGTCCTCGCGTTTCTCGCCGCGGTGGCCGTCTACTTCACGCGCGAAGGGAGCAGGCCGCTCGCGATCGCGTCGGTGTTGTTGACCGGCCTGTGGCTGGAGACGGGCTTCGTCACGAACGCGGTGATGCCTGACGCGGCATTCTGCGCATTCGTGTGGGCCATCTTCTGCCTTGGCGATCGAGCCGGCCCGTGGAGTTGGCGTCGAGTGGCGGCTGTCACCGTGCTGGGACTCGCGGCCCTCGCGTTTCGCATCGCGGCATTGCCACTGCTTCCGGCGGTGGGGCTCTTCGCGCTGCTGCATCGCCGCACGGCGGGACCGCGCGCGTGGGCGCCGCTGATCGTCTGGGGCGCGTGCGGCCTCGTGGCTGCCACGATGGTTCCCGGCACGCTCACGTTCGCGCGCCTCGTACCGCGCGATCCGGGCGTTCTCGTGCAGAGCGTCGTGAACGCGGCGAAGATCTATCCGTTCGCGACACTGGATCTCTTTCTCTACCCGCTGCCGTGGAATCGGGCGAACGACGTCTACCACCTCGTCGTTTGTGGGTTTGCCGCGATCGGACTGGCGGTCTGGCTACGCACGGCGGCGACGAGCTTGCTGGCCCTGTTCGCGTTATGCTACGTCGGCATGCTGCTCGTCTTGCCGATGCAGGACGGCCGCTACCTCATGCCGCTCGCGCCACTCGCCGTCTACCTCGCCGCGCTCGGGCTGGCGGTCGCGGTGCGATGGGTTGGCGCGCGACGGCACCGCGATGTGCCGCTCCCGGCGGCGATCCGGATTTCACTCGCGGTCGTGATCGCGATCGCGTGCGCGGCGCTCGGGCAGGAGCTCAGGCGTCCCACGCCGCTGGCACTCATGGACGCGCCTGGCGTACGCTCCGTGTTCGCGCGGCTGCGCGCGGCGCGTGATACCACGCCCGTGCGCGCGCTGTTCATGAACCCCAGAGTCCTCACGTGGGAAACCGGGGTGCCCGCCATGGGCTTCTTCCGTGCCGACCCTGATACCACACTGGCGGAGCTTCGGGCTCGACACATCACCCACGTCGTCGTCGGTGACCTCGACACGGACCCCACGCGCGCTCCGTCCATTCGCGACGCCGTCGAAAATCGCCCCAACGCATTCCGCCTCGTTTTCGCGGAGGGCGCGTTCCGCGTGTACGCGTTCGACTCGACCCAGGTGTCACCACGATGATCGGAGCCTAACGTCGTCGTGACAGCCATCTCGCTGGACCATGTTGTACACCGCTACGGGGATACGGTCGCGCTTCGCGATCTCTCGCTCACGGTGGTCGAGGGTGAGGTTTTCTCGCTGCTCGGCCACAACGGCGCCGGGAAGACGACCACCGTGCGTATCGTCAACGGACTGCTGGCGCCCGCGTCAGGCAGTGTGCGGGTATTCGGCCAGTCGCCGCTGACGGACGGTGCCGCGGTTCGCCGGCGCACGGCGGTACTCACCGAGTCGCCGACGTTGGACGAGCGCCTAACGGCCCGCGAGACACTGCGCGCGTTCGCTGAGATGTACGACGTGCGTTCGGCGGACATCGGGCCGCGGGTCGAATCGCTGCTCGAGGAGTTCGGTATCGCCGATCGAGGAAAGGATCGCGTAGGCGGGTTCAGCCGCGGCATGAAGCAGCGCCTGTCGCTCGCGCGAGCACTCGTGCACGACCCCGATCTCCTCTTCCTCGACGAGCCGACCGCCGGCCTCGACCCATCGGCGACGCAGCAACTCCATCAGACCGTGCGCGAGATGGCGCGCGGCCGGGGCCGCACCGTCGTGTTGTGCACGCACAACCTCATCGAGGCACAGGCGCTGAGCGATCGCGTCGCAGTACTGGGCGGCGGTGAGTTGCTGGCCCTGGGAACGCCCGCGGAGCTCGCGAAGCGGATGTCGCCTCGGCTCGAGGTCTCCGTGGAGATCGACCCAACGCGCCACGCCGACGCCGTGACGCTCGTGACGTCGCTCGACGGACTGACCGTCGCGGCGGAGCGCGCAGGCGTCATCCGCGTCGGGGGAATTGCGCGCGACCGTGTGCCGGACCTCGCGTCCCGCATCGTCGGCGCCGGGATCCCGCTCTTTCGCCTCGAGCCGCACGAGCCGTCGCTTACTGACGCGTACTTCGCACTCCAGCACGGGAATCAACAGAAGACTCGAGGGCCAGCATGAACAGGCGCATCATCGCCGCGATCGTGCGCAAGGACCTGCGCGTCGTCAGGCGCAGCCGAGCGCTCATGACACCGTTGATCGTGCTGCCGGTGTTGTTGATGATCGTGTTCCCGACGGTCTTCACGTTCCTGCCCCGCATGATGGGCGGTGCGCGTGAAGCATTCGCCGAGATGTTCAGGAACCTGCCGGATCCGGTCCGACGCTCATTCGGCGAATTCACGGAGGCGACCTGGATCCGCGTCGTTCACACGCAGATGCTCGCCCCGCTGATGCTGCTCGTGCCGTTCATGGTCGCGAACGTCATTGCGGCGGACGGCTTCGCCGGCGAACGCGAGCGCAAGACGCTCGAGCCGCTGCTCTACACACCGGCGACAGACGCCGAGTTGTTCGTGGCGAAGCTGCTCGCGGCGTGGATCCCTGCGGTCATGATCGCGTTCGGCGGCGCGTTCATCTACGCCGTGATCGTGAACGTGACAGCGTGGCCGGTGATGCAGCGCGTGTTCTTCCCCGACGCGACGTGGGTGGTGATGATCCTCTGGATGGCGCCGGCCTTCGCCGCGCTGGGGCTCGCGGGGATGCTGCTCGTCTCGCTCCGCGTGCGCGGAATGCAGGAGGCGACACAGCTGGGTGGCCTGTTCGTTCTCCCGGTCATCGCGCTGGTGGTGGGCGAGGTGAGAGGGGCGATACTGCTGGGGCCGTGGAAGGCAATCGCGACGGGGCTGCTGGTCTGGATCATTGCCGGTGTGCTGCTGCTATTTGGCATCAGACGGTTCAGGCGGACGACGCTGGTCGGAAAGCTCTAGCATCGCGGTGCCGGACCGCCTCCGGCGTCATCTCGGCGGCATGGCCAGTGACTCAGCACGTCAGCTTTGAGTATCAGGTGTCAGGCATCAGTCTCCGAGCCCAGTCGGCAGTCCGCCGCGACAAGCGCGGCCTCCCCTCGCGACCCAAGCCGGCGGAGAGGGGGCCTGATGCCTGACACCTGCCGCTGAGCAGTCGCTGACGCACTTGGTACTGGCCAGGCCGCCGAGATGACGCCGGCCAGTGTTCGCGGCCGGCGACCGCGATCCGGCGGCATTCCCGCAGGGTCCGTGGCGACGCGTGCCTTACGCCAACGTCCTGCGCGTCGTAGCGTATCCTCCTACTGAACCCCCGATCGCGAGGTGCTATGCGCGTGCGTATCGTCCCCAGCAGTAAGCTCGTCTCGGCTGCTCTCATTCTCGCCCTCCCGGCTATGGCCGTACTCGGCGCTCAGCAGCCCGCCGCCGCTCCGACCCAGATCGCCAAGCTCAGCCTCGATCAGTACTTCGACCTCGAGGACGTGCAGGATCCGCAGTTGTCGCCCGATGGCAAGCAGGTCATCTACACGCGGCGCTGGGTCGACAAGCTCAATGACAAGTGGGAATCGTCCCTGTGGATCATGAACGCCGACGGCTCGCGGAGCCGTCATCTGCTCGACGGCGCGAACGCCAAGTGGTCGCCCGACGGTAATCGCATTGCCTACCTCGCGAAGGGCGAGCCCGCGGGCACGCAGATCTGGGTGCGCTTCATGGATGGCGAAGCGGCGCCGACGCAGATCACGCGGCTGACCGAGACGCCGGCCGACGTCGAGTGGTCGCCCGATGGGAAGTCGCTCGCGTTCCGCATGCTCGTCGTGCAGAAGGACGACTGGCGCGTCGCGATGCCGCCCGCGCCCAAGGGGGCGAAGTGGGTGGAGCCGCCGCGCATCGTCACGCGCGTGAAGTATCGCGCCGATCGACAGGGCTACGTCGATGACGGCTTCCGTCAGATCTTCGTCGTGCCCGCCGAGGGCGGTACGGCTACGCAGATCACGACGGGCGCATGGGAAGCCGGCGAGCCGGAATGGACGCGCGATGGCAAGTCGCTCGTCTTCTCGTCGCTGCGCACGGAGGACGCGGAGTACGCGTGGCGCGAGTCCGAGATCTATGCCGTCGACGTCGCGTCGAAGCAGGTCCGGCAGCTGACGAAGCACAAAGGCCCGGACGGGAATCCGCGCGTGTCACCGTCGGGGAAGTACATCGCGTTCACCGGCTACGATTCGACGGACGCGACGTGGCAGGACTCGCACCTCTACGTGATGGACGCCGACGGCTCGAATCGCCGCATCCTCACGGAGACGTTCGATCGATCGCCGCAGGGCATCATCTGGGCGCCTGACGAGAGCGGCATCTACTACAACGTCGAGAGCGAGGGTTGGCGCAACCTGTACTTCTCTCCACTCGCCGGCGGCGCGAAACCGATCACGAAGGGCTCACAGCTGCTCAGTGTGACGTCGATGACGAAGAACGGCGACATGGTTGGCGTCTCGTCGACGTCGCTCAAGCCTAACGACGTCGTGGCGCTCAACGCGAAGAATCCGACGCTGCGCCAGCTCACGGCCGTCAACGAGGACATCCTCGCCGGCAAGACGCTCGGCCAGGTGGAAGAGATCTGGTACCCGACGGCGGACGGCATGAAGATCCAGGGCTGGATCGTGAAGCCGCCGGGCTTCGACGCGAAGAAGAAGTACCCGATGATGCTGACGATCCATGGTGGCCCGCACTCGATGTACAACGGGGCGTTCAACTTCGCGATTCAGGAGCATGCCGCGAACGGGTACGTTGTGCTGTATACGAATCCGCGCGGCTCGACTGGCTATGGCAGCAAGTTCGGCAACGCGATCAAGAACGCGTACCCGGACAAGGATTTCAACGACCTGATGGCGGGTGTCGACACGGTCATCGGGCGCGGGTACATCGACTCGCGAAACCTGTTCGTGTTCGGCTGCTCGGGTGGCGGCGTGCTCACCGCGTGGACTGTCGGTCACACCGATCGCTTCGCGGCCGCGGTCTCGCAGTGCCCCGTGATCGACTGGATCAGCTTCGTCGGCACGACGGACGGGCAGTCGTGGTACAACAACTTCGCGAAGTATCCTTGGGACGATCCGAGCGAGCACCTCAAGCGCTCACCGCTCATGTACGTCGGCAACGTGAAGACGCCGACGATGCTCATGACGGGCGTGAACGACCTGCGTACGCCGATCTCGCAGACGGAGGAGTTCTACGAGGCGCTCAAGGTACGGAAGGTGCCGACGGCGATGATCCGCTTCAACGACGAGTGGCATGGAACGTCATCGCGGCCCTCCAATTACCTGCGAACTCAATTGTACCTTCGAAGTTGGTTCGACAAGTACACGAAGAAGGGCGAGAACGTCGCGATCCAGTAAGGCCCACGACAGGATCCGGGCGGATGTAGTGAGAGGGGCGGCGATGGTTGCCGCCCCTCCTTGCATCCGTGGCTGAACCATCCACCGGCAACTGCAGGACAGGATGGCCAGGATGGCCAGGATGGACAGGATTGGTGGGATGGCGGCAACTGCAACGGCAACTGCAACGGCAAGCGCAACTGCAACGGCAACTACATGACAGGATTGGCAGGATGGACAGGATTGAACAGAGGCTCCGTGTCGCGCCCAACGCCCCTCCCGCAACGAGCCCAGGATGAGAGGAACGGCCGCTCGGGGCGCCACGCTCCCCGAGATGTGTTCCTACATTCGTTAGGCCCGGCGACGCGCTCCCCGACGCCGAAGGGGTCATCTTCTCAATCCTGCCAATCCTGGCCATCCTGTCCTGCAGTTGCTGTTTACGCCGCGAGAAATCCCCGCATCCCAGTGGTTGGAGTGTCCCGCCACGGTCAGAACGACGTCCGGTGATCGAAGGCGACGTCGTCAGGCGTGGAGCGCGCCCTTGATGCTCGTGATTGCCTGCTGAATCGCTCCTCGTCGTGCAGACTTCTACGCGGGGCTCTGGGCCGACGCGCCTCGCAGCGCCGCTTCCAGCGCGCGAGCGTCGCGCGCACCGGTATACCTGACTCCGTTGATGAACATCGTCGGCGTTCCGTGAACGCCCAGGGCGAGTCCGCTCCGCACGTCGGCTTCCACGCGTTCGGCGTAGGCATGCGTGCGCAGGGCGTCTCGCGCTCGAATCTCATCGATGCCGAGCTCCGTCGCGTACCTAACGAGATCCGCGTCCTCCAGCTCATGCTGATGTTTGAACAGCTGGACGTGCATCTCCCAGAACTTTTCTTCGGCGTCCGCCAGCTCGGCGGCTTCGGCGGCGTGCTGGGCGTGCGGGTGGATCGTCCGGAGCGGGAAGTGGCGATACACGTAGCGCAGTGTATCACCGAGTCGTGGCCGCACGCGCTGGAGCGCGACGTGAGCGACTCGCGTATCCGGGCACTCGTAGTCACCGTAGATGATGAGCGTCACCGGGGCATCGTCGGGGCCGTCCACGTGCTCTGCGCTCATCTTGGCTCGATCAGTGTCCGATCAGTATCCGGCGACTTCGATGACGGCGTCGGCAAAGGCCTTCGGTGCCTCCTGCGGCAGATTGTGGCCGACGCCCTTGATGATCCGGTGGGTCCGCTTGCCCGTGAATTTGCTGGCGTACGATGAACCGTCTGTGGCCGGTGCGACACCATCGGAATCGCCATCGAGCGTGATCGTGGGCACGCCAATCGCGGGGCCTAACGCCAGCTTCTTTTCGAGCTCGGCGTATTGCGGCTCGCCGTCGGCCAGGCTCAGACGCCAGCGGTAGTTGTGGATCACGATGCTGATGTAATCCGGGTTGTCAAACGACGCCGCGGCGCGATCGAACGCGGCGTCACTGAAGTTCCACTTCGGTGAGTTCGCCTTCCAGATGAGATTCGCGAATTCGCGCCGGTTCGCGTCGTACCCCGCGCGGCCGCGTTCCGTCGCGAAGTAGAACTGGTACCACCATCCGTGCTCGACCTTCGGCGGCAACGGCAGCTTGTTGCGCTCGAGGTTGTTGATCAGGTACCCGTTCACCGACACCATGGCCTTGCACCGCTCCGGCCAGAGCGCCGCGATGATGTTGGCGGTTCGCGCTCCCCAATCATAGCCGGCCAGGATCGGCTTCTCGATCCGAAGTGCATCCATGAAGGCGATGGTGTCGAGTGCGACGGCGGCCTGCTGCGCATTTCTGAAGGTGGCGTCTGAAAGAAAACGCGTGGTGCCGTGCCCGCGCAGATGCGGCACGATCACGCGGAAGCCGGCTGAGGCGAGCAGAGGCGCGACATCGACGAAGCTGTGGATGTCGTACGGCCAGCCGTGCAGCAGCATCACCACGGGACCGTTCGCCGGTCCGGATTCGGCGTACCCGACGTTCAGCACCCCAGCATCGATCTGCTTGAGCGGCCCGAACGACGTGTTCGTTTCTGACTTCATCGGCGGCAGGCGCGTGGGCAACGTCTCACGGGCGTCGGCGTCGCCAGCGCTGAACATGCCGAGTCCCGCACCGGCGATGGTCATGGCCGCGGTGCCTAACAGGCGACGGCGGTCGTGATCGACGTGCTCATTGATATTCACCGTGTCTCCATGTCCCGTTCACGTTGTGCATCTTGTTAGGCAGCGCCTTCGGCCGGAGCCAGCACGGCACGGGCTGCGTCGAGCGCGTCTGCCGGCACGCGCACTGTTACGCCGCGGGCGGTCGCGCCCTGGAACCCAGGGCCAAAGATGCCGACCGTGTCATTGCTGTCGCGCACCGCGCGGATGCCTGCCGCTTCCAGCTGGGCTACCGCGAGATCCGCCTCGAATCCCGACGAGAACGTAACCACATCGACCCACCCGCTTGCTGTCATGGCCTCTCCCCCGTGGTTGCTTCGTGCCCCTTATCGTGAGATGACACGTCAGATGACAATGCGGCATTCCAGGGCGGACGTCGATCATCCTTTGGTGTCGGTCTGCGGCCAGCATGGGCGACTGAGCGCTCCATGGATGCCTAACGCCACGAGATGGGCCGATACCATCGTGTAATGGAGCCGCCGCCACGATCGGGGCATCTGTGTATCGCATTCCAGTGCACCAACGCGCGATGACAGAGTGAGCACCCGAGTTCTCGTCGCTCACGAGCGAAGGCTCGCAGGCGCGAGCCGGACCGGGCGCCCACGCACCGAGAGGGAGTACACCACCATGACCAGCAGCCGCATCGTCCGAGTCTCGCTCGCCGCCCTGACCGCCGCTGGGCTCTCCAGTGTCCTCGGCGCCCAATCCACGTTCGCCGGGATCGCGCTGCCGAGCGTGGCGGCTGAACGCGAAAGCGCCGGCGCGAGGAATGTCGCCCGGCCAACCATCGTCCTCGTCCACGGCGCGTTCGCCGACGGAACAGGATGGCAGCACGTGATCCCGATCCTCGAGCGCGATGGCTACACCGTCATCGCGGTCCAGAACGCGCTCGCCTCGCTCGCCGGTGACGTGGAGACGACCAAGCGGGTGATCGACGCTCAGCAGGGCCCGGTAGTCGCCGTCGGCCACTCGTACGGAGGTGCGGTGATCACCGGAGCTGCGGCCGGAAACGCGAACGTGAAGGCACTCGTGTACATTGCCGCCTTCGCGCCCGAAGCCAACGAGCCCGTTGGCGCGTACAACGAGAAGTATCCGTCCGCCCTCGGCTCGGCGCTCAAGCCGGACGCGGCCGGGTTTCTCTACATCGACCGGGCGAAATTCCGCGACCTGTTCGCAAGGGACGTGTCGGTGACGGAAGCGAGCGTGATGGCGGCGGCGCAGAAACCGGTGATCGGTACGGCATTCGCCGCGTCCGTCCGCCAGGCGGCATGGAAGACCATACCGTCATGGTACGTGGTCGCGCAGGAAGACCGGGCCATCAATCCCGAGCTCGAGCGGTTCTACGCCAAGCGGATGGGCGCGAAGACCACCGAGATCAAGTCGAGCCACGTACCCTTCATCTCACACCCCGCGGAGATTGCGCGGCTGATCGAACAGGCGGCGAGTGCCGCGGTGAAATAGCGCGTCCGATCCTGGTGGGCGCACACGAGCGGAGCGGTGGGCCGGCGCAACGCGGTCCGCCGCCCGGCATGATCGATGGGAGGAAGGATATGAACGAGCAGGAAGGAAGGGCTCGCTCGGCAGTGGCCAGCGAGCGGAAGACTGAAGTGGCCGTGCTCGCTGGCGGCTGCTTCTGGGGCGTCGAGGAGATCCTGCGCGATGTGCCCGGCGTGATCGACACCGACGTCGGGTACACCGGCGGGTGGCTGGAGAATCCGACGTACCACGACACGCACGACAGCAAGTCGGGCCACGCCGAGTCCATTCGCGTGACGTTCGACCCGTCGGTGCTGAGCTACGAAGACCTGCTCGAGCAGTGGTTCTTCAAGCTGCATGACCCGACGACGCTCAACCGGCAGGGCAACGACATCGGGACGCAATACCGCTCAGCGATTTTCCCGCAGACGCCGGAGCAGAAAGCCACGGCAGAGAAGGTGATTGCCCGTGTGCAGGCGTCGGGCAAATGGAAGCGGCCGATCACGACGAGCGTCGAGCCCGCATCCACGTGGTACAGCGCGGAGGGATATCACCAGGACTACCTGCGCAAGAATCCGGGCGGGTACACCTGCCACTTCATGCGCGACTAGTCTAGAACACGCACGCCGCACGGGGGCACCTGCGGCGCGCGTGATTGCAATCCACCGGTGCCGGCCCGGTACTACGCGACGCAGAGCGCTCTGAACGCGCAGACCTCGCAGAGAAACTGCAACAGCAACGGCATTTCTTTCTGCGTTTTCTGAGCATCCAGAGCGCTCTGCGTTCCGCCGTTCCGAGTCGCACACCCGCGAGTGACAGGCGACGATGTCATCACAGCAGGTCCCTCACTACCCGAACGTGAACACGAAGGCCTCCGCGCCCGCATCGAGGAACTCGATCGTGAACTGCCGATCGGCGATCGGCTTCGGCTGTCGGATCAGCTGATACAACCGCTGTTCGACCACTGTGCCATTGCCCTGGTCATCGACGTCGACGCCGTGCGCTGCGCCCGGAGCCTGTCCATCGACCAGCACCCGAAACCGAACCAGTACGCCCCGCACCGCAGGGCCCATGACCAGATTGAGGTCGCGAGCGTGGAAGCAGTAGGTGATCTTCCCGTTAGGCGTGTTGAGCGCCGCAGCGCCCTGCCTCACCGTCCAGTCACCGGAGAGGGTCCACTGATTGAGTCGCAATCGCGGTGGACCGGCATACACGCGGCGCTCGTCCACCACGGCGCCGCCCGGTGACGCGAAGTTCTCGGCTCGTCCGTAGCCGACATAGTTCTCGGCAGACTTGAGGCTGCCCCAATCGGCTGCAACCTCAGCGCCCTGGGGCACGACGGAAACGAGCTCGGAACTGAAGCCGCGGGCCCCCGCGTCCTTCAGCAGCCGCTGAATGTTGCGCTCTGATTGATCGTACGCCTCCTCGCCGAAGTGCTTGTAGCGGATTCGCCCATCACCGTCGAGCAGATAGAGCGCGGGCCAATAGTTGTTGTCGAACGCGCGCCAGATGGAGAAGTCGTTGTCGACCGCGATCGGATAGTCGACCCGCATCTCCTTTGCCGATCGGCGAATGTTCTCGAGGTCGTGCTCGAACGGGAACTCGGGCGAGTGCACGCCGATCACGACGAGTCCATGCGCCTTGTACTTCTCGGCCCACGCGCGGACGTACGGAAGGGTGCGCAGCCAGTTGACGCAGGTGTAGGTCCAGACGTCGATGAGGACGACCTTTCCCCGGAGGTCACCGGCTGTGAGCGGTGGCGAGTTGAGCCACGCGGTCGCCGTCCGAAGAGAGGCCAACTGACCTTCACCGGCCAGGTGAGGCAGCGGATGTGTCATGGTTCGCATGAGAGGATTGTAGAGGCCCAGCCGCGCACCGGCCACGGCCATCGCTCCGGCGCCTAACAAGCGGCGGCGGTCGTGGTCGATGAAGTCTGCCATGATATCTCCAGGGTGTCCTGAACTTCGCCGCACTACGGTCGCAGCGACCTGAACGCGGCCCGGATCTCCTGAGCGAAGAGCTGCGGCTGCTCCCACGCCGCGAAGTGACCGCCCTTATCGACCTCGTGCCAGTAGATGAGCCTGGGAAAGGTCTTCTCGCCCCAGCTTCGTGGCGCGCGGTAGATGTCGCCGGGGAACACCGTCACCGCGACCGGCACTTTCGTATTCTCGAAGGCGTTGAACGGCCCGCCGCCGCCCTGCGCAGCGTCCCAGTAGGACCGCGACGAGGACGCGCCGGTGTTCGTCAGCCAGTAGAGCGTGACGTCGTCGAGCATCTCATCGCGCGTGAACACTTTCTCCGGCTCGCGACCACTATCCGTCCACTCCGCGAACTTGTCGTAGTAGAACGCGAGCATGCCAACCGGCGAATCCGCGAGACTGTAGCCGATGGTCTGCGGGCGCGTGTTCATCATCTCGGCGTAGCCGAACCCCTTCCGGTAGAAGTACTCGAGCCCCGCGAACGCCGTCTTCTCCGCGTCAGAGAGGTTCGCGGGTGCCGGCTTGCGGTTGCGAATGAGCTCCAGCACGCTGGGCGGCACGGTGCCAGGCATGTTGATGTGGATGCCTAACAAGCCTTCCGGCGCCTGCACCGCCATTATCTCCGAGATGATCGCGCCCCAGTCGCCGCCCTGCGATACGTATTGCGTGTATCCAAGGCGCTGCATCAGCTCGTGCCACGCCTGGGCGACATGGGCCGGACCCCAGTTAGCGTCTTTTGGCTTGCCCGAGAAGCCGTAGCCCGGATACGTGGGCAGCACGAGGTCGAACGCGTCTTCCGCACGCCCGCCATACGCGGTCGGATCAGTCAGCGGACCAATCACCTTGAGCAGCTCGAGCGGCGAGCCCGGCCAGCCGTGCGTCATGAGCAGCGGCATCGCCTTCGGGTGGCGAGATTTCACGTGGATGAACTGAATGTCCAGGCCGTCGATCGTCGTCACGAACTGCGGCAGCGCATTGAGCTTCGTCTCCGCCTTCCGCCAGTCGTAGTTCGTCCCCCAGTACTTCGCGAGCGCCTCGATCTTCGCCAGTTGCGCTCCCTGCGAGTGATCGGAGACGTTCTCTCGCTCGGGCCACCGGGTGGCCGCAATGCGTCGCTTGAGGTCGACGAGCGCCGCATCGGGGACGCTGATGCGGAACGGGCGGATGGTCTTGTCACTGGCCGCGGAGCGCGGCGCGTCCGCGAGTTGCGTCATGGTCGACTCCGTGCGTGATGACGGTTTGGCCTGAGGCTCGAGGCGTGCGCCCTGGGCTAAACGCACGGAGGCAAACTTGCCGGACGCGGATGGCGGTGCCATTGCACGATGGTATCGACCACCGGCGAGGCGCGTTAGGCGGATGCTACCGCCGGCGTGCGACCGCGGGAGCTGCTGGGGCGCCGCCACCCGCCCGCGACGGCTCGTCCTCTAGCCCGCGTGCGTCGATGTCGGCTGGATGCCGCCGCTCGGTGGGGCGACCCACAGCCGCCCGGGCCTCACGTGCGGCTCGCGTTCCGGATCAATACCAAGGTATGATGGACGCTCAGTGCGCGACCGGGACATCATTCCGCAGGAGGCAATGTCGCCCAGGGAGCCTCATGGAGAACGAAATCGCCCGCTTCGTCGATGCGCTTCCAGGATCGGTCTTCACGGCACCCCCTGACGGACGTTTCGACCTCGTCAGATCGGTTCTCGACGACCTTCCGGTGCTCAGTGCGCTCATGGATGCGTCCGGTCGGCTCGAATTCGCCAACCGTCAGCTACTGGCGTACTTCGGGAAATCGCTCGAGGAGCTGAAGGATTGGGGAAAGGCCGGCATCATTCATCCGGATGACCTTCCAGGCGTATGCGAGGCGTGGGATCGAGCGCTCCAGAGCGGCACGGCCCTGGACATCGAATATCGGAATCGCTGCGCCGATGGCATCTACCGCTGGTTTCAGACACGTGGGTCGCCCATCCGTGACGCGGAAGGGCGCATCGTCCTCTGGCACATCGTTCCGTTGGACATCGACGACCGGAAACGGGCCGAGGCCGAGCTCGCCGGCGAGAAACAGCTGCTCGAGATGATTGCGTCGGGCCGCCCGCTTCCGGACGTGCTCGACGCGTTATGCAAGTTCTTCGAAACGGCGGCCACCGGCTGTTTGTGCGGCGTCTACCCCATCGACTGGAGCGGTCCGACGTTCCAGAACGCGGCGGCACCATCGCTCCCCGCCAGCTACATCGCCCCGATGGAGGGCCTGCCCGTGCGTCTGGACGTCGCCCCGTGTGGGGTAGCAGCCCAGACGAGGACGCAGGTGATCGTCGAGGACATCGAGTCGGACTCGCGCTGGCGCGACTCGTCGTATCGGGCCCACGTATTGGGGCATGCCCTGAGATCGGTGTGGAGCACGCCAATCTCCTCGCTCGATGGCCGCGTCCTCGGCACGTTCTGCATCTACCGACGCACGCCGGCGACGCCGTCCTCGCATCAGCAGGAGCTCATCGCACAGGTCACACACATCGCGAGCATCGCCCTCGACCGCGAGCGAAAGGAGGCGGAGCTCAAGCGGAGCGAAGCGTTCCTGGCGCAGGCCCAACGGCTGACGCTCACGGGTAGCCTCTGGTGGAAGACATCGACCGGCGAGATTACGTGGTCGGAGGAGAGCTACCGGCTCCTGGAGTACCCCGTCACCGTGACGCCGACGGTAGAGTTGATTCTGAGGCGGTGTCACCCGGAGGACCTGCCGCTGGTGCAGGAGAAAGTCGCGTCGGCCGTCCGTGATGGCGTCAACACGGACTTCGAGCATCGACTCGTCATGCCTAACGGCGCTGTCAAGCACATACACATCGTCATGCAGAACGTCGGGTTCGATTCCGGCGCCCCCGAGTTCATGGGGGCTGTCACCGACATCACGGAGTGGAAGCTGGCGCAGGAGAAGCTGCGCCAGAGCGAGACGTATCTGGCCGAAGCACAGAAGTTGAGTCTCACGGGGAGCATCGGGTGGCGTGTTGCCGACGACCAACATTTCTGGTCCGACGAGACGTACCGCATCTTCGGCTACCACCCGTCCACGCTCATATCGTTTCCTCTGATTCTCCAGCGCGTGCATCCCGAGGATCTCGAGGTGGTGCAGCGAGCGCTGGCCGAGGCGCAGGATGGCAGGGACTTCGACTACGAATATCGGCTGCTCATGCCGGATGGCTCGGTCAAGCACCTCCATCTCGTCGCGCACGGGATGCGAGACCGGGACGGTCGGCTGGAATACATTGGTGCCGTTCAGGACGTCACCCAGCAGCGGCGCTCGGAAGAAGCGCTCGGCGAGCTCCGGTCCGAGCTCGCGCACGTCTCCAGAGTGACGAGCCTCGGGACGCTGACCGCGTCGATCGCGCACGAAGTCAGTCAGCCGCTCTCGGGGATCATCACGAACGCGAGCACGTGCCTTCGCATGCTGGCGAGCGATCCGCCTAACGTCGACGGCGCGCGCGAGACGGCGCGGCGGACGATCCGCGACGGCCATCGCGCGTCGGAAGTGATCACACGATTGCGCGCGCTCTTTGCCAGAAAGACCCCCACGATGGAGCCCGTAGAGCTGAACGAGGCGACGCGAGAGGTGATGGCACTGTCGCGGAGCGAGCTGCAGCGAAGCCGGACGACGATCCGCATGGAACTCGCCGAAGACCTTCCGCTCGTGATGGGGGATCGCGTCCAGCTGCAGCAGGTCATCATGAACCTGCTCCGAAACGCGTCGGAGGCGATGAGCGAGGTCGACGATCGGCCACGGGAGATCGTGATCAGGACGGCGCGCGACAAGGACGATCGAGTCATCGTGAGCGTGCAGGACGCGGGATCTGGTTTCGAGCCGCACAGCGCCGAGAAGATGTTCGACGCGTTCTATACGACGAAGCAGCATGGGATGGGCATCGGACTTTCCGTGAGCCGATCGATCATCGAGAGCCATCGTGGCCGTCTGTGGGCAGTCCCTAACGATGGCCCTGGCGTCACGTTCTCGTTTTCGATCCCTCGAAGCCTGGAGGAAGAGGGGGTCGAAGCGCATGAGCATGGTGATTCCGCAAGATCGCTCGTCGCGCCGGACGTGCCGGCGCTGGGCAGCGTATGACAACAAGTCGTTCGCTCGTGTCGGTCGTCGATGACGACGAATCGGTGCGCGAATCGCTGCCCGACCTGTTGCGGGAATTCGGGTTCGCCGCCCGGGCGTTCGCGTCCGCGGAGGAGTTCCTCGCATCCGACTGTGTCGCTCATACCAACTGCCTGATCCTCGACATCGCGATGCCAGGCATGGGCGGCCCTGCGCTGCAGCGCGAGCTGTCACGCCGTCAGTGGGCCATTCCGATCGTCTTCATCACCGCCAACCGGGACGACAGCATTCGTCCTCGGCTGCTCGAGGCCGGCGCGGTGGACTGTCTGTTCAAGCCGTTCAGCGAAACGGCGCTGCTGGAGGCGCTCAGTGTGGCTCTTCGGAGCAACTGAGCGACGGACCCCCATGGTTGACCGCGGTGCACACGCATGAGCTCAGCGACCTTGCCTAACGTCTCGACGAAACCGACCGACGCTCGCCCCACACCGATCGTGTTCGTCGTCGACGACGATGTGTCGGTACGCGAGTCGTTGGAGCTGTTGATTCACTCCGCCGGCTGGTCCCCGGAGACGTTCCCGTCCGCCGCGGCATTCCTGGCGAGGCCTCGTGTCGACGTTCCGAGTTGCCTGGTGCTCGACGTCTCGCTCCCCGACCTCAACGGGCTCGAGCTTCAGACGCGCATTGCCGACGACCGGTTCGAGCTGCCCATCATCTTCATCACGGGGTACGGCGATGTGCCGATGACCGTCCGCGCGATGAAGGCCGGCGCCGTCGAGTTCCTGACGAAGCCCTTCAACGACGACGTGCTGTTGGGCGCCATCGCGGGTGCGCTCGAGCGGAGCAGCGCGGCACTCGGTCACGAGGCGGCGGTACGCGACGTCCGGACGCGATACGCCTCCCTCAGCCGCCGCGAGCGGGAAGTGATGGCACGTGTGGTCTCGGGGATGCTCAACAAACAGATCGCCGGTGAGCTTCAGATCAGCGAGATCACCGTGAAGGCGCACCGTGGCAAGGTGATGCGAAAGATGAAGGCCGACTCGGTTGCCGACCTGGTGACCATCGCGGCGAGGCTCAAGATCCGTCATTCGTGACGGAGACGTCACGATCGTCATCGCCTAACGTTGGAAACGCAGGAAAGCCGGAGGGCTCAGCCCTGCGGCTTTCCTGCGCGCCAGTCACGCTAGGTCCGCAGTGATGTGCGCAATGAGCTGAAGCCCTTGCGCATCTCGCCAACGAAGAGCTCCGGCTGCTCCCACGCCGCGAAGTGCCCGCCTTTCGGGAGCTTGTTGAAGTAAATCAGCTTGGGATACGCGCGTTCGGCCCAACTCTTTGGAGCTGCGTAGATCTCGTCCGGAAAGACAGTCACGACAACGGGGATCTGGACGTGCCTTGGGTCGAAGAAGCCGCCCTTTGCCGTTTGTGTATCGTCCCAATATAGGCGCGCCGACGAGACCGCCGTGTTTGTCAGCCAGTACATCGTGATGTTGTCGAGAATGTCGTCTCGCGTTAGGCCCTCGGGCTTGCCGTCAAAGACGCGCGCTATCAGCGCGTAACTGCGCGCGTCGTGGTCGAGTATCCACGCCGCCAGGCCGACGGGTGAATCCGCGATCGCGTAGAGTGTCTGCGGCCGGAGCGACATCTCCTGCGCGTACGCCAGGCCCTTCAAATAGAACACGGCGAGCTGATCCCACGCGTTGCGTTCGTCGGCCGACAGGGTGGGTGGCGGCGGGCTTCCCCCAAAGATTGCCTTGCTGATCTCGGGCGGAACCGTCGCCGGCATGTTGGTGGAGATGCCGAGCAGCTCAGGAGGTGCCAGCAGACCCATCTTCTCCGAGACGGCGTTGCCCCAATCGCCACCCTGCGCCACGAACTTCGTGTATCCGAGGCGCTTCATCAGAGTCGTCCACGCACGTGCGACGCGTGCCGGGTCCCACCCGGGAGCGGTTGGCTTGCCCGAAAATCCATGGCCCGGCAGCGACGGGATCACCACATCGAACGCATCCTCGGCTTTCCCACCATGGGCAACCGGGTCGGTCAGTGGGGCGATGACCTTCATCTGCTCGATGAACGAGCCCGGCCATCCATGCGTGATGATGATCGGCATCGCATTCTTTTCCTTGGACTTCACGTGAATGAAGTGAATGTCCAGGCCATCGATGTTGGTGATGAAGTTCGGAACCGCATTGATCTTCGCCTCGGCCTTGCGCCAGTCGTGCTCCGTGGCCCAGTAGCTCGCGAGCTTCTGCGTCGTCGCGAACTGGACACCCTGCGATGCATCGCTGACCGTTTCTTTCTCGGGCCATTTCGTTGCCTTGATGCGTCGGCGCAGATCGACCACGTCGGCTTCAGGAATACTCACACGAAATGGGCGAATGTCGGTCGTACCAATGCCTGTCTGTGCTGCAACATCAGTCGGAGTCGCAGTCGTTGCTCCAGTCATAGCGTCCAACCTCCTGGGAAAAGCGAGCAGACCCAGCTGGTTCGCGGCAACGGTTGCGGCCGCAGCACCAAGAAAGCGTCGGCGATCGAGATCGTGCATTGTGGTCACCTCTATGCGCGGCTCCGCGTGACCGGCTATCGGTCTCGCATGTCCGATTCAAACGGACGCGAACACAGATACGCCCAGCCTGGCAGCGCTTCTATTACACGATGGTATCGGTAACACCTGGTGGAACGAGTTGAAGATGTTGAGAGCGGGCGATTCTGGCCCGTAGCCAGAATTGGCAAATGCGCTCCGCCTCTCGCCTGTCACGGGAGGTCTGCCCTTTGCCAATTCTGGCTATAGGGCCTGCCTCGCCCGCTCTCAACATCTAACGCGCAATCCACCAGGTATTGCCTAACGCTGGCGATGCGATCACTTCACCAGCGTAACGAGCGGCTTCCCTTTCTCGACGACGTACGTGGCGAGCTCCGCCCCGTTGCCGCTGCCGACGTTCTTCGCCGCGTGGATCACTCCGGCCGGAACGAGCAGGACGTCGCCGGCCTTGTAGGTCGCCGGTGGCCGGCCCTCGACCTGGTACTCCAGCGTACCTTCGAGGACATAAATGATCTCTTCGCCGAAATGCGTGTGCCTGGGAGAGACATACCCCGGGTCGAAATCGACGCGTACCTGGACCACCTCTCGTCCGGGAACGCTGAGATCGCGCCGCTGCAGGTCGGTGCGTCTGGTTCCCGCCTGCTGCAACGCCGCCCCATCTGGTGCCAAACCGGTTCCGACGATCAGCATCGCTACTCCTATGATGACTGTCACTCTCATGTGGATCTTCTCCGTCGTGACCGCTGGAGTGATGGAATGCGGGAGCAGACGACGCGCACGTTAGGCGCATCGTCTGCTCCCTGACAACGCGTTACCGCAGCGACTTGAACGCCGCGCGCAGCTCCGCCGCGAACAGCTCCGGGTACTCCCACATGGCGAAGTGACCGCCTCTGTCGACTTCGTTGAAGTAGCTCAGTGTGGGGAAGGCACGACGGGCCCAGGGCTCCTGGGCGCGAAGGATTTCGTCCGGGAACAGGGTGACGGCCACCGGCACCTTGATCTCGGCGGACTTCTGGTCGCCAGCACTGGTCAGATTCGTTCCCCGGTTCTCCCAGTAGATCCGCGCCGACGAGGCGGCGGTGTTCGTCAGCCAGTACAGCGAGAAGTTGTCCAGCACGTCGTCCCGCGTCGGTGACTGCTTGGGGTCCTTGCCGTATGACCACTTCGTGAACCCCGAGTGCTGGAGCATGAACCCCGCGAGGCCGGCGGGGGAATCCGTGACGCCATAGCCGACTGCCTGCGGCCGCGCGCCCATCATCGTTAGGTAAGCCAGGCCCCCGCCACCCACGTACGCCCCCAGGTCCCTGACGGCCAAGCGCTCCTTCTCGGACATCGCCGCCAGCGCGGCCTTGTCGCCGCCAAGCGCCGCGCCAACTTCGGCAGTGATCACCGCCGGGAAGTTGGTGTGGATGCCGAGCAGCCCCCCCGGCGCCTGCCGGCCCATCGCTTCGACGACGCCCGCGCCCCAGTCTCCGCCCTGCGCGACATAGCGCGTGTACCCCAGCCGCTTCATGAGGACGGCCCACGCGGCGCCGATACGCTCCAACCCCCAACCCGCCTCGGTCGGATGCCCCGAGAACCCGAAGCCAGGCAGCGACGGAATCACGACGTCGAACGCATCCTCGGCGCGACCGCCGAACTTCGTCGGATCGGTGAGCGGGCCAATAAGCTTGATCTGCTCGAACACGGAGCCCGGCCATCCATGCGTGACGATCAGCGGCATCGCGTTAGGGTGGGGCGACTTGACGTGGATGAAGTGGATGTCGACGCCGTCGATGTTCGTCATGAACTGCGGCAGAGCGTTGAGCTTTGCCTCGCCCTTGCGCCAGTCGTAGCCGTTGCCCCAGTAGCGCACCAGCTCCTGGAGCTGCGCCAGCTGCGCGCCCTGCGACGCATCGGCGACGGTTTCCTTGTCGGGCCACCGCGTCATCTGGAGCCGGCGGCGGAGGTCGGCCACTGCTTCGTCCGACACGCGTGCCCGGAACGGTCGGATCGAGGTGTCTGCCGTTCCCGCGCGAGTCGCCGGCGTTGCAAGCGGCAGGTCAACGGTGCTGAGCTCTGTCATGGTCTTGCTCCGATTGAGTGTGGCGCGAGCATCGCGGCTCGCGGTGACGGCCTGGGCCTGCGCGAGCGCTGACAGCGACACGAAAAGACCCAAGCTGAGTGCCCAGATCGAGAGGAGATGGGTGGTGCTGTCCCGGGCTCGCCCGACGTCCCTGGTGACGCCGGCGGCCTCGATAGTCGTGGTTCCCATGGCGGACTCCGCGAAAGAGGTGACGGTGAAGCGCATTCGCTTCGCTTGGGACGCAATGCGCTGATCGCGGAGACAATGTCTCGAGTTCGCGAACACCATCGTATTGCACGATGGTATCGATCGATACCTAGGTATCGCCTAACGATTTCTCGCCATGACCGCCCGGCCACGGCTCGTGCCGATCCGCGCGAAAGCGAGATAGCCGGGTAGCACAGCGGCGCGCCTAACGGGCGCGCCACTGACTGTACGACCGGCGAGCTGGCGGTGAGCTACCGGACCGATTTGAACGCCGCGCGCAGCTCCGCCGCGAAGAGCTGCGGCTGTTCCCACGCGGCGAAGTGCCCACCTTTGTCGACCTTGTTGTAGTAGATGAGCTTGGGGTACGCCCGCTCCGTCCAGCTCCGCGGAGCCTCGTACTGCTCGCTGGGAAAGACGCTCACGGCCACCGGAATGGAGACGCCCTTCGTATTGAAGAAACCGCCCTTGTATTCCCAGTAGAGACGCGACGCGGAGACCCCCGTGTTCGTGAGCCAGTAGAGCGTGATGTTGTCGAGGATCTCGTCCCGCGTCAGTTCGCCCGTGGCGCTCGTCTTCCGCGTTAGGGCCGAGGCGACCGCCACCGCCGGCTGGCCATCAGCGTCATTGTGGTCGAGCAGCCACGCGGCCAACCCGACCGGCGAATCGGCGATGCCGTACAGCGTCTGCGGGCGCGCCGCCATGTACTTGGCGTAGTCCACCTGCTTGAACGTCCGTACCAGCTGCTCGTAGGCGCGTCGTTCCTCGGCCGAGAGACCCGATGGGGCCGGGCCTCCGGCTAGGAGGGCCTTGTCGACGTCAGCTGGAACGGTAGCCGGCATGTTTGTGTGGATCGCAAGCAATCCCGCAGGCGCCTGCAATCCCATCTGGTCGACGACGAACGCGCCCCAGTCACCGCCCTGGGCCACATAGCGGGTGTAGCCGAGGCGCTTCATCAGTTCCACCCAGGCTCGGCCCATGCGCTCGGGGCCCCAGCCGGTGCTCGTCGGTTTGCCGGAGAAGCCGTAGCCCGGCATCGACGGGATCACGACGTCGAACGCGTCCTCTGCTCGGCCGCCGTACCTGGTCGGGTCGGTGAGCGGGCCGATGAGCTTGAGCTGCTCGATGACCGAGCCGGGCCACCCGTGGTTGATGACGAGCGGCAACGCATTCGCGTGTTTCGAACGCACGTGAATGAAATGAATATCCAGCCCGTCGATCGTCGTGATGAACTGCGGGAGGGCATTCAGCTTCGCTTCGACCTTGCGCCAGTCGTAGTCCGTCGCCCAATAGCGCGCGAGTTGCTGCATCGTCGCCAGCGGCACGCCCTGCGACTCATCGGGAACAGTCTCCCTCTCGGGCCACTGCGTCGCGAGAATTCTTCGACGGAGGTCGGCGAGCTTCTCGTCGGACATGCTGACGCGGAACGGTCGGATCGACTTGTCCTCCGATGCGGTGCGCGGTGCCGGTGCCGCGAGCGGCGCATCCACGGTGTTCAGCTCTGTCATGGTCGTGCTCCGGTTGAGTGATGGGCGAGCGTCGCGGCTCGGGCTGGAGACCTGAGCGTGCGCAAGCGCGGAGCGCGACGTCCACATGGCAATGCCGAGCGCGACGATGAAGCAGAGACGGACCATGCCGTCTTTCGCCGGGCGTGCCTCGGGCCTGGTGTCCCAGCTCTCGATGCTCACGTTTCTCATGGCTGCCTCCAGAAGAGAGTTGTCCGCGTTATGCATCCGTGTTGCGCGGATGACTCTTGCGCGAACGTGGACAGAATCTCTGGGAGGGCGCGGCCAGCATCGTATTGCACAATGGTATCGACCGATACCTAGGTATCGATTGCGACGCGCTCGATGCCGCGTAAGATCAGCGTCATGGTGACCACCGGTGTACGCGCTGCAGTCGCGTGCGCGTTCATCGCTGCCGCAGCGCCCACGCTTCGAGGCCAGCGTCCCCCGCCGGCGGTGGGCGAGCTGGAACACACGGTGTGGACGATTCGCGATGGCGCGCCGCCCGGCGTAACCGCGTTCGCCCAGTCGGCAGACGGAGTGCTGTGGATCGGCGCCACCACGGGGCTGTACCGATTCGATGGCGTACGCTTCGAGCTGTTCGAGCCACCCGCTTCGCAGCCGCTACCGTTCCTCTCCATCAGCGCGCTGCTCGCGCTCCCGGACAGCACACTCTGGGTTGGCTACACATTCGGCGGTGCAAGCGTGCTGGCCCGCGGGCGGGTGGTGAGCTACAGCCAGCGCGACGGCCTGCCCGAAGGAACGATCAACGCAATCGCGCGCGATTCAGCGGGAGATATCTGGGCGGCTACGACAACCGGCCTCGCGCGACTGTACGGCGGCCGCTGGCAACGTATCGGCGCGGAGAACGGATACCCGGGCGGCCCGGCGTCCGACCTTCTCGTCGACCGACGTGGAACGCTGTGGGCCCCGACGGGCGCTGGCGTCTTCGTCCTTCCGCGTGGCGCAATCCGATTCATGCGGCAGGCGCCTCCGCTCGATGCGGCGGGCAATGGCAGCGCTGGTGTACCGCGTGAGGCGCCGGACGGTTCCGTCTGGGGTGCGTCCACCACGCTCGGCCTAACGCGACTCTCCGATTCCGCTGGGCGAGCCACGCCAGCTCGGCCGGCGGCCGAGCGCCTGCGCGAAGCGTGGTCGCTCTTCGTGGACCGTCGCGCGCACGCATGGCTCGACGGGCCCGGCGGCCTCGTCCGAGTCTCGCTCACGGCGAGGAATGCCAGTGAGTCCGTGAGCAGCCTAACGCCGGCCGGGTTCCCGGTGGAGCGAGTCCCGCTGCGAACCGGCCCGCAGGGGTACTCGGCGTTCGAAGACCGCGAAGGCAACGTGTGGGTCGGAACGGCCGGCGGCATCGAGCGGTTCCGGCAGACGAAGCTCACACCCGTCGTGCTCCCGGAACCCATGGATGGGCCTGCGCTCGCGGCTGCGGCCGACGGATCAGTGTGGCTCGCAAGCTACGTCAACACGCTGCTCGAGGTCGGCGATCATGTGGTCGTCCACGCCGGAGTACCCGCCAACATCACGTCTGCCTACCGCGACCTCAGTGGCGGCGTGTGGCTCGGCGGCCCAGGGGGGATGTGGAACGCGCCAGGCGGCTCGTCTTCCTCGAGCACTCGCTTCACGCGCGTCCCGCTGCCCGACGAAGCCGGACCCGGCGAAGTCCAGGCCATCGCGCGGACGCCCGACGGCGACCTGTGGGTCTCGATCCGCGGCCAGCGAATGAAGGGCGTCTTCCGACGACGCGATGGCGTGTGGTCACGCGCTCCGTTGCCAACGGGTTTTGCGGACCAGCTCGCGCTGACGGTCGTCGCCGACAGCGGGGGTCGGATCTGGCTGGGGTACACGGGAAATCGCCTCCTGCTCGCCACCGGTGATTCGATTCGCGTCTATTCCGACGGCGATGGGCTTCAGCTCGGCAGCGTGACCGCGCTCGTAGTGCGCGGCCCCCGCGTCTGGATCGGCGGCGAGTCGGGCCTAACGAGCCTGGTCGACGACCGCTTCCGATCCGTGGCCGCCACGGAGACGCTCCGTGGCATCACAGGGATCATCGAGGCCCCGGACGGCGACATCTGGCTCAACGGCGTCGGCGGCGTCACCCACATCGAGGCCACCGAGATCCGTCGTGCGCTCGAGAATCCCGCTTATCGCGCGCACGCGGAACGCTTCGATTACCACGACGGTCTCAACGGCCAGGCCCCGCAAATCCGGCCGTTCCCCACGGCGATCCAGGGCACCGACGGACGTCTGTGGTTCACGACCGAAAGAGGCGTCGCGTGGATCGATCCGACCAACATCACGCGAAACAGGCTTCCACCTCCGGTTCAGATTCGCGCGATGAGTGTGGCGGGCAAGCAATACGACGTCCACGATCGCGTTGCGCTACCCGCGCGCACCACCCAGATCCAGATCGCGTACACAGCACTGAGTCTCGCGATGCCGGATCGTGTCAGGTTCCGCTACCGGCTCGCGGGCGTCGACACGTCGTGGGCAGAAGCCGGGACGCGACGCGAGGCATTCTACACCAACCTCGAGCCAGGGTCGTATCGATTCCAGGTGATCGCGGCCAACGAGGATGATGTCTGGAACGAGACCGGGGCGAGCGTGGTCTTCGACATCCCGCCCACGTTCACCCAAACAAAGGCGTTCGTGGCATTGATGGCGACCGCCGCCCTGTCTGCCGTGCTGCTTCTCGCGCTCTGGCGGCAGCGGCAGTTGGCCCGCACGCTCCGTGCGCAGTTCGAGGGCACGCTCGCCGAACGCGCACGAGTCGCCCGGGAGCTGCACGACACGCTGCTCGGCGACATGGCCGGCGTGGCGATGCAGCTGAATGCGGGCGCGCGGCGCATCGACGCAGCCGGCGGCGCCAACGCGCCAATCGTCGAGCTGCTGTCGGCACTGAGCAAACAGGTCCAGCGCTCGCTCGTCGAGGCCAGGCGTTCGGTGACAGCCATGCGCGGGTCGCCTGAAGAGCTACCTCCGCTCCACGAGCAGCTCGCCAACGCGGCGCGCCGGACGTTCGCCGACAGCGGAATCGCCCCGCATGTCGAGCACGCGGGGTCCGCGCGGCCGTACCCACCTAACGTGGAAGCGGAGATCGTCGGCATTGTGAGCGAGGCAATGGCGAACGCGCGCAAACACGCCGGGTGCGAACGCGTAACGATCACGTGCAGCTACGCGCCACGGGAGTTGCGTGTGCGTGTGCGCGACGACGGCCGGGGATTCGATCAGTCGCAGGCGACGCCGACCGGTCATTGGGGTCTGGTCGGGATGCGTGAACGGGCCGCGTCGATAGGCGCCAGGCTCGCCGTCACGAGCGCCGCGACAGTCGGGACCGAGGTCGTCCTCGTCGTGCCAGGAGGACCGGGCCGATGGACCTGGTGGAACCGATCGATTTCACCCACGCAGGGCTGACGGACAGCCTCGCCTCGACTCCCCAAATGGGGAAGCGCAAGACCGGTCATCTCGGCGATGTTCTCCTGGGTGCGGCGGGGGCATTGTTCCGCACACCACCATACGCGGAGAGACCCATGGAGTCGCACGCCCTCGTCCAGGCCTTCGGAATGACCGCCCAGGGCACGCACTTCCAGGCGTCGCGCTTCCCGAATCAGAGATCCCGGTATCGCGAATCGAAGATGCCAGCGCGACCAACCATCATCCTCGTTCACGGCGCGTTCGTCGACGGCTCGGCTTGGCAAGCGGTGCAGAGGATCCTGCGGGACGACGGCTACACCGTCCGCATTGCGCAGAACCCGACGACATCGCTGGCCGACGACGCGGCCGCAATTCGCCGCGCCGTGGACGCGCAGGACGGGCCGGTGATCCTCGTCGGCCACTCGTACGGCGGCGCCGTCATCACCGAGGCGGGCAGCCATCCGAAGGTCACGGGCCTCGTCTACATCGCGGCGTTCGCGCCCGACGAGGGCGAGTCCGTTTCCTGGCTCATGAATGATCCAACGCCGGGCGCGCCAGTGCCGCCCATTGTCCCAGCGCAGCAGGACGGATTCCTGCTGCTCGATCGCACGAAGTTCGCGGCATCGTTCGCGGCCGACGTGGACGCGGAGACCGCGCGGCACATGGCCGAGTCGCAGGTACCCTGGGGGATCGGGGCGCTGACTGGTGCCGTCACCGAACCGGCGTGGCGGAGGAAACCCAGCTGGTATCTCGTTGCGGCCGACGACAAGATGATCCCTGCGCGAGCGCAATGGGCGATGGCGAAACGTGCGGGGTCACGCGTGACGGAGACCGGCGGGAGCCACGCGCTGTACGTGTCGAAGCCGGCCGTCGTGGCGTCGGCCATCGCCACCGCAGCGCGTGGCACGACCGTGGCCGCGAGATGTGCCTAACGACTACAACAGGCGACATGATGATGTCCGAAGGCGTGCGCATCCGCGTTCTCACGGCCGACGACCATCCCGTGGTTCGCGCCGGCATCGCGGCCATGATCGGGATCGAGCCCGACATGGACATCGTGGCCGAGGCGCGAGACGGAGCGGAAGCCATTGCGCTGTTCGAGGCGCATCGCCCGGATGTCGTACTGATCGACCTCCGGATGCCGAAGTTGGACGGCGTGTCGGCGATTCGCGCGATTCGCGCCATCGAGCCTAACGCACGCGTAATCGCCCTCACGACCTACGACGGCGACACCGACATTCATCGCGCGCTGAGCGCGGGCGCGTGCGCGTACCTGATCAAGGATGCGATGATCGAGCAGCTCGTTGCCGCCATCCGCTCGGCCGCCTCTGGGAAACGGGTCATTCCCTCGGACGTCGCGACCAGGCTCGCCGAATTCACCCCGAGGGTAGATCTGAGTGCCCGCGAGCAGGAAGTGTTGCGCCACGTCGCCAGAGGACTCGGGAACAAGGAGATCGCGCAGGCGATCGGCCGATCGGCCGAGACGGTGAAGGCTCACCTCGAGAGTGTTTTCGAAAAGCTTGGCGCCAGGGATCGCACGCACGCGGTGACGATCGCGCTGCAGCGCGGGATCATACACCTCGATGAGTGACATCCATGTCGGACGCTCCCGTATGAACGGAACGCATCGCGCACATGCGTGATGTGCGTTCGGACCATGCAGGGCGATCTCCTACGTTCGAATAGCGTCGCGGTGAAATGCCGCGAGGATATTCGAACCGGGAGATCCGATGCTCGATCTGCGATTCCTCGCGAGGCGCAAAGCGCTCAGCGCCATTGCGGTTCTTACGTGGCCCGCCGCGACGCGGTCACGGTTTGGTGGTGTCGCGGCGCGCCGTCGAATCGCGACGGAGCGAGTCTCGGCGCGTGCTATCGCGTCGCAGCGCCGAGTCGCGGCGCGCGCGGACGTCCGCGCGGTATGTGGTGTCCGGCCGCAGCACGGGCGGCAGGACAGTCGTATCTCGCCGCGGCGGAGCCGGCTCGGCGACCGCGGGCGTGGGCGGCGGCGCGGCCGGCCTTGCGAAACTGACATTGAGGGCCGTCAGCACTGGCTCGAGATCCGCACCAGTCAGGTGTTGCTGGCTGCGAAAGCACTCGAATCCGCGGATTGTTCGCTGCCCGATGACCCCGTCAGCGGTTCCGGCGTCGCACCCAGCGCGCGTCAGCGCCTGCTGAACTTCCGCTGCTTGTTCGGCCGAGAACCCGTAATTGGGAAAAACCGCACTGAAACGCGTACCCAGACGGGTGAGGTCGGTTTCACCACGAGACTCAGCCTGAACTCGACGCGCCGTGTCCTGCGGCTGCGGTGCCCGAGTCGTGTCCCGGCGACGTGTCGTGTCCGACTGTGCCGACGCGATCGCCGGTAGGACCGCGACGGCCAGAAGCGTAAGCGTTATCCGAGACATCCTCCTCTCCTGTCGGACAACTCCGACGACTGCGACGCTTTCCGTCGACGCTCCCCTGAGCGTCAACCAGAGCAGTACGCTCGTCGCAATCCGTACGCCGGCTCGGGTTCGGCGGACGAAGTCCCCGTCGAGGCACTAAGTAATTCCTAGTAGATGTAGACTTGCGTCTCGAGTGGGATGACCTGGTAGAGCCAGAGGATGTCCTCGTCGCGGAGGCGAATGCAGCCGTGCGTCGCCGCCTCGCCGATGGATGCCTTGTGAGGTGTGCCGTGCAGGAGGATACCGTCGCCGGTGTCGAGGGAGTGGAAGCCGAGCTCTCCTTCGATCCTACGGTTCACGCTGCTCACAGGTGGAATGAACAACGTGCCGTCGAAGACGATCTCTTCGTTGGTTGGCAGCGTCGCGAACTCGCGCGATGCGGCGTCAACGACACCGACGGTGTCGTTGCGGACCTCGAGCCAGTTGCCGTCACTCAGTATCGTCCGCCGCCGCTTCATCGCCGCGAGCGCGAGCGAGTGATCACGCGCGACCTCGGCGTAGTGCCAGTCGGGAGGAATCCATACCGGGTTCTCGTGCTTCGCGAGCACGCTGCGTATGCCGCGCGGCGTTTCGAAGCGCCACGTCTTGCCGCTGTACTCGAGCGTCGAGTCCGTGGAGACCGCGACCGGGGCGCTGTACAGCGTGTCGGAGCCCAGCATCAGCCACAGCTGGCGGTCGTTGAGCGAGATGACGATGCGGAGACCCGTTTCGAGAAGCGCCGCGCTGCGCGTACGCACCGACGCAACGCTATCCCTGCGCGAGCGATAGCGAGAGGGCATCACCAGTGCGGGCGCGAGCGTGTCGAACGTCGAGTCTACTTCACCGTCGGCCGATGCTCTCCGAGCAGGCTTGGACCTCGGGTGACCCTGCGCCCACGCGAGCTCGCTGACAGTGACGATCGCACAGACGGCGAGCAGTGGGCGCGATATGCTCGGTGCGAGATGAAACAAGGTGTGGTTGCGTTAGGTCACGGGCGAGGTGCAATCACCTCGGCCACCAGAGCTTAGACCCAGGCGAGGAGCACGACAGTTGGACTTTGGTCCAAACGCCACCCGTTGAGGCCGTTCAGAGTGCGGTCTCGCGCGGAGTGGTCATCACTCGCTCGATGGCGGCGAGTAGCTGATCAGCTCCGATGGGCTTCCGCAGATACTCGGTGACGCCGGTGGCGACGTAGCGCGCCTGGGCTTCGGGCGCGTCATCGGCGGTGTACACGATGGTCGGAAGGTTCACACCACGGTGGGCGAGATGCTGGTGCAGCTCCAGCCCGGTCATCCGCGGCATGTGCGCGTCGAGCAGCAGGCAGTCGGGGCGCGCCGCGCCGGCCTCGAGCGAGTCGATGAGATCGCGGCCGGAGGCATAGATGGCGGGGTTCAAGCCGAGTGCGCCGCAGAGTCGGCGCAGGGCGATACGAACCGACTCCTCGTCATCGACGATCGCGATCGAGATGCAGTTGAGCGGCGGCGTATGGTCAGAGGACATCGGTTAACACGCGTGAGAGGTTG
>Ga0207691_10000708_pt1 | contig 33044 bp, 30 predicted proteins | sample KBSM13metaG_FD_184327 | JGI IMG/M metagenome (GOLD analysis project Ga0207691, IMG submission 184327) | Miscanthus rhizosphere microbial communities from Kellogg Biological Station, Michigan, USA - KBS M1-3 metaG (SPAdes) (version 2) | ecosystem: Host-associated > Plants > Roots > Rhizosphere >...
GATGGAGGTCATCTACACGGGCCTCCATCAGACGCCGGAGATGATCGCGAACGCCGCCGTTCAGGAAGACGTCGACGTCATCGGGCTGTCGATCCTGAGCGGCGCGCACATGACGCTATTCCCCCGGGTCATCGACCTGCTTCGCGAATCCGGTCGCGACGACGTCCTCATCACCGGCGGTGGGATCATTCCCAAAGAGGACATGGACGAGCTGCAGCGCCGAGGCACGGGCAAGTTGTTCGGCCCCGGCACGTCCACGACGGATCTCGTCGACTACATCCGCACCTGGTTCGCGGAGCGCGAGGGCGCGGGCGCGAGGTCAGGCGAGCGGTGACATCACGGCTCCGTGAGCTGAGCGATGGCATGCGCCAGCTCGAAGCTCGACTGCGTGAAGGCGGCGGTGCCGACCGGATCGCGAAGCAGCACAAGCAAGGCAAGCTGACGGCGCGCGAGCGCATCGCGCTGCTCTGCGATACCGAGTCGCGCTTCATCGAAATCGGCCTGCTCGTCGCCCACGACCAGTACGAGGAGCAGGCACCGGCAGCCGGTGTCGTCACCGGTATCGGGATCGTGCACGGCCGCGAGGTCGTGGTCGTCGCGAACGACGCCACGGTAAAGGCCGGATCGTGGTGGCCGGAGACCATCAAGAAGATCCTCCGTGCCCAGGAGATCGCCATGCGCTGTCGCGTGCCGATCATCTACCTCGTCGACTCGGCCGGCGTGAACCTGCCCTATCAAGGCGGCGTGTTCCCGGGGCAGTACGGCGCGGCGCGCATCTTCTACTACAACTCCGTCATGCGGCGGTATCTGCGCGTTCCGCAGCTCGCCGCGGTCATGGGCCCGTGCATCGCGGGCGGCGCGTACCTGCCAGCGCTGTCGGACGTGATCCTGATGGTGAAGGGCACGTCGTTCATGGGGCTCGGCGGCCCGAATCTGGTGAAGGGCGCGACCGGCCAGACGATCGATGGCGAGACGTTAGGCGGTGCCGTGACGCACACGGAGGTCAGTGGAGTAGCGCATTTCGCCGTCGATGATGATCGTGCCTGTCTAGAGAAATTGCGTGAGCTCGTTGATCGTCTCCCCCGTCGGGCGGGAACGGGGAACGGGGAACGGGGAACAGAGGCTGGGAGCCGCGAGCAGCGCGCAGCTATCGGTTCCCGGTTCCCGGTTCCCGGTTCCCAGTCCGACGGTTTGTACGACCTGCTCCCGCAAGACCACCGCATGTCCTACGACATGCACCCGGTCCTGCGCGCCATTGTGGATGACGGCAAGCTCGACGAGTTCCAGGGCGCCCTTGCCCGGGAGATGATCTGCGCGGATGGCGCGATCGACGGCATCACCGTCGGCGTGATCGCGAATCAGCGCGGTCTGATCAAGGGCAGACCCGGTGAGAAGCCGCGCTTCGGCGGCATCGTCTACGCTGAGAGTGCGGAGAAGGTCGCCTACTACATCGACCGCTGTAATCGGCAGGGCATTCCACTGCTGTTCGTTCAGGACGTGTCCGGCTTCATGGTCGGATCGGAAGCCGAGCACGAGGGGATCATTCGCGCGGGCGCACGCTTCGTTGAAGCCATGGCGACCGCCTACGTCCCCAAGATCGTGCTGACGGTGAACCACGCGTCGGGCGCCGGCTACTACGCCATGGCGGGCCAGGGCTTTGATCCCGATTTCATCTTCAGTTGGCCGACAGGTCGCATGGGCGTGATGGAGGGTGAGTCGGCTGTACAGGCAGTGCACGGCCCCGCGCTCGAAGCCGCGAAGAAAGCGGGCCGCGCGCCGTCGACTGAGGTCCTCGAGTCCGTCGCCGAGATGCGCGAGGATTACGAGCACCAGCTCGACGCACGTTATGCGGGTGCGCGTGGTTTCATCGACGCGGTCGTCTACCCCGAGGAGACGCGCGCCGTGCTCGCCATGGCGCTCCGGACCGCCATGCATAACGCGGGTCCTCACCTCGGCGCATTCGTTCTTCCACCCCACCTCTCCGAGGCATCGTGAAGCAGGTCGTACGTGTGGCCGCAGGCCAAGGGTTCTGGGGCGATTGGCTCGAAGCACCACGGCGTCAGGTCGAAGGTGGTCCGGTGGACTACCTGATGCTCGACTATCTCGCCGAAGTGACGATGTCGATCCTTCAGAAGCAGAAGGAACGCGACCCGCGCATGGGCTATGCGCGCGATTTCATCGGCGCCATGGAGAGCGTGCTGCCGGCCGTTGTGGAGCGCGGCGTGCGCGTCATCGCGAACGCCGGCGGCGTGAACCCGGTCGCGTGCGCCGAGGCAATCCGTGCACTCGCGGCGGAGCGCGGTGCAGGCGGCAAGGTGCGGATTGGCGTCGTCACCGGCGACGACCTCCTGCCGCGCCTGGACGCGCTCATTGCTGCCGGCCACCCGCTGGCGAATATGGAGACCGGGGAGCCTCTCTCCACGGTCCGCGAGCGCGTGCTGTCGGCGAATGCGTACATTGGATCGACACCTATCGTTGAAGCGTTAGGCAGGGGCGCGCAGGTCGTGATCACCGGGCGCTCCACCGATACGGCACTCACGATGGCGCCGCTCCGCTACGAGTTCGGTTGGGCGCCTGACGATTGGGATCGCCTGGCGGCGGGCATCATCGCCGGCCACATCATCGAGTGCGGGGCCCAGTGCTCCGGCGGCAACTGCCTCATCGACTGGAAGAACATTCCGGATCTCGCGAACGTTGGTTACCCGATCGTAAACGGCAATCCGGACGGCACGTTCGAGATTTCGAAGCATCCGGGGACGGGCGGACGCATCTCCGTCCCGAGCGTGACCGAGCAGCTCGTGTACGAGATGGGCGATCCGCACGCGTACATCACGCCGGACGTGGTCGCGGACTTCACGTCGATCAAGCTCGAGCAATCGGGGCCGGACCGCGTTAGGGTGTTCGGTATTCGTGGCGCGCCATCCACGGACAAATTGAAGGTGTCCATCGCCTATCGTGCCGGCTTCAAGGCGGTCGGCACACTCGTGTACTCGTGGCCGGATGCGCTCGAGAAAGCGCACTCGGCCGACCGCGTGCTGCGCGAGCGGCTCGACCGGCTCGGTCTCCGCTTCGACAAGGTCATGACCGAATTCGTCGGAGCCTCTGCGACGCATGGCCCGCTCGCAGGACAGGTCCCGGCCGATCTGCCGGAAGTGCAGCTTCGCTTCGGCGTACGCGGGGAGGATCGCGCGGCGGTGGAGCGATTCACGAGAGAGATCGCGCCGCTGGTGCTCAATGGACCGCCGAGCGTCACGGGCTTCGCGGGCGGCCGCCCGAAGGTCGAGGAGATCGTCGCCTACTGGCCCGCGCTCATCGACAAGACGCAGGTCCAGACCGCTGTGGAGGTGATCGCATGAAGGTGCGGCTGGTGGACATCGCGCACGCGCGATCGGGCGACAAGGGGGATACCGCGAACGTCGGCGTCATCGCGTTGCGCCGCGAATGGTATGACTTGATCGCCCGCGAGCTGACCGAGCGACGGGTGGCCGATCACTTCCGCGGCGTCATCAGCGGCGACGTGCAGCGCTACGAACTGCCGAACCTGTCGGCCCTGAACTTTCTGCTTCATGGCGCACTCGACGGCGGCGGAACGCTCTCGCTCAAGACGGACGCCCAGGGGAAGGTGTTTTCGACCGCGCTGCTTCGGATGGTCCTCGACGTCCCCGACGCCGAAGCAAGCTCGCTCGGCCTCCCATCTGCGTGACCGCGGGCCACACCGTAGGAGGATGGTGACATGGATCGCTTGGCGGTGCTCAAGATCGCGTTCGCGCTCGCCGGCGTCGGGATCTTCGGCTACGGCGTGCAGAGTCAGGACGCGGTGGTGCGATGGGTGGGCATCGCATGCGTCGTCGCCGCGTTCCTGCTGCGATTCGTGAAGAAGCGTCCGGTCGAATAGTCGAGTCGAGCCACGGCTCGGGCGGGCGCGCTATCTTTCGAGGCGATGCGCCCCGCCCGCCGAACCCCAGAACTGCTCGCTCCCGCCGGCTCACTCGACGCCGTCCGCGCCGCTGTCGCGAACGGTGCGGATGCCGTGTACCTGGGCGCGGAGCGGTTCAACGCGCGCGATGAGGGTGCGCAGCTCACGCTGGAAGAGCTCGAGCGCGCGTGCACGCTCGCGGCGTCGCGTGGCGTTCGCATCTACCTCACGCTGAACACCCTCGTCAAACCCGACGAGCTGGCAGACGCGCTCGGGTTGCTCGGAGACGCGATCGAGCGCGGCATCGACGCGGCCATCGTGCAGGACGTCGGTCTCGTACGGCTCATCCACGCGGTATATCCGGGCTTCGAGATCCACGGCTCCACCCAGATGACGGTTCACGACGCCAGCGGCGCCGCGGTAATGCGCGAGCTCGGTGTCGACCGTGTGGTGCTCGCGCGCGAGAACACGCTCGACGACATCCGGGAGATCCGCCGAGCCGTGCCCGACATCGGACTCGAGTCGTTCGTGCACGGAGCGCTCTGCATCTCGTACTCCGGCCAGTGCTTCATGTCGGGGATGATCAGCGAGCGCAGCGCGAATCGCGGGTCGTGCGCGCAGTCGTGCCGGAAGGACTACGTACTGGCCGACACCGCGACCGGGCAGGAGCTCGATCGCGGGTTCCTCATCTCGGCGAAAGACCTCGCGGCTCACGACCACCTCGCGGAGCTGGCGGAGGCGGGGATCAGCTGCCTCAAGGTCGAAGGGCGGAAGAAGAAGCCCGAGTATGTTGCGACGGTCACGCATGGCTATCGGGAGTTTCTCGACCGACTGGAGCAGGGATCCGTTGCGCCGCCGTCGTTCGAGGACGTGCAACCACTCGTCCAGATTTTCAGCCGTGGGTTCACGCCGGGCATGCTCACGGGTCGAGCTGGCCGCGGCTACATCACGCGCAACCAGCCCGACAATCACGGCGTCGTGATCGGCGAAGTCGTTGGACGTGAGGGCGCCGAACTCCTCATCGACGTCACGACGCCCGTCGACGTCGGGGATGGCCTCGGATTCGAGCCTCCAGAGGGGACGAAGGCGCCCACGTTAGGCTTTGCGGTGTCCGCCGTGCGGACCGTGCGTGAGCATGCGGGGCGAACGCGTCAGGCGATCGCGACCAGAACCACCGTGCCGGCCGGCTGGACCGTGCTGCGGACGTCGCACGCCGCGCTGCTCGAGCGCGCGCGGGCGAGCTTCGCCGAGTTGCCGGCGCCGGTGCGCACGCGGCGCGCGCGCCTGGACATGCGGCTGTTCGGCGCCGCTGGCGCACCGCTCAAGGTCGTCGCGAGTGCGGATGGCGAACAGGTGAGCGCGCGCGGCGAGGTGCCGCTGTCGCCCGCTCGCGCCCACGCTCTCGATGTATCGAGGCTTCGTGAGCAGTTGGGCCGCCTCGGCGAGACCCCGTTTGCGTTAGGCGAGCTCGATATCGCAGGACTCGCCAGCGGGCTGTTTCTCCCGATGAGTGAGCTGAACCACCTGCGGCAACAGATCGTAGACGAGCTGTTGCTGCGTCGTGACTGGGCTGCGTCCACGCGTGCTGCAGATCGCGCAGCAACGATTGCCGCCGCGATAGCCAACGTGCCGGTGGCTGGCCCACCCGCGGATGCAACCGTCGTTCCCGGCATCACGGTAACCGCGCCGAGCCACACGGAGTTCGTGCTCAGCGCGGAGGTGTATCGCGTCGAAGACGCCCGCGCCGCGGCGGATGGCGGCGCCACCGAAGTCACGTTCGATCCATTTCTGCGTCACCCCGCTCCTCCCGCCGCCCGCGTTAGGGCGCTGGCAGAGGAGCTCTCGGCCCGCGACGTCTCGCTTCGCTTGCGTACGCCCACGATCGTTCGGCCCGAGGACCGGCGTTCGCTCGAGAAGTGGCTCGCGCTCGAGATGCCGATTCTCTCGGGCCACTTGGGCCTGGTCGCCGAGTTGTCGCGCGCCGGTCGTGACGTGACCGCGGACTACGCGGTGAACTGCTTCAACCAGCACACCGCCGCGGAGGTATTCCGGCTCGGCGCTCGGCGCATCGTCATGTCGATCGAGCTCACGACGGGCGAACTCGCGTCCGTCGTTGCCCCGTGGAGCGGCCGTGGGTTCGACGTCCTCGTGTACGGCAGGCCCGAGGGCATGACCATCGAGCACTGCGTGTTGTCCGCGGCGTTCGACCGTGAGCCGACGACGTGCCGCGACCTGTGCGTGCAGAAGCATCCCGTCGTCGAGATCACGGACCCGGCGGGCTACACGTTCGCCGTCGCGACCGATTCGGCGTGTCGCAACCGGCTGCTCCACTCGAGGCCCATCGAAGCCTCCGAGTATCTGCCGCGGCTCTGGCAGTCGGGCATCCGCGGATTCCGCACGGTGTTCAACGTGCCCGGCGATCCGATCCGCGATGTGGTCGCGGGCTATCGCACTGCGCTCGACGCATTGGCGTCAGGATCGACGGTACAGGCGTCCGCGGTTCGCGAGCTCGTCGGTGCGAGGTTCACGCGCGGCCACTTCGCCCGCGCGGTCTGAGCCTGTCGTCATTCCGAGCGGAGCGCCGGAGGCGCGGAGTCGAGGAATCGGTTGTCATTCCGAGCGAAGTCGAGGAATCGCGATCATGTGGGTAGCGGGCTCTCTACCGCGCAGAGTCTCGATTCCTCGACTCGCTTCGCTCGCTCGGAATGACGCGGGTCCTACTCGCAACACGACGATGATGGTCCACGTCAGAGCAGCTGGTTATTGTTCGACGTGACCACCGATGTAGAGCCCGAGATGTTGATGGAGAAGGCCCGCGCCACGTTGCGCGAGTCGTTCGGCTACCCGGGATTCCGCCCCGGACAGGAGCGCGCGATCGCCTCCGTCCTCGGCGGCCGAGACACGCTCGTCGTGCTGCCTACCGGCGGTGGGAAGTCGCTGTGCTTCCAGGTGCCCGCGCTGATGCTCCCGGGGCTCACCGTCGTCGTGTCGCCGCTGATCTCGCTCATGAAAGATCAGGTCGACGCGCTGAACGCACGCGGTCTCGCCGCCGCATTCATCAACAGTACGCTCACGAGCTCACAGGTCTCCGATCGCCTCGCGCGCGCCGGGCGTGGTGACCTCAAGCTCCTGTACGTCGCCCCGGAGCGCTTCGACGTCGGCACTACGGCCGAGCGGCTGCGAGCCATGGGCGTGTCGCTATTGGCCGTGGACGAGGCCCACTGTATCAGCGAATGGGGCCACGACTTCCGGCCGAGCTATCTGCGCATGCGCGACGTGCGCGAGCGGCTCGGTGCGCCGCCCACTATCGCGCTGACGGCGACGGCAACGCCCGAGGTCCGCAAGGATATTGCGCTGCAGCTCGCACTGCGAAATCCCAGCATCATCGTCACGGGCTTCGATCGCACAAACCTGCACTATCACGTCCTGCCCACGCGCAACGAGCAGGAGAAGGACGACGCGCTGGTGCAGACCCTGAAGGACCACGAGGGTGTCGCCGTCATCTACGCGTCGACGCGACGCAATGTCGAACGGATCGCCGGAGTTCTGGAGCGCGCGCGCGTGTCGGCGACGGCATATCACGCGGGACTCGATGACGCACACCGGCACGACGTGCAGGAAAGCTTCATGAACGAGCGCGTCCGCGCGATCGTCGCCACGAACGCGTTCGGCATGGGCATCGACAAGCCTAACGTGCGGCTCGTGGTGCATCACGCGATGCCGGGTACGCTCGAGGCGTACTACCAGGAGGCCGGTCGTGCCGGCCGCGATGGGCAGCACTCCGAGTGCGTGCTGCTTCACTCGTTCCCGGACCGGTTCACGCACGAGTTCTTCATCAAGGGTGCGTACCCCGAGCGCGCGCTCGTGGAGTCGGTCTACAACGCCCTGCGCCGAGTTGTGGATGGTTCGGGCATGACCGACCTCGGCTCCGCGGAGATTGCGAGGCTGGTTCCCGGCAAGGTCGGCGACCGCGAAGTGGACTCCGTGCTTCGTATCCTGCTGAAGGCCGACGCCGTACGCCGCGAGTCCGAGTCGGGATCGTCCGTGCTCATTCGACTGCTGGCTACGCCAGAGCGCATCAAGCGCGAACTGCCCGATCCGCACAACCCGGAGCTTGGATTGCTGCGCGCGCTCTGGCGTGCCGTCGGCGCCCGCCTCCATGACGGCGCCGTTGTGAGCCTGGACGGGCTTCCACCCGGGTTCAGCGGGGCGAGTACCGCCATTCCCCTGCTGTCCTCACTGCAGTCACGGCAGTTCCTGACCTGGGAGCGCATTGGCGGCGGCACTCGCCTCACGAACCCGAGCGCACCCTTGTCGTCCTTTGACGTGGAGTGGGCAGTGCTCGATCGGCGACGCCGTGCTGATCTCGCAAAGCTCGATGCCATGCAGAAATACGCGTACACGACCGGTTGCCGCCGCGCCTTTGTTCTTCGATATTTCGGTGACGAAGCCGGTCGGGGAACCTGCGGCGGTTGCGATAACTGCCTTGGCGTCCACGTCGGCAAGGAGCGTCAGCAGCCGGCACCAGCCCGAACGCGTCGTGAGAAGGCGGCGCCGGTAGCGGGCAGCCGAGGTTCGGCTCGACCGCGAAGTGCGCAGGCCGATCCGGAGCCCGGAACGGACCTGGTGCTGGACGGTGCGGACGCGAGGCTGTTTGCCACGCTGAAGTCCCTTCGAAGCTCGATCGCGCGCGAGGAGAAGGTCCCGGCATACGTGGTGTTCTCCGACCGTACGCTGGCCGAGTTGGCTGCACGAAAGCCGCGATCGACAGCGTCGCTGCTCGAGGTGCGCGGTGTAGGACAGGCGAAGTTGGACAAATACGGCGAGCGATTCCTCGCCGCCATCAAGGGCGCAGACGAAACCGAAGCCGCGTAATGACGGGACGGTACCGCGTCGACCCATTCAAGCCGTAACGGCCGGCCGCACCTATGGACGATTCTCTGTATTTCAGCGAGCAACACCTGGCGGTCCGCGAGATGGTTCGCGGCTTCGCCCAGGACGAGGTGGCTCCTGTCGCATCACAGCTGGACGAGCGCGCCGAGTTTCCCTGGGAAAACATCAAGAAGATGGGCGAGCTCGGACTCCTCGGCGTGCCGTGGTCCGAGGAGCTCGGTGGCGCGGGTCTCGACTACATCGCCTACATGATGGCGATCCACGAGATGGCGAAGGTCGACGCTTCGCATGCCATCACCATCTCGGCCCACACGACACTGGGCACGTCGCCCATCGTCCACTTCGGAACACCTGCGCAGCGCGAGCGCTATGTGCCGTTGCTAGCCTCGGGTAAGGTGCTCGGTGGGTTCGGTCTCACAGAGGAAAGCGCGGGCAGCGACGCTGGTGGCACGCGGACGATGGCCGTGCGGAAGAATGGCCACTACGTCCTGAACGGATCGAAGCGCTTCATCACGCACGGCGGTGTCGGTGAGATCTTCGTCGTTACGGCCGTCACCGACCCGAAGAAAGGAACGAAGGGCATCTCCTCGTTCATCATGACGAAGCCGACGTCTGACCTGCAGAAGGCTGCGGCGGTCGGGGTTGGGCACGACGCCTCGCTTCCGGCCATGGCTGGATTCAGATCGGGGAAGAAGGAAGACAAGCTCGGATGGCGTGCGTCGGACACGTGTGAGCTGATCTTCGAGGACGTCGAAGTACCGGTCGAGAACATGCTCGGCAAAGAGGGGCAGGGGTTCATCAACTTCATGCGGACGCTCGACGCCGGCCGCATCGGGCTCGCGGCACTCTCGTTAGGCCTGGCCGAGGGCGCGTTCGAGCAGGCCATGCGGTATGCGACCGTTCGCCGTCAGTTCGGCAAGCCCATCTTCGAATTTCAGGGCCTGCAGTTCCAGCTGTCGGACATGGCCACGGAGATCGAAGCGGGAAAGCACCTCATGTATCACGCGGCCTGGCTGGCGCAGCATGGCAAGCCGTTCACCAAGCAGGCAGCCATGGCGAAGCTGTTCTGCTCCGAGGTCGCGATGCGGACCACGCTCAAGGCCATTCAGGTGCACGGCGGGTACGGGTACACGCGCGACTACCCGGTAGAGCGGATGATGCGTGATGCAAAGATCTGCGAGATCGGCGAGGGAACGTCGGAGATCCAACGCCTCGTGATCGCACGGAGTCTCCTGCGGGAGATGGCTGATTGACCTTCGAGCAAGCCGCGAGGCGACTGCGATTACCGCTCGGCTTCGTTCTGGCGGCGTTGTATCTCGCGTTCGGGCCTCGGCCCACACCGATCACGCTGGCGGTGGGCGGTGGCTTGGCACTTGTTGGGCTGTTGATTCGCGCGTGGGCGGCTGGGCACATCGTCAAGAACGACCGGTTGGCCACGACCGGCCCGTACGCCCACACCCGCAATCCGCTGTACTTCGGCAGTTTCCTGATCGCTGCCGGCTTTGCCGTCGCGGCGCACTGGTCGCTGTTGTTGATCGTCATCGCGTTCTTTGCGCTTGTGTACGGCCCAACGATTGAGAAAGAGCGCTCGAAGATCAGCGCACGGTTCCCCGACGCATACGCGCGCTGGGAACAGAACGTCCCTGCGTTCGTGCCGCGGCCAACGCCATGGCGTGACCCTGCGGCCGCGGAGTCCGAACGGTTCAGTCCGTCGCTCTACATGCGTCACGGTGAATGGCGGGCGGGGCTGGGATTTATCCTCGCTCTCGTATGGCTCGTCCTGCGAATGAGAGGCGATCTATGGTGACCGCTCATTCCGCTCCAAGGCTTTTTGCACGGTCGATCGTGATCGACGCCCTGGGCGTGATCGCGCGGCTCTGTGCACTCGTTGGTTCCCCCGTTTGGCGCGCCGTGCGACTCGCGGCGCGTCTTGCGTTGCCGCCGCGGTTCCGGCGCCCCGAGCGGGCGTCGGTGGATCGCGGTTCTTCTGCCCGGTACGGCGCCGTCACGGCGATAAGCGATCGCACGCAACACCGTTCACTGCGGGTTTCGACCAAGCACGTTTCACCGCCTCTGGCGGTGCACGACGCGCATCGAGTCGAACACCTGCCGGACGTTGCGTGGCCGATCACGTACCGACAGCGGAAGACACGACACATCGGGACGCATCGCCCGCCCACGCGGCGTGCAGGTGCGTCCACCCTCACTCTTTCCCATGGCCGTACAACCGCCGAGGAGTCGCCTCGGTGGAGATTGTCGGCCGAGCCACATGAAGCGAGAAATTCTCATCAATGCGAATCCGCGCGAAACGCGGGTCGCGATCATCGAGGACGACCAGCTGGTCGAATTGCTCGTCGACCGTCCCGAAGCCCGGCGGATGGTTGGCGACATTTACCTCGGTAAAGTCGAAGCGGTTCTCCCGGGCATCCAGGCGGCGTTCGTGGACATCGGCACTGAAAAGAGTGCCTTTCTCCATGCGTCCGACCTCGTCTTCGACGAGGACGGGGATGATGACGACGACGAAGAAGAAGAGGGCGGAGAAGCCGACGAGGCAGACACGCCGGCCCGAGGCCGTCGCGCGAAAGCACCTGCGATTCAGGATGTTCTGAAGCGTGGCCAGGAGATCCTGGTGCAGATCTCCAAGGAACCGATCTCCACGAAGGGCCCACGCGTCACCGCGCAGATATCGATGGCCGGCCGGTTCCTCGTGTACATGCCGTTTGCGAGTCGAGTCGGCGTCAGTCGAAAGATCGGCGAGCGCGCGGAACGGCAGCGGCTCCGCGAACAGGTGCAGAGCGTGCTCCCGCCTGATTCAGGTGGTGTCATCGTCCGCACGGTCGGCGAGGACGTCACGCAGGAGACGTTCAGCCGCGAACTGAACACGCTCATCACGCAGTGGAAGCGGATCAAGAAGAAGACCCATTTCCTCCGCTCTCCCGCACTGGTACACCGCGAGACGAGTCTCACGCGCGGCATCATCCGCGACCTGTTCAGCACGAAGATCGAGGGACTGACGGTCGACTCGAAGCAGGTCTACAACGAAATCGTCGAGTACCTGAAGGGCATCGCGCCCGAGCTCGTCGACCGGATCAAGCTCCATGAAGAGCCCGTCCCGTTGTTCGACAAGGCCGAGATCGAAACGGAGATCCGTGACCTGTTCAAACGTCGGTGTGATCTGCCGTCCGGTGGCTACCTGATCATCGAGCCGACCGAGGCGCTGGTCTCGATCGACATCAACTCGGGGCGCTACACGGGCAAGAAGGATCCCGAGAAGACGATTCTGAAAACGAACGTCGAGGCGGCGCGCGAGGTCGCTCGCCAGCTCCGCCTTCGAGACGTCGGTGGCATCATCGTGTGCGACTTCATCGACATGGAGTCGAAGCAGAACCGCGACCGGGTCCTTCAGGAGCTGCGAACCCACCTCGGACGTGACCGGGCGCGGACGAAGGCGTTCGCGGTCAGCGACCTGGGTCTGATCGAGATGACCAGGCAACGCGTGCGGCAAAGCCATCTGCAGAGCATGACGGAGCCGTGTCAGACGTGCCACGGCACGGGTCGGGTGTTCACGCCGGAAACGATCATCCGGCGGATGGAGCGTTCGGTGAAGCGCATGGCGGTGGAGGGCCGCCGCGATCACCTCGTGATCCGGCTGCACCCGGACGTCGCCATGTATGTGCTGGAGCAGGAGCCGGACATCATGAAGAAGCTCGAAAAAGCTGCCGGCTTCTCGCTGGAAGTCCGTGATGACCCACTACTTCGTCCCGACGAGTTCAAGCTGGTGGTGAAGGGCGCCGGTCGAGACGTCACGCAGCAGTACGCCGTCGCGTAGACAACGGCGCTCGTTGCTGGGTGGTCGTGCTTGGTGCTGGGTGACGCTGGGTGCCAGCTGGTTGCGCCCACTCAGCGTCACCCAGCTACCAGCACGCACACCCAGCAACCAGCCTGCAGGATAGTTGACAGCTAAGTGCCTGCGGAATATGTTGCTAGGCTCTACATCCACCCTGCGTTTCAGAAATTCTTATGTCTTACGCGATCATTCGCACCGGCGGGAAGCAGTTCCGCGTCGAGCCGGGCATGACGCTCCGGCTGCCGACGCTCGTCGGTGATGCTGGCGCTTCAATCGAGTTCAACGACGTCCTGCTTGGCTCCGATGGGAACACGGTGCACACCGGTGTCCCATCGATCTCCGGTGCCAAGGTGACCGGTGAGATCGTCAAGCACGGTCGCGGCGACAAGATCGTCGTCTTCAAGTTCCGACGCCGGAAGAACTACGCCCGCAAGCAGGGGCACCGGCAGGGCTTCACGGAAGTCCGCATCAAAGACATCACGCTCTAAGGCCGAGGCGATATGGCTCATAAAAAAGGCGTCGGCTCGTCCCGCAACGGGCGCGACAGCAATCCGAAATTCCGCGGCATCAAGAAATACGGTGGTGAGCGCGTGATCGCCGGGAACATCATCCTGCGCCAGTGCGGCACCAAATGGCACCCGGGTCGTAACGTCGGCATCGGGACGGACTACACGATCTATTCGCTCATCGACGGCGTCGTGAAGTTCGAGCACAAGAGCAAGACGCGCTTCAAGGTCAGCGTCTATCCGGCGCAGGGTGACGAGGCCGTCACGGCTGCCTGATCGACGCGCAAGGCGAGAACCGAGGCTCCGCGATCAGCGGAGCCTTTTTTCTTTTCTAGCACCTGCATTGCCGCACAGCTCCCCTCGCTTGGGCACTCGCCGTGCAACATCGTACGGCGTGTCGTCGTAATTGGACGCGACACATTCAACGGTGAGACCCATGGCGATTTGGGACAAGCTCAAGACCGAGCTCGATCGCGCCGGCAAAGCGGCGCAGAACGCTCTTGATGAAGGGAAAGTCCGACTCGAGGCTTTCAGAACGCGTCAACTGGCAGACAAGGCGGCGCAAGCACTTGGCTACGCGGTGTACCGCGCGAAGCAGTCGGGCAGCGAGCTCGATGCCGAGACGTCCGCGCGTCTGCTGGCCACGCTGACGACACACGAAGCGGAAGCGGCACGACTCGAGCAGCAGCTCCACGACATTGGGGCGTCGAGGCCCGACGCGCCATCCGCCGAGGCCTCGTCGGCACCTCCACCGCCGTCTTCACCGCCACCGCCACCATCGGCGGCAGACGCACCACCGGCGCCGGAAGCGCCAGTGATTTAACTAGCCATCAGCCATCAGCCATCGGCCATCAGCTCAAAAAAGCGAGACCCTCGCCATGCTTCTCTCTCTATGAGAAACGTCCCGAGGTTCGCCGTTGAGCTGATGGCTGATGGCTGATGGCTGATAGCTTATCGCTACGGCTTGCGATAAGCAGGAGGATAGGTCTTATACCGCTGCATCAACTCGTCCTGACGCGACGGTTGCGCGACTTCACGGCCACGAATGAGCACGTGCTCCACCTTCGTCGTGAACTCGAACGGGTCGCCGCTCCACACCACGATGTTCGCGTCACGACCAGGCTGAAGGGACCCAATTCGGTTCGCCACACCGAGCATCTCCGCCGGCGAGAGCGTGATCGAGCGCAGCGCAGCATCCCACGGAAGCCCGTAGGCGACCGCGACACCGGCGTCGTACTTCAGGTTGCGGACGTTGAACCCTTCCTCTCCGCTGCCATTCCCGATCAGCACCACCTTTGCGCCCGCGCGCTGCAGCAGCGCCGCGGCATCCTGCCGGTTGCCTAACGTCGAGAAGCTCTGCGGAAGGTTGTCCATCGACCCCACGATCACCGGGATCCCCGCTGCCGCCAGCCGGTCAGCCAGCTTCCACGACTCTGCAGCCCCGACGATGATGAGCTTGACGTTCATCTCCTTGGCGAGCCGCATGATGGCGTCGATGTCACTCGACTGATCGACGTTCACCATGAGCGGCAGCCTTCCCTCGACGACGGGAATCAGCGCCTCCAGATCCGCCCGCCGCGCCGCGAATGCGCGCGTTTGTGCCCGCTCGAATTCCGAGCGGCGGCGGGCGTAAATGCGCGCGTCCTCGAGGACCTCCTTGAGTCGCACGTACTGCTCGCCGCGCGCGTTCGATCCCGCCGAGCGCGGGTCGCCGAACTGTGCGACCATCGCGACCGGCGCCTTGTCGAGCATGTCCGAGAGCGTGCCTGGTACGAGATCGATGAGTGCCGCCTGTCCGGCAATGAGACCGCCGGTCGGCACGACGACCACGGACGTGACCCCGTCGTTCCGCGCCGGGGCGAACATCGTCGACGCGGGGTTGATGCCTTCCCACACCGGGAACGACGCCGCGATGCCGCTGTCTCCGCGCGCGCTGCGATCGACCGTGGCCTGAACCGCGTTGATTTCGGCCACGCCGAGGGAGGTGAGCGAATTGATGAGTCCCGGCGTAACCCACTTGCCCGTCGCGTCGATGCGCGTGGCGCCGTTAGGGACCGTGACGTTCGCGCCGACGGCGACGATCTTCCCATCGCGTACGAGAACCGTCCCGTTCTCGATCACCGGCCCGCTCACCGGGTGAACCTTCCCGCCGGTGATGGCGATCGTCTGCGCGCCGGCACGCTCGGAGGTCGAGAGCAAGAGCGCGGCGACGGCAGCCAGCGCCGCGGTTCCGATCACGATTCTCGCGATTGCCGATTTCTGCCGCCCGCCGGCGGCGGGCACCCGCCCGATTCCCGACGTCATCGTGCACCCCCGTTAGGCAGCGGAACGTTGCCGAGCTCGAAGTCCGTACGCCACCAGGACGCCGGGTTGGCGCGATCGTACGCCGCCGCGCCATCGAGCCACACCCGATCGACGCGTGAGTACACGCTGAACGGGTTGCCGGACCACAGCACAACGTCCGCGTTCTTGCCCACCTCGATGGATCCGATCTTGTCGTCGAGACCGAGCGCCCACGCCGGGTTGATGGTGAGCCACTTGATCGCTTCGTCCTCCGTCGTGTGGATCCCGATCTGTTCACCCGCGGCCATGGCCTTCGCCGCATCCTGGTTCAGACGCTGCATCCCGGACGGATCATCGGAGTGCACGATCGCGCGGGCACCTGCCGCGCTCACCATGGCGAGGTTCGCGCGCACGCCATCCATCGCCTCCATCTTGAACCCGCCCCAGTCCGACCAGAGCGACGCGGAGATCCCTTCCTTCGCCAGGCGATCGGCGACCTTGTACGCCTCCACGCCGTGGTGGAACGAGCGAATCTTGTAGCCGAACTCCTTGGCAATGTCGATCATCTGCACCATCTCGTCGGCACGGTAGCAGTGGTTGTGCACGAGGATGTTGCCGCGCAGGACTTCCGCGAGCGTCTCGAGCCCGAGATCGCGCTGCGGAGGATCGCCCTGATGGTCGGCGTTCCACTTGTCCCAACGGCGGCGATAGCCTTCCGCTTGGATCCATGCGGCGCGATATCCCGCCACGTTCCCCATGCGCGTCGACGGCCCGCGTTGCGCGTACACGCGCTTCGGATTCTCGCCGCACGCCATCTTCAGGCCGTATTTCGCGCCCGGGAATTTCATCCCCTGAACCGAGGCGGACGGGACCACTTTCAGCACCACGCTCCGCCCGCCGATCAGATTCCCCGATCCCGGAAGGATCTGAACGGTCGTCACGCCGCTCGCGAGCGCTCGCGGGAACTGCGGATCCTGCGGCCACACCGAGTGCTCCGCCCACACGTTCGCGGTCACAGGGTTGGTGAGCTCGTTTCCGTCGGACAACGCGTCGCCACCGGGGGCTGCGTACACGCCCAGGTGTGAGTGGTCGTCGATGACGCCGGGAGTGAGAAACTTGCCGCGACCGTCGATGACGTCTGCGTCCGGGGGAGCGCTCACAGTCGTCCCCACCGCGGCGATCTTGCCATCGCGGAGCAACACACTGCCGTTCTGAATCGTCGGCCCGGCGGCCGTCATGATGGTCACGTCGCGAATCAGCGTTGCTCGTGTTTGCGGAAAGGCGTACGTGCTCGGGAACGGATCGGCGTTAGGCGTCGAGATCGCCCCGGCACCGGGGGCCGCGCGACCCGTGTCTGCGCGGGCTCCAGCGGGTGCGGCCGGGCGTGGTTGCGTCGAAGGCGCCGTCTGCGCAGGAGCGCATCCGTCGAGAGTGACGACTACAGCCGCCGCGAGAGCGACGGCACGTTGAATTCGCATGAGTCGGTGGATTCGAGCTGGGGTTTGTGGTTCGATTCGCTCTCTAGCTGGAGAGCCCTGCGAAGCTAGGGCAGGCGACTTCCGCCCGCGAGGTCGCCGACGAGCGCGCGCATCGTCCCGGGGATATCGGTGCAGATGCCATCGACGCCCCACTCGAGCAGACGGCGGGCAACGTCGGGGCTGTTGACGGTCCATGCAATGATGCGGCGAGCGTCGCCGTGTACGAGGCGGACAAGCGCCTCGTCGAGCAACTCCCATTGCTGCCACAGGTCGCGTGCTCCGGCGTCGTACATGGCGCGGAGCGGGTCCACCGGATAGCTCGTCTGCAGGACGCCGACGGGGATCTCGGGCGCAATGTCATGGACGCGCCGGGCAACGCGGTGGTCGAAGCTGTGGACGGCACAGGCGCGGCCGCTCGCCCGAATGACAGCAACGACCTCGGCCTCGATCCGCGGCGCCTTGACCTCCACATACACCGTCGAATCTCGCGGCACCGTCTCGAGGACCGCCTCGAGCGTGGGAATGCGCTCGGTGCCTCCCGTGCCTCCCGAACCGACCGCTATGGACTGGATCGCATCGAGCGTCGACTCGGCGATGACGGCGACGGTACCCGAGTCGCCTGGCCGCGAGTTCGTTGCCGCGTCGTGGTGTACGACGATGGCGCCATCCCGCGTTGCGTGGACGTCGAGCTCGACGGCGTCGGCACCGTCCGCGAATGCTCGGCGGAACGAAGCGATCGTGTTTTCGCGGTCTTCGCGGGGTGAGCCGCGATGACCGATGATCTCTACCGTCGGGGGTTGCCCTTCGCTTGCGTAAGCCATTGGATGGCGCGAACCTAGAAGCGGCCCGTCGCACTGTCAACGGCCCTTAACGTCGTGCGCTGGCGGGCGTCTCACGAATGAACCGCATGGTCCAGGACAATGAGCCCAACGAGAATTCCACCGATCTGGAGCTCATAGCCCGGTGGAGCGCCGGCGACGAGCGAGCTGCCACGCGGCTGGTGGAGCGGCATGCGCCGGCGCTCGCTCGCTTTGCCGCCAGCCTGGGCCAGCGGATCGATATCGAGGAGATCGTTCAGGACACGTTCGTGCGGGCGTTCGGATCGATCGATTCATTTCGAGCGGACAGCTCGCTCCGGACGTGGCTGTTCACGATCGAGCGGAGGCTGATACTCGACAGGCGGCGCGCCGAACGGCGGCGGAAAGAAGACGGCACGATCGATGACGCGGATGCGGCCACGGAGTTCGACGCGTTGGATGAGATTGTCGCCGAGGAGGCCGAGGCGCGGGTTCGGAGCGCCGTCGAACGGTTGTCGCGGCTGCAGCGAGAGGTGTTTCTGTTACGGGTGAATGAAGGCTTGTCGTACAAGGAGATCGCCGAGGTCGTCGGTAGCACGGAGGGCGCGGCGCGGGTGCACTACCACAACGCCATGCGGGCCGTGAAGGAGTTGCTCTATGTTTGATTGCGCGAACGTCGAGATGCGTGAGCGGCTTCCCGAGCTGGTGGCGGGAACGCTGGACGCGACGACGCGGGCGCGCGTCGAGGAGCACGTCGCTGCATGCCCGGAGTGTGCCTCGGAGCTGGAGACACTTCGGCTCGTGCGCGCGGCATTCGCGCGCGCGCCGAAGATCGATGCGAGTCGTGTCGTCGCGTCGCTACCGAGGCCTCGTACTGTCGTGGCAGCGCCGCAGCGTAATGCGAAGGTGATCCGCTGGCTCGACTGGCGCATCGCCGCCGCCCTCACGACGATCACGGTTGGCGGTCTGTCGCTCGCCGTGAGCCAGCGTATGCGTGATGTGACCGCGGTGCTCCCACGCGATTCCGCGCAGGTCCAATCGGCCTCGGCAACGGACCCTAACGCGGCAGGAGGCGGCCTGCCGCTGCCTAACAAGTCCGTCCCGCACGATCGCCAGACGCCGCCGACAGACACGCGTTCGAGTGCGCCGGAACCGGTATCGCCGGCTGTCACATCGCCGGCCAAGCCACAACTATCCGTGGGCGGCGGGATGGGTGATCTCGACGATGCGTCGCTTCAATCGTTGCTTGGCGCCCTCGAGGAGATCGACCGTGCACCGGTGGCGCCGTCGGCGGAGCCGGATCGATCGCCCGTGCTGCCCGTCATCAAGGCGGGTGATCGATGAATCGACGCGCGTGGCCGCTCGCGCGCGTCTGTGCGCTGATGCTGCCCCTCCTCGTTGCCTGCCTTTCGTCGCGGGCGGTGGGACAGCAGGTCGACCGCCCGCCGGCGCGAGCTGGCGCACCGGCGCAGGGGCGCGTTGGGCTCGAGCGTCAATTTCGGGAACGGCTCGCGGAGGTGGTGCGACGCCGACTGAATCTCGACGAAGCCCAGATGCGGCAGCTCGGGCAGGTGAACGAGCGGTTCGAACGCGAACGGATGCTGCTGCTCCGGGACGATCGGCAGGTGCGCCAGTCGCTCCGCGCGGAAGTGCTGCTTGGTGATTCGGCGAATCAGGGCAGAGTCGCCACCCTGCTCGACCAGGCGCTCGAGATCCAGCGGCGCCGACTCGATCTGACCGCCCGCGAGCAGCACGATCTCGCGGCCTTCATGACCCCCGTGCAGCGCGCGAAGTATTTCGGCATCCAGGACGAGCTGCGCCGACGGATGGAGGACATTCGTCAGAACAGGCAGGAGCGGCAGCGAAGGGCCGGGCGATCGGGATCGGGCGCGCAACGTCAACCGCCGCCGTAGCGCCTCAGTCGCACCCACCGCATCCACCCAGGCAAAACGCGCGATAAGACCTGCAACCCTGGATCTACCGCGTTGAGCGCCGCGCGCGGGCCGGCTACATTGCGTGAGCGCCCGGGTGGCGGAATTGGTAGACGCAGGGGACTCAAAATCCCCCGACCTTCGGGTCTTACGAGTTCGAGTCTCGTCCCGGGTATTGATCACTTCGTTGTTCGCGGGCGCCTGCTTCGGTAGGCGCTCGTTTTTTTGTCCCTCTGCGGTCCTAACGAGCGCGAGAGGAAGTCCCTGGTCAGCCTGCTCGTTGCCGGCAGAGGCGCGGCGATGCCGCGCCGGAGCCTGGAACTACCTACCCTTGGCTGGCAGGGTATGATACCTCCAAGGAGGTATATTACCCCATCCATCCTTGAAGCCCCCAGACACCTAACAACCGCGCCAGCCACAAGCGATGGCGCAGGAACGTCCTTCGTTGTACTTTCGGGTCAGGCGGCAGCGGACCTGAGTCGTTAGGACACGTTAGGTCACGGCCAACGGCCGCCGAAGGCAGGTGCCTCGGATGGAATCGACGTCAGCAGTATTCGACCGCGATCAAACCGGCGGGAGCATTCCGCCGCCTCCGTCGCGCGACCGGGATGGCCTCAGCGCCCTCGAGCGGAAGGCGCTCTACCGAGTCCACACGGAGCTGCCGGCGATGCCGGCCTCGCTCGTCGTCCAGATCCTTCTCTGGCCTGAGAAGATGACCGACTGGGCACGCGACGAGAGCGTGACCCCGGCTCTCGTGTACAACATGCTCGGCGGCTTCAAGCCATATCACGGCCTTCGCGAGCGCCTGGCGCAGCGACTCGGCGTCACGAAGGCGGCGGTCGACCATCTCATCGACGCACGACGCCAGCAGCCGTCCACACGACGCATTCCGGAACCGCCACCAGACTTCGTGCCCGACGACGTGTCGCTCGCAACGGGCGCTCGTCCGCAGGCCGCAGCGCGGACTCCAATTGGTGGGAACCCCAACGGTTTTGACCCTCAGGAAAACGAGCCGTCGTCACCCGAGGCCGCGTCGCAACAGACGGACGAGCCACCCGCCAGCGAGGCGCCTCCCGAGCAATCCGGACCGCAAATCACGTTCGAGCTCTGAGCCTGGAACCTGTGTCGACCAATTACCGCCTGTTAAGGTTGACATCGTCATTATGCGGGATGTGCTCACGGCGCGTGCCTGTGGCGGGGAGTGTGCAGTGGCACACCACTCGTCTACCGCCACGCGCGCAGCTATCCGACTTCGAGCGTCCGCGTTTCGGGCCGCACCGCCATGCACCAACTCCGAATCGCCCAAGTCACCGAGTATTACTACCCGCACCTCGGCGGCATCTGCGAGCACGTCCATTTCCTGGCGCGTGAGGCGGCGCTCCGGGGTCATCACGTCGACATCATCACATCGAACCTCGACGGTGCGCGCAACACGCCGAATGTGATCCGCGTCGGCCAGAGTGTACCGGTCTACAGCAACGGGTCACTCGCGCGCATCACCGTCGGGCGCGGACTGCGCCGCCAGGTCAGAGAAGTGCTCTCGCGCGGGCAGTACGACATCGTTCACGTGCATGCACCGCTCGCTCCGTCGCTCCCACTGCTAGCGGTAGATGAGGCCGAGTGCCCCGTCGTTGGGACGTTTCATACGTATTTCGACTACTCGGTAGGCTATACTCTCGGCCGTCGCTACTTTCAGCGACGGCTGTCTCGTCTCGCCGCCGCGGTAGCCGTGTCACCAACCGTCGTCGAAGCGCACGAGCGTTACTTCTCGACTGACTGGACCCATATCCCGAACGGCGTGGACACGCACTTCTTCTCGCCTGACGCGCCGCGTCCGCTCGCGATCCGACCCGACGTGCCCTCGATCCTGTTCCTCGGGCGCTTCGATCCGCGCAATGGGCTCGCCTCACTGATGGATGCGTTCAAACGCATTCGTGGCCCACGCCGGCCGGCGCAGCTCGTGGTGGTAGGCGATGGACCCCTTCGAGCGCACTACCGGCGTCTCGCGGCCGGCGACCCGGACATCACGTTCGTCGGGGCGGTGCTGGGTGAGCGTCCCGACTTCTACGCGAACTGTTCGATCTACGCCTGCCCAACGACCAAGGCGTCCTTCGGTATTACGCTGCTCGAGTCGATGGCGTGCGGCACGCCGATCGTGTGTTCCGACATCAACGGCTTTCGCAACGTGGTGGCGCACGACCGCGAAGCGTTGCTCGTTCCGTGCGGCGACACAGGCGCCCTCGCCGATACGTTGGCGGCGCTCCTGGATGACGACGCATCGCGCGCACGCCTCGGAGCGGCCGGCCGGCAGCGCGCGCTGGCGTACGGCTGGCCGCGCGTGAGCGACACGATTCTGGGCCTCTACGCCCAGATCCTCGGCGTGAACCGTCTGGCCGCGTGAGCACAACGGGAGACCGGTGATCGGCGCCATCGCTTCGGTCACGGCGCTGTCCGCGGGCGCGCTCGCGTGGGGGGCTTACGAGCGAAATAGCCCGCTGTTCGGTCGCGTCCAGCACCGACTCGCCACGACGGACGCCGTCATCAGCCTGACGTTCGACGATGGGCCGAACTCGCGAGCCACACCGGCAATCCTCGACGCGTTAGGCGCCGAAGGCGTGTGCGCGACGTTCTTCGTGCTCGGCCGGCATGCGGATCGGTGGCCTGAGCTCGTCGACCGTGCCGCGCGCGAAGGGCATCGCATCGGCAATCACGGGTACTACCATCGGAAGCTCACCTGGAAAGCTCCGAGCTACGTCCGTGACGATATCTCTCGTGGCGCCGAGGCGATCGAGAGAGCGGGTGCTGCGCGTCCGGGGTTGTTCCGCGCACCGCACGGACAACGGAACCCGTGGGTGACTCCAATCGCGCGAACGCTCGGCCAGCGAACGATCGGCTGGACGCTCGGCGTGTGGGACACGGCGCGGCCTGGCTCGGACGTCATCGCGGATCGTGTCATTCGCGGTGCGGATCGCGGGTCGATCGTCTTGCTGCACGACGGCGACGGCTACGATGCCGACGGCGACCGCATGCAGACGGCGGACGCGCTCCCACGCATCATTCGTGGGCTCCGAGCGAGAGGGTTTACATTCGCGACGCTCGCGGCGACGTGAGCGACAGCGAACGCCCGCAGCGCCGGTGGGTCCGGTGGCTCCTGCCCGTCGTCACGTTATCGCTGCTCGCCCTCTTCGCGCGCAGCATCGATTGGGGCCGCGCATGGAGCGCGATCGTACGCGCCGATCCAACGCTGCTGTTGGTAGCGACGCTCGCCAACCTCGCGTCCATCGGCGTCAAGGGCCTGCGATGGTCGCTGTTCCTCACGGCCGCCGGCGTACCAGGCGTGGAACAGGCCGTTCGCGCGACGCTGGCGGGCGCCGCACTGAACAACGTGCTGATCGCGAACGGTGGGGACGCAGCGCGCGTTGCCGCCATGGCCCGTCGTGGCAACGTCTCGAGCGCGGCGGTCCTGGCGACTCTCGCCGTCGACCGGTTCTGCGACCTGGTCTCGTATGGAGCGATGTTCGCGTGTGCGGCCTTCGTGCTTCCGCTTCCACCGGAGTTGGCGCGGTGGAGAGTCCCTGGCTTTGTCGCGTTAGGTGCGTTGGCTGCAGTCGCGATCATCGTTGTGTGGAGAGCGTCGGTGACCGAGTCGGAGCGCACTGCTGTCGGCGCCGTCGAGGACACGCGCCTGATTCCACGCGCGCGACGGTACTGGCGGCATCTCATCGAGACGTCGGCGAACGTCGTCACGGGTTCGCGCCTCGCATTCGCGGTAGGGTTGTCCTTCATGGCGTGGGCGGGGCAGTGGGCGACGTTTCACTATGCCGCCCACGCCGCCGCGTTCCCCATGACCGCCGGTGAGTCGCTGCTTGCGCTCCTCGTTGTCAACGCGAGCTTCCTCATCCGTTTGACGCCGGGAAACGTTGGCGTGTTCCAGTTGCTGTACGCGGTCGCGGCGGTGTCGGCGGGGCTCGAGAAGAACAGCGCGGTTGCCGTCGCATTTCTCATCCAGCTCATTCAGTACGTTCCGGTCACGGTGATCGGACTCCTGCTCGCACCGTCACTGGCGAAGCGCGGACGCTCCGCCGGCGCGGCAGCCGTCGCGGCCGCTGCCGTGCAGGCCGACCGAACACTGAGGGCGCGTGGTGACGGCGGCGGCATCAACTGACGTGCACCTAACGCGCACCAATAAACCGCGAGTGTTCGTGGTCCGACGCCTTCCCACGACCGTCGAGGCTCGACTTCGCGAGCGCTACGACGTCTCGCTCAACGCGACGGACGAGACGTACTCGCTCGACCGTCTCGTAGATGCGGCCCGTGAGTTCGATGCGCTCGTGCCCACCGTCGTGGACAACGTGCCCGCACCCGTTTTCGAGTCGGGCGGGAGGCGCATCCGCCTCGTCGCGAACTATGGCGTCGGGTACGACCGGATCGACATCGATGCCGCCAGGCGGGAGGGCGTCGTCGTCACGAACACGCCGGGGGTCCTCACCGAGGATACCGCCGACCTCGCGCTCCTCTTGCTGCTCGCCGCCGCACGCCGAGCAGGTGAGGCCGAGCGTCAGTTGCGCGCCGCGCGTTGGGACGGTTGGAGACCGACGCACATGCTCGGCACACGCGTGAACGGTGCGACGCTCGGGATCGTGGGGTACGGTCGGATCGGCGCGGCTGTCGCCAGACGCGCGCATCAGGGATTCGGCATGCGCGTGCTCTACGTGAACCCGAGTGCGCCTGATGCGGACGCCGTCGCTGCAGCGTCGGCCGAACGGTGCGAGTCACTCGACGAGTTGCTCGCGCAGAGCGACTTCGTGTCGCTGCATGCGCCCGCGCGTGAGGGAACACGTCGAATGCTCGATGCGCGGAGAATCGCGCTCATGCGCTCGGGAGCGATACTCGTGAACACCGCGCGTGGCGATCTCGTCGACGAAGCGGCACTCGCCGATGCGCTGCAGCGAGGCGCGCTCTCGGCCGCAGGCCTCGACGTCTTCGAGCGCGAACCCAACGTGTCCGCACGCTTGCTCGCGCTGGAAAACGTCGTCCTGCTGCCCCACATCGGGAGTGCCACGACTGCATCCCGCGTGGCGATGGGTGATCGCGTGCTCGCCAACCTCGACGCATTCTTTCGCGGCGGTGAACCTCCGGACCGCGTGGCGTGACGTTCGGCTACGCAATGGATCGTTCACCGAGCGGTGAGTTGCGCTTGCCCGGGTACTACGACGGTCCCTACCTTACCGCTCTCTTTGCCCCGAACTGACACGCAATGGCTCTCACTCTCGCCCTTCGAGATGGCGACGCAGCGGACATCGACACACCGCTCCTCGGTGCGTTGCTGCCCGCCGGCACCGACCTGCCCTCCGAGCTCCGCGCCCTCGACGAACGACTCGGCGGCGCAATCCAACGCACGCTCCAGCGCGGTGACTTCCGCGGCGCTCGAGATGAGTTGTTGCACCTGGAGGGCGGATCGAGCCGAGCCGGCCGTGTGTTGCTGGTCGGCCTGGGCACGCTGACGGAACCAGCGGCCGCGCTGCGACGCGGCGCGGCGCTGCTCAGCCGCCAGGCGCATCGTATGGGCGCGGGCTCCGTTGCGGTGGTTGCGCCAGACACCGACGCCGATGCTGCGGAATCGATCGTCGTTGGACTAAACCTCGGCGCGTGGGAATACCTGGACCTCAAGACGCCGCCTCCGGAGGCGGAGCGCAGGAAGCCGCTCACGCGAGCAACGGTCATCGCCGATGACGCCCGCGCGTCGAAGGACGCGGTGGCACGCGGCGAGGCAATCGCCGCCGGCTATGACGTGTCGCGGCGACTCGCGCAGATGCCCGGGAATGTCTGCACGCCGGACCTGCTGGCGAAGACCGCGACAGAGATCGGCCGCCGCCACAAGCTCAAGGTCACCGTGCTCGGTCGGCGCGAGATGGAACGTCAGAAGATGGGTTCGTTCCTTTGCGTGGCACAGGGCACCGAGCAGGATCCCAAGCTCGTGACGATGGAGTACCGAAAGGGCCGGCGTGGTGCCGCTCCGATCGTGCTCGTGGGGAAGGGACTCTGCTTCGATACGGGCGGCATCTCGATCAAGCCGGCCGACCGAATGGAGTTCATGAAGTTCGACATGTGCGGCGCAGCGGGTGTGATCGGCGCGATGGAAGCGATCGCACGCCTCAAGCTCAAGGTGAACGTCGTCGGAATTTCGGCGCGACGACGAACATGCCTTCGGGAGATGCGGTGAAGCCGGGCGACGTCGTCATCAGTCACCTCGGCAAGTCCATCGAGATCATCAACACCGACGCGGAAGGGCGGCTCGTGCTGGCCGACCTCCTGTCGTACGCGCGTCGCTTCAAGCCAGCGGCCGTCATCGATGCCGCGACGCTCACCGGCGCCTGCGTCATAGCGCTTGGACACGTCGCGACGGGTGTATTGGGAACCGACCAGTCGCTGGTGGACGAGGTCATTGCCGCAGCCCGCAGAGCGACGGAGCCCGGCTGGCAATTGCCACTCTGGGATGACTACAAGGAACTGATCAAGTCGGACGTCGCGGACATGAAGAACTCAGGCGGGCGGGCAGGCGGGACGATCACCGCCGCTATGTTCCTCAGGGAGTTCGCGGAGGAGTATCCGTGGGTGCATCTCGACATCGCTGGCACGGCCTACTCGGAGACCGACCTGGTGGCTATTCCGCGGGGTCCGACCGGCGTTCCGACGGGCACCTTCATCGAGTTCGTGCGGGGGAGGGCGGGCTGACCGGTTTGTTCGTCGCCGTCGCACGACACGCTCGTTGCATCGGCCTCGCCCTTCTGGTCGGGGCCGTTTTGCACGAGACCGTTCAGGCGCAGGTTCCCACGCGAGACACGACGCGCGCGCGTCGCGACTCGACGAGGGCAGACTCGCTGCGGCGCCGCGCCGACTCGATTTCCGTCGCGATCCCGCTCCCCGCCGATTCCGCGCGCGCCGATTCAGTGCGCGCGCGACAACGAGCAGACAGTGTGCGCGCCGCGATCCTCGCCCGCCGCGCTGCCGACAGCGTGAAGGCCCCGTTGGCGCGGGCGGAAGTTCCGCCGCTGGCCGACATCGGCGAGCGCTATCGCTGGACGCGCGAGGAACTGTTCGCGAGCGGTTCGCTCTCGTTAGGCGAGCTGCTGGGCCGCGTTCCCGGAGTGACGAACTTCGCGTCGGGGTGGGTCCCGACGCCGCACATCGACTCCTATCTGGGCGACTTCCGCCGCGTCCGGCTCTTCTACGACGGCGTCGAGCTCGACCCATTGGATGTCCGGATCGGGCCGATGCACGACTTCACCACCATTCCCATGTGGACGCTCGAGGAGTTGGTCGTCGAGCGCGCGGCTGAAGAGCTCCGCGTCTACATGCGCAGTTGGCGCGTGAACAAGACGACGCCGTACACCAGCGTGGACGTCTCCACTGGCGATCTCACCACGAACAGGTATCGCGGATTCTTCGGCCGCCGCTTCGGCAACTCCACCGCGCTCCAGATCGGAGCGCAGCAGTACAGCACAGAAGATCAGCGTGCCGGCGGCGACGGGAATCATCTCAGTACTTTCACCCGTTTCGGATGGGCGAAGAAAAGCTGGAGTGCCGACGCGGTCCTCTTGCGAACGAGACGCAATCGAAACGAGCAGCTACGCGACTCGGTTGGCGGTCAGGCCGGCTTTGCGAACCTGCCCGCACTCGAGGCGACCCGCACGGATGCCTATGCGCGGATCGGATACGGCGATCCAGAAGGTGCGCGCTGGCTCCAGATCATCGCGTCCACGAGTCGGTTCGCCGAAACGAACACGAAGACGGCGACGGGCACGACGACCGGAACCGAGCCTTTCGTGGGGGACACGGTGGATTCCATCGCGTCTCGCGCGCAGTACGTCGTGACCGCCGGACTGAATGTCCTGGGCGCGAAGGTATCCGCGACCGGGCGATACCGGGTCTTCAACGGATGGTGGTTCCTGACGCCATCGGCGCGCGTTGGCTACGACCGCGGGATGCTGTCGACGACCGCGTACGTGGAGCAGCAGGAGTCCGACTCGACGTTCCGCGCTGACTTCTCGGCCCGGTTGACGCCGTTCAAGTTTCTCGCAATCGCCGGCTCGTTAGGCAGGATGAGTCCGATCAACGAGAGTACGCGACCGACGTCCCTGTCGTATCGCGGTGAGGTCGGGCTTCGTCTCGGCCGCCTGTGGGCTACGGGCGGCATCACGTCCATCGACACGACGATCGTTCCGCCACCGCGCGCCTACGATACTCTCTATGTCGAGGCGGCGATCGGTGCACACCGCGGTACGTTTGTGACAGTGCGTGGACCGATCTGGAAAGGCATTGGTCTCAACGTCAGCGCGATGCAATGGGACAGCGTCGCCTACCTGCCCAAGTACCAGGTGCGGACGGAGCTGTATGCGAAGACGAGCTGGCTCAGCCGGTTTCCGCAGGGAAACTTTCACGTGCTGGCGTCGGTGGCGCACGAGTATCGAACAGGCATCTCGTTCCCGGTCGTCGCGGATGCGGTCGAGCAGCTCAGCTCCCAGTACCGCGTCATCACGACACTGTTCGAGCTGCGCCTGTACGACGCCGTGCTCAGCTGGCAGTACCGGAACATTCTGGGCACCATTTACCAGCAGGTGCCGGGTTTCACCGCGCCCCGCGCGATCAATGTGTACGGCGTGCGGTGGGACTTCTTCAATTGACTTCGATTGACAAGGTCGTTGTCAGCTCGTAACTTGCGCGACTATCGATGATCCGAAGCATGACGGGTTACGGCGCCGCCGAAGGACTGGTCGGCGGGTCGCGGGTAAGCGTCGAGCTCAGAACCGTCAACCACCGGTTCTTCTCGCCGAGCATCAAGCTGCCGGCTGAGCTTTCGCGGTGGGAACCGGAAGTGCGCGAAGCGCTTCGCAAGACGATCGCTCGCGGGCACGTTACCCTTTCAGCGCGAACGGAACGGCCATCTGCTTCGGGAGCGATCGACGAACAACGCTTTGCGGGCTACGTGACCATGTTGCGTGACCTGCGCGACCGGCACGGGCTGGATGGGTCGATCGACGTCGCCACGGTCCTTCGAATGCCCGACGTGCTCGCGACGGATCCGGCGGCAGAGCAGACCGGGACGGCGGCAGAGCTCACATCAGTAGTGGAATCGGCGATCGAGTCGCTGACGCGTTCGCGGGCTGATGAGGGCAAGCGTTTGGCGACGTTCCTGATGGACCGGCTCGTCACCATTGACGGCGCGCTGGGTCGCATTGCGGCACGGGCGCCGGAACGAGTCATCGCGCAACGAGATCGGCTTCGCGAGTCGGTGCGGGTGTTGACGGAAGGCATGGCGGTCGACGAGCAGCGTATCGCTCAGGAGATCGCCATTCTGGCCGATAAGCTGGACGTCCAGGAGGAGTTGCAGCGCTTCGCGTCGCACATCGCGGCGTTTCGCGCGGCGCTCCAGTACAGCGGTGGTGAGCCGGTCGGCAAACGCCTGGGTTTCCTGCTGCAGGAAATGCTGCGCGAGGCGAATACGACGGGGAGCAAGGCGAACGACGCGGCGATGCTGCAGGACGTCGTGACGATCAAGGAGGAGTTGGAGCGAGTTCGGGAACAGGTGGAAAACCTGGAATGAACCCATTCCCGCTCATCCTGTCGTCGCCTTCGGGTGGCGGCAAGACGACCATCGCGCGGATGATGCTCGAACGTCGGCCGGATGTCGGCTACTCGGTGTCATGCACCACGCGCTCGCCGCGGCCCGGTGAGCGGGATGGGCAGGACTATTATTTCCTGTCGAAGGACGAGTTCGAAGCGAGACGGGCTCGAGACGAGTTCGCCGAGCATGCTGTTGTACACGGACATCTGTACGGCACGCTGCGGCAGGAAGTCATGCAGGTGCTGGAGTCGGGCAAGCACGTAATCATGGACATCGATGTCCAGGGGGCACGCCAGTTTTCGCGAGCCTTTCCGGAGTCGGTGCTTGTATTCTTACTGCCGCCGTCGACGGACGTCCTCATTGGACGGCTCCGGGCGCGCCAGACGGAAGACGATGGCAAGCTGCTCGTTCGGCTACGTTCAGCGCGCGAGGAGCTACGGGAAGTAGGCGGGTATCAGTACGTGGTTGTGAACGATGACCTCGAGCACGCCTTCAGCCAGGTGGCATCGATCGTCGATGCGGAAACGGTTCGACATCGGCGATTGCCGTTGCTCGACGAACGTCTGGCCGAGCTGATTGCCGCGCTCGATCGTCAGATTCACGAATATTCTTCAACCAGGACTCAGTAATCCATGCGAGTGTACACTCCGGGCGAAGTCGCAAAACACGCCGGTAACAAGTATCTGGGCGTTCTGGTCGCGGCGAAGTTCGCGCGCGTGCTGAACGAGTTTCCGCGTGATCGATCGTCGTCGCGCGAGAAGAAGCTGACGACTCGCTCGCTCGAGGAGCTGTCGGGTGGCGATATCCAGTATCGCGTGGTGCCCAAGCGGAGACCCGAGGGGTGACGCAGGCTCGAGGGTCGAAGTGACTCGGCCCTTTGATCAGCGACGTATTCTGCTCGGCGTCACCGGTGGAATCGCCGCCTACAAATCGGCGTGGATTGCTCGCCTGCTCACGCAGGCGGGCGCCGCGGTCGATGTGGTGCTTACCCGATCCGCGGCCGAATTCATTGGCGCGATCACGTTCGAGGCGCTCACGGGGCGACCGGTCCACACCGCGCTCATCGCCGAAGGGCACGCACTCGATCACATCAAGCTCGCGCGGGCGGCAGACGCCATCGTCGTAGCTCCCGCGACGGCAGATTTCATCGCTCGCGCGGCGAACGGCCACGCTGATGAGTTGCTCTCGGCATGCCTGCTGGCTGCCACAGCTCCGGTGTTGATCGTTCCGGCGATGAACGACCGGATGTGGGCGCATCAGCAGACCCGCGCGAACGTCGCGCACCTCCAGGCGATCGGGTACAACGTCCTCCAGCCTAACGAGGGACCGCTCGCGGTCGGCGAGGGCGCCGGACCGGGGCGACTGCCCGAGCCGGAGACGATCGTGGCGCACGTCGCGCGCATGATGGAACCGGCCGGAGCGCTCCGAGGTAAGAGAATCGTCGTCACGGCGGGCCCGACGCGTGAGCCGGTGGATCCGGTGCGGTTCATCTCGAACCGAAGCAGCGGCAAGATGGGCGTCGCCATTGCTGCCGCGGCATGGCGTCGGGGTGCTGACGTGAACCTCATCGCGGGGCCGATGCACATCGGCACTCCGGCCGGGGCAACCGTCACGATGGTCGAGACCACCGAGCAGATGCGCGCCGCGGTAGCGGACGCGATAGCTCAGGCGGATGCGCTCATCATGGCCGCCGCGCCCGCGGATTTTCGCCCCGCGTCGCCGGCGAACCAGAAGATCAAGAAAGCGCACGCGCCGACGGCCATCGAGCTCGAGCCGACGCCCGATATCCTGTCGTCGACCATCGGGACCCGCCCCGACAAGCTCGTTACGGTCGGCTTCGCACTCGAGACCAACTCCGCCGTGGAGCACGGACGCGGAAAGTTGGCTGCAAAACAGCTCGATCTCATTGTCGTGAACGACGCCACCGAACCGGGTGCAGGATTCTCGGTCGATACGAATCGCGTCACGTTCATCGACGGCGACGGCCTCGCCGATGAGCAGCCGCTGCTCGCGAAGAGCGATGTCGCCGACCTCATACTCGACCGCGTCGAGCGGTTGATGCAGCGCTGACGCATGGATCCGAAAGAGCAACTTCGTCGTTACCTCGAACAGCGTCGCGAAACGGGCGAACGCGAGCTCATCCTCGACGGCATGTCCGTCGAGGATGTGATGCGCATTCTCGGCGCGACCGCCACCGCCGGGAGTGCACCCGCTCGATCGGTGAACCGCGGTAACGACCGTCGCGACGACCGTGTGGACGAGCGCCCAGCGCCGACCGTGAGCCCACGCGAGGAGCGTGTGCCGGATGCACCCGTGGGTGATTGGCGCGAGGTGCTCCGCGCGACCGGCAGCGCTCCGACGCGCCAGCCAGCGCCGTCTCGCGAAGCCTCACCACCACCGGCCGCCCCACCGTCGCAACACGCCGCGCCCACGCCGGACGCCTCGGACGATCGTCACGTTAGGCAGGCGTCGAACGAGCCCCAGCCGGTGATCCCTGCGCCGGCGGCTCCCGGCGCGGCGGCTCCCGCCGCCCCGTCGGCCGACGCGCCACCGGGCATCGTGGTCGGGCAGGTGAGCCGCGAATTGTTCGGCAGCACGCTCGCCACCGTCCCCACGCTCGCAGACCTCGCCGAGATCATCGCCAAGTGCACGCGCTGCCCGCTGTACAAGACGGCGACGAATCCTGTACCCGGGGAAGGGAGCCCGACCGCAGAACTGGTGTGCGTCGGCGAGGCACCGGGCGAAAACGAGGACAAGACCGGCCGTCCGTTCGTCGGCCCTGCAGGTCAACTCCTGACGAAGATTCTCGCCGCCATTAACTTGAGCCGCGAGGACGTGTTCATCTGCAACGTGCTCAAGCATCGGCCGCCGGGGAATCGCAATCCGTTACCCCAGGAGGTCGAAGCATGCAGTCCGTACCTGGTGCGCCAGCTCGAGATCATTCGTCCAAAGGTCATCGTCGCGTTCGGCACGTTCGCCGCTCAGACGCTGCTCGAAACGAAGCTCTCGATCGGCAAACTCCGTGGCTCCGTGCATCGCTACTACGGCATACCGCTCGTGGTGACGTATCACCCTGCCGCGCTCCTTCGGAACCCGGCGTGGAAGCGCCCAACCTGGGAAGATGTCCAGCTCGCCCGTCGAGTACTCGATCGCGCCTCAGGGACGTGACCCATACAGCGAGCGGCGTCCTCCCTACTCGGAGGACGCCGAGCAAGCCGTGCTCGCCGCCATGCTCATGGATGGCGACGCGATCATGCGCGCCGCGGAATACGTCAACGACACGATGTTCTACGCGGAACGCCATCGGCGGATCTTCCGCGCGCTCGTCGCGATCACCGAACGCGGTGCGGTTGCCGACCCGCTGACGCTCGCCGACGAGCTGGAGCGTCGCGGCGAGCTACCGGCGAGCGGTGGCAAGGAGTACATCGCGTTTCTCGTCGACGCGGTCCCGACATCGGCGAACGTCGAATTCCACGCGCGGATCGTACGAGAGAAGGCACTGCTCCGGAGCCTCATCGAAGTCTCCACGTCCATCGTGGGAGAAGCATTCGAGGGACGGACGCAGGCGGCCGAGCTGCTCGATGAAGCCGAGCAGAAGATCTTTCAGATCAGCCAGCAGCAGGGCGCCGGCGGCTTCACGCGCATCAAGGAGCTGATGTGGCCGACGATGGAGCGCATCGAGGCGCTTCAGCGCGGCGGCAAATCGATCACGGGCGTCGCGAGCGGCTTTCACGACCTCGACGAGCTCACGTCGGGCTTCCAGCCGTC
>Ga0207691_10000709_pt1 | contig 33017 bp, 26 predicted proteins | sample KBSM13metaG_FD_184327 | JGI IMG/M metagenome (GOLD analysis project Ga0207691, IMG submission 184327) | Miscanthus rhizosphere microbial communities from Kellogg Biological Station, Michigan, USA - KBS M1-3 metaG (SPAdes) (version 2) | ecosystem: Host-associated > Plants > Roots > Rhizosphere >...
GTAGCAGCGGCGTCCGTGCGCCCGCCTTCTGCTTCACGCAGATCGGAGAAGAACCTTTTTTTGTGCCCGCCTCGCTCTCGGCTGAGCCAAACCCCTCTATCGGGTTAGTGCGTGCTTGCAGGTCTGCGCGCAAATTCGCCGTTCGGAGATCGAGCCGACCCACCTGCCGAGCCCGACGGTCGACAACTCGGTCAGGAGGGAGCTTCACCACCACAACGGGTGCAGGGGCCCGGAGGAGACATCGCATGAGACGACCTTGGATCGGCGCGCACACGGCCGGCATCCTGACGCTGAGTCTCGTCGCCGGTCCGGCGCTGGGGCAGGCCGACATCCTGGCCAACGGTGGCTTCGAGTCCGGACTTGCGTCCTGGACGACGGCCAGCTTCTTCGCGCAGGGCTTCGACTACGGCATCGACAACGTCGCGCACAGCGGCACCAACGCGTTCTACGGCGGCGCGATCGGCGAGCTCGGCTTCCTGCGCCAGACCGTCGCAACCCAAGTCGGCGTGCGCTACGACGTCGACTTCTGGTTGGCGAGCGACGGCTTCCTGCCGAATCAGCTGCAGGTCGTCGTCGACGGCGTCCCGCTGCTGGCGCTCGACGACATCCTGGTGCAGCCGTATGCGGCACGGCACGCGAGCTTTATCGCGACCAGCGGATCGAGCGCGCTGCAGTTCGGCTTCCGCAACGACTCCGGCCTGCTGCACCTCGACGACGTCCGCGTCGCCGCGATCCCCGAGCCGGCGATCAACCTGCTGATGGCGGCCGGCCTCGGCGCCCTGGCGCTGCTCGGCCGTCGCCGCAGCCTGAAAGGAAGGCCATGAAACTCGACCTCGTCAAGCGCATCGGCGCGCTGCTCGCCGGCACCTTGCTCATCGGTTGTGGCGGCGGCGGTTCGAGCGCACCGCTCGTCGACGCGGCGAGCACCGATGCGGCGGCTGAAGCCGCCCGCGTCGCCGCGGCAATGACCACCACCACGCCGGTGCCGCGCGAATGCGCAACCGAATAGGGCGCACCGAACGATCCAAATCCGGAGACACATCCATGAAGACCCAACCCACCCCGCGCGCCCTCTGCGGCGCGCTCGCCGCGGCCGGGCTGGCCGTCGCGTCGGCCGCCGCCGTGGCGGCCGACCAGCCGATGATCGACGCCCGCGTCAAGATCTTCGGCATCGAGAACGTCGACGCCGCGACCGGCGCCGTCAAGAAGGACAAGGTCGTGTTCTCGTGGCTCGGCCACATCAGCGGCGCCGTCTCGATGATGGGCCGCGTCGTCCTGCTCGACTCGTACATCCCGCGCCTCGAGGTCACGCCGGGCCGCACGCCGTTCGTGATCAAGGACATGGTCGATCTGAAGCCGGAAGCGATCTTCATCGGCCACGGCCACAGCGACCACGCCGACAACGCCGTCTTCATCGCCGCGAAGACCGGTGCGACCCTGTACATGACGCCGGAGGCCTGCGGCACCACGCAGACGGCGCTGGCGCGGATGAAGGCCGACACCTTCATGCAGGCCGATCCGTTCTACGCGATCGCACCGGCGACGACGATCACCTGCGTGCCGATCACGACCGCCGGCTCGACGCCGGGCACCCAGGTCATCCGCATCAATCAGCTCGAGCCGCTGGTCTGCATCAACGCGTTCCGGGCGCTCCACTCGGTCTCGGTCCCGGCCGATCCCGATTGGGGTCCGGTGCCGGTCGTCGACACGCCCGATCCGCGCGACGCGACGCTGTTTCCGGTTGGCGTGCCGCTGACACCGACGACGCCACGCCAACCCGGCCAGCAGGACCTGCGGCAGGGCAATGGGCCCGGCGGTGCCGATGAGCTGAACTTCCACTTCACCGTGCGCGGTGGCTACAACTTCACGTTGCTGTTCAACAACTCGGTCGGCGCGATGAAGGAAGGGCTCGGCAGCAACTGGCCGAACGGCACGCCGGCCGACGGCCAGCGCCTGCTCGACCTGGTTCGCAACCTGCCCAACACCGACCTGAATTTCGCAACGCTGTCGTCCGGCAACACCGACAACAACGGCTGGCGCGACGCGGTCTACTGGGCCCAGGCGGTGAGGCCGAAGATCATGACGACCGGCCACGCCCCGGTCGGCGGGTCGTTGCAGTACTACGCCGGCTTCCTGAACCACCTGAAGCTGATGGAGCAGCCGAAGAACGCGTGGCCCGGATTCCCGCGCGCGCAGTGGCCGATCGTGCGCAATCACACCGACCCGACCGACGTGCTGAAGCCGGAGGTCTACACGAACGGCGATCCGGCGTGGCAGAACCCGCAGAAGGCGGCCAAGATCGCCCAGTACTGCTCGTGAAGCGGGCACCGAGCCCGCGGAGGGATTTATCCGCGTGGGTTTCGGTCGGGTGGCGCGGCGTGCGGGTTCGCAATGACGCCCACGCCGCGGTCGTTCAGGCCGCCCCCGGCAGCCGTTCCTGAATACTGAAATGAACTCAGACGGCAGCGCCCTTGCGCCGACGCGCGACGAAGCCGAGCGCGCCGAGTCCCATCGCGAACATGGCCCACGTCTCCGGCTCGGGAATCGCCGCCGCGGCCAGGAACGTGGCCCGCGACGTGAGCGCGAGATCGGTGTAGTTCGAGAACACGCCGTCCATGCCCCAGCCGAAGAAGCGCTGGTACTCGGTGTCGGCGGCCGTGCCCGTGCGGCTGAACGTGTAGCCGTGCACCAGCAGGCCGGCCGCGTGGGCCTGGTCGATGAACGATTCCGACATGCCGGCGCCGGTGATCGAGGTGCCGACGCCATCAGCGAAGCTCTTGATGTTGGCGAGCCCGTACGTGACCAGCGCCGTCGATGACGTGCTCAGCACCAGCAGGTTGAAATCAGCACCGAGCAGCGCCTGCTTGTCGTGGATGCTCTTGATCGTGTCGATCGAGAACGACTGGATGAAGACCTTGTCGGTGCCCTTGTAGCCGTTCGCGAGCAGCGTCTCGAGGATCTTGTTCTCCATCACCGGATCGGCCTGCTTGGCCTCCGGGTAGATGCCGATCTCGCGGCCATTGCTCGTGCTCAGGTTGCGCGCAAGCGTGATGACTTCCTGAAAGGTCGGAATGCTGTACGGGTTCGGCGAGGCCGGCGTAAAGCCGGGGTAGGTCGTCGAAGCAGTGCCGACCGGCTGCACCGTCAGCGTCTTGATCTCGGACAGCGTGAAGTCCGAGACCAGGTAGCTGCTGCGACCCGGGAACAGGGCCTGCACATTGGTCGTGCGGGTCAGCGTGTCGTCGTGCATCGCGACCAGCACGCCGTCTTTCGTCAGCTGGAGATCGGGCTCGATGTAGTCGGCGCCGAGCTTGACCGCCAGCTCGTAGCCGCCGAGCGTGTGCTCCGGCAGGTAGCCGCTGGCGCCGCGGTGCGCGATGACGATCGGCGCGTCGCCGTTCAATTGCTTCAGGTCGGCAGCGCTGGCGGTGGTGGCGGCAACCGCAAGCACGAGCGGCCAGGCCGGCTGCAGCACGCGGGACAGGACGTGAGTCATAGAAAGCAAGACAGTCTCCTCGATGTGGCTCTTGAAGGATCGGACCCGGCGCCGGCATCCGAGCGCATTTCGACGCGCACGACGACGGTAACCCAAACGAATGACAGGTCCGTGAACCGGCGGTGGTCTCCTCGTCGGCCACGCGGGCACATGCGCCATGCGGTCATCGATAGGCGCTGATCGCCGCCGCCGGGGTCCGGCACAGCCTCTTCCCGTGATGCGCCGAGATGCAGCCATGAGCATCGCAAGGTCGTCACCCGATACGACTGGAAGTTCGTGGCGCTTCGGCGTAATGTGGCTTCACCGACGCATCGCCGCCGATTTTCTGCCGAGGTCGCCATGACCGTTGCCGCTCCGCTGACCACCTTCCGCCTCGAACGTGGCGTGTCGATCGCGCAGGCCCGGCCGCCGAACAGCGACGCCGTCACCTGGGATTCACCGGCGCTCGAGGTGATGACCGATTTGACCGAGGTTCGCGCCGCGACCACGCACCCAGCGACGAGCTTGCGCCAGGCCGAACAGATGATGATCTACCAGGGCGTGCGGATGCTGTTCGTCGTCACCGACATGCCGTCGATCGAAGGGCTGATCACGACGACCGACCTGCGCGGCGACCGCCAGATGCGCATCGGCTACGAACGCGGCCTGCACTACGACGACCTTTGCGTCGGCGACGTGATGACGAGCCTGTCGATGCTCGATGCGATCGATCTACAGCACGTTCGCGGGGCGACCGTCGCGAATGCCGTTGTGACCTTGAAGCGGCTCGGCCGCAACCATCTGCTCGTGGTCGAGGCGGCGACCGGTCAGACGCCGCGGCGCGTGCGCGGCGTGATCTCGCGCTCGCAGATCGAGCGTCAGCTCGGCACCTCACTCGACATCACGCCGATCGCGAGCAGCTTTTCGGAGATCGAGCAGGCGCTAGTCTGACGGCAGCGGCGACGGATCGGCCGCCCGCGCGAACGTCAACGTGCCGTCGTCGATCCGGCCGAAGCGCAGCATGAGGAAGTCGAGCACGTAGTTTTGATAGAGCCGCCACGGCCGGCGTGCGCCCTGCTTCGGCAACATGCCAGCCGCGCGCTGCACGTAGCCCGACGAGAAATCGATGAAGGGGCGCGCCTCGACCGTCGGATCGCGGCGAGCGATCGCAATTTCGTGGCCGTGGCCCTTCATGTGGTTCAGCAACCGGCAGACGAAGCGTGCGGTCAGGTCGGCCTTCAACGTCCACGACGCGTTGGTGTAGCCGAAGGTCGATACCAGGTTCGGCACATCGCTGAACATCATGCCCTTGTAGGTCATCGACGCCGACGCAGAGCACGGCTCGCCGTCGATGCTCAGCGCGACATCGCCGAGCAGGTTCAAGGTCAGCCCGGTGGCCGTGACAACGAGATCGGCCTCGATCTCGCGCCCCGATGCGAGCCGGATGCCGTGCTCGGTGAAGCGGTCGATCGATTCGGTGACGACCGACGCGCGGCCGCGCTTGATCGCGCGGAACAGGTCGGCATCGGGCGCAATGCAAAGGCGCTGGTCCCACGGGTTGTAGCGCGGCGTGAAGTCGGTCGCGACGTCGTGATCGGGGCCGAGGCGCTGGGCCGCCAGGCCGATCAGGCGCGTCTTCATCCACGCCGGCCAGCGCCGCGCGAGGTTGAAGAACAGCATCGTCAGCAGCACGTTCTTGACCCGCACCAAGCGATAGGCGAGCGCCGCCGGCAGGTGCCGCTTCAGCCACTCGGCGATCGGATCCTGCGACGGCAGTGCGACGATGTAGCTCGGCGAGCGCTGCAGCATCGTCACGTGGGCGGCAGTCTTGGCCATCTCCGGCACCAGGGTGACGGCGGTCGCGCCGCTGCCGATCACGACGACGCGCTGCCCGGCGTGGTCGAGGTCGGCGGGCCAGAACTGCGGATGGACGATGCGGCCGCGAAAGCCCGCTTCGCCGTCGAAGGTCGGCCGGTGCGCCGCGTCGTAGCGGTAGTAGCCGCTGCAGAACAGCAGGAAGCCGCAGGTCTGGCGCTCGCGCCGGCCCTCGTGCTCGATCTCGACGGTCCAGCGCGCATCGGCCGACGACCAGTCGGCGCTGACGATGCGGTGCCCCAAGCGGATCTGGCGGTCGATGCCGCGCTCGGCTGCTGTCTCGACGATGTAGCGCCGGATCGTCGAGCCGTCGGCGATCGCCTTCGCATCGGCCCACGGCTTGAACTCGTAGCCGAGGGTGTACATGTCGGAGTCGGAGCGGATGCCGGGGTAGCGGAACAGGTCCCAAGTGCCGCCGATTGCGTCGCGCGCCTCGAAGATCGTGAAGCTGCGGTCGGGGCAGCGCTGCTGGAGATGCGCTGCCGCGCCGATGCCGGACAGGCCGGCGCCGATGATGATCACGTCGTGATGCGTCGCGACGTCGGCGAGCGCAGGCCACGACGGCAACGCCGGGCTGAACGACGGCGGCGCAGGGAAGCGGCCTCGCCGGTCGCCGCATCGTCCGCTGCCGATGCCTCGCGCAGGAAGCGAACCGCCGCCGCGACCGAGCGCCGCGCCTCCGGCAGGTGGATCATCATCTGCCAGACGTGCGGCACGACCGGCCACACCTTCAGCTCGACCGCAATGCCGGCGGCCCGCGCCTTCTCGGCGAGCCGCACCGAGTCGTCGCGCATCAGCTCGTCGGCGCCGACATGGATGAGCAGCGGCGGCAGGCCGCGCAGGTCGGCGAGCAGCGGCGAGGCCAACGGCTGATTCGGATCGGCGCCGGCGAGGTAGGTCGCGACGACGTGATCGATCGCGGCGCGGTCGAACAGCGGATCGCGCCCCACGTTCTCGTCGAGCGAAGGACTCCCACCGGTCAGGTCGGTGCCGGGCGAGAACAGCGCGGCCGCTTCGGGCAAGCGCTCGCCGGCATCGCGCAGCACCAACATCAGCGCCAGCGCGAGATTGCCGCCGGCACTGTCGCCGGCGACCGTCAGGCAAGCATCGGCATCGGCGGCGCGGCGCAGCGCGCGCCAGGCCGCGCAGACGTCGTCGAGCGCGGCCGGAAACGGGTGCTCGGGTGCGAGCCGGTAGTCCGGCACAAACAGGCGCGCGCCCTGCAGCGCGATCGATGCGGTCAGCGGGCGATGGGTGCGCGCCGAGCAGCCGATGAAGCCGCCGCCGTGCAGGTAGAGCACCGTGAGGCGGCGCGCCGCGCCGGCCGCGATCGGATCGGCGGCCTCGACCCATTCACCCGGCACGCCGCCCAAGTTGCCGGTCGCGAAGCGGACCCCGCGCGGTACCGGGAGGCGCGTCGCGAAGACCGCGCGCACGCGGGCGATGTCGTGCATGTCGCCGAGCGCCGGCTTGATGCGGTGGCGCACGAAGAACGCGGCGAGACGGGCCTGCCAGCTGGCCATCGGAGGGGAGAAGTCTTGGTCTGTACGAAGCGGGAATCGAAGGTGGGACGTCGAAGCACAGCAGGCGATTCGACAAGCCATTCTCCAGCAGCCGAGCGGCGGGAGTCGGCGCGCGAACGCGGTTCGGCGATCGGTCCCAAAATCGCCCGACACCGCATTGATCGAGGCCACGTTCATCCGCAGAACCGCAGCCGTGCAGACGCTCATCGACCTCACCCAGGGTGCACCCGTTTCCGCCGTGCTGCTCGCCGTCATCGTCGCGGTCAGCCTGATCGGCCTCTACGGGATTCCGGCGTGGATCGAGCGCAATCTGCTGCGACCGTACTGGCTGGTGCGCCGAAGCGAGTACGCGACGCTGGTCACCAGCGGCTTCATCCATGCCGACATCGCGCACCTGCTGTTCAACGGCTTCACGTTGTGGGCGTTCGCCTTTCCGCTCGAACGTACGCTCGGCTCCGGGCGTTTCCTCCTGCTCTACACGGCCGGATTGCTGGTCAGCTCGTTCGGAACCTGGCTGAAGCACCGCGAGGACCCCGACTACCGCTCGCTCGGCGCCTCGGGTGCGATCCTCGCCGTGCTGTTCGCGTCGATCGTCTACTTCCCGACCAATGCGATCTACATCCTGCCGATCCCGGTGCCGATCCCGGCGCCGCTGTTCGCAGTCGCCTACCTTGCCTACACCGTCTACGCGTCACGCCAAGCACGCGGGCGCATCAATCACGACGCCCACCTGTCAGGCGCGCTGACCGGCCTCGCCTTCGTCGCCGCCACCGACCCGCAGGCCGTCGCGCGAGCGATCCGGGCGATGTTCGGCTAGGTCACGGCTCACGGCCTTGCGAGCCGCATGCACATCAACGGTTGGAGTCGGATCGGTCCGGGGTGGGCTGGTCCGCATCGGGGCGCACGGTTGCATCGCTCGCCGACTCGGACGGCGTGCCCTCGGCAGGCGCTGACCCTGGCCCGTCGACGACGACATTCGCGAGACGCTGCGCGTCCGACTCGGCCTGCGCCCCTTCGGCCGGACGCGACGCGTCTGAAGCAGGCTGTTCGCGAGGGCGATCCGGTTGACTCGGTCCGCGTCCCTGCGCGGCAACACGCGGACCCTGCTCTGATGGACGCGACTCTCGACCCTGCTCCGGACGCGGACCGCGCGCAGCATCGCCGGACCGCGGTCCCCGATCCTGCTCCGAGGCACGCGGGCCTCGACTCTGATCCGGCGGGCGTGGACCGCGACCTTGCCCCGGTGGACGGGGACCTCGCGCCGGGTCCGAGGGATGCTGACCTCGACCCTGGCCTGGGGGACGTTGCCCTTGCGCGGCATCAGGCCGCTGCGGCCCACGCGTGGCATCGAAGGAACGCTCGCCGGACGGCCCTGGTGGCCGCGACTCGCGCGCTGCATTCGGTGGGTGCGGACCGCGCGAATGCGGACCCGGCGGCCGACCATCCGGCGCTTCGCCGCCGGGTCGTGGACCGCGCTCAGGCCGTGGACCGCGCTCCGGCCGACGCGACCGCGAGTCGTGCGGCGGCCGTGGACGCGACGGATCGCCGGCCGGATCGGCCACGCGCACCGGCGCCGACGCACCGCCACGGGGTCCAGGCGACGACCCGGGACCGCGCACGTCGCGCGGCTCCGAACCGGGCACAAATCGATCCGGAGGCGGGCGTATCTCCTGGCGCCGCGCCAGCAGTTCGCGTTCTTCGGCGGCCTCCTGGCGCGCACGCTCGAGCAGGCCGTCGAGCTCCTCAGCAGACACTTGCTTGAGCGCACAGAAGTTGGCCCGCGTCAGCGTGGTCCGTTCAAAGTCACGCAGAAGGCCGGCGCGGTTGCGGCGCTGCTGGGCCTCGAGGACGCGGCGCTCACCTTCGAGGTTGCGCTGCGCCTCCTCGAGAGCACGCCGCTCCTCGTGCAGCGCGCGGCGCCGCGCGATCTCGTCGAGGGCGCCGCGCCGGTGCTCGTCGCTGATCTCGCCGGCCGGCTGGCCGTCGAGGTCGAGGCGGTGCGCACCGTGCGCGACCGCCTGCAGGTACGCGGTGCCGCCGGTGTAGCGGCGGAAGAAGGCGGAGAGCGCCTGCTTCGAAAACACCCCGGGCGCTCGTTCCTGGATGTCGACCTGGATGCGCAGCTTGAGCGGCTTCGGTCCGCCGCCGAACAGCGCCGGAAAGCGCTTGCGCAGCAGCGGTCCGCAATCGCGATGAGCGGCGCGCTTGTCTGCCGACGAGGACGTCGCGGATGCGGACGACGCAGAAGCCGGTTGAGGCGCATCCGATGATGGGTCGGTCAGCGCGGAATTGCCGTCTGCCGCAGGATCAGCTTCACCCGAAGAAGCAGCGTCTAGCGGTGAGACGTCACGGGAAGGCACGACCCTGTCAGACGACGCGGCTTCACCGGATGGCATGGCTCCGTCGGCCGACACAGCTTCGACGGATGACATGCCATCGCTGGACATGTCGTCGCCGGACATGTCGTTGCCGGACAAGGCCGCGCCGGACGCATCCGCATCGACCGAAGCTGCATCGCCCGAAGACGGTTCAAGCGGCGTGACCGGAGCCCCCTTGACCGCATCGACACCTTCGACCGATGGCTGATCTGACGCCGAAGGAACAAGCGACGGGGGCAACGAAGGAGGCGGGGTCGGCGATTCGGGCGAGGACATGAGCGCGGGCGCGGCAAAGTGCGGATTGTGCGTTGCACTCAGTCGATGCGCGCACGTTCGTCACGCGCGGGCGGGGTCATCCGATGTCGAGACGCCGTCGAAGGCGTGCGCGGCCCTTCATCGATACGCTCGGGATTCGACTGCAGGCGCTCGATCAGCCGCTTCGCGTCGATCGGCGCCTGCAGCTTGTCGGTGTTGTCGAAGTAGCAGTACACGTCGCGCCGACGGCGCCGTGAGTGTGGGCGCGATGCGATCAGGCGCGCATCCGCCGCCTGCCCGCCGCTGCGCCAGGCCGCGATGCGCGCTGCCCAGCGGTCGAGCTCGGCATCGGTATACGCGCTCTGGTACAGCGTCTCCGACCCATGCAATCGGACATAGACGAAGTCGGCGCTGACGTCGTCCTTCTCCGGCCAGAGCCCGCTCGTGTCAGCGACGACGAACGCGACGCCGTACTGGCGCAGCAACGCGATGAAGTCGGGATCGACGAAGCTCGGATGCCGCACCTCGACGGCATGGCGGATGCGCCGCACCGCATCGATCTCGAGCCAAGTGCGGCCGGCGACGCGGTGGTCGTGGTGCTCGGCGATGCACAGCGCCTGATCCGTGTTGAACGGCAGGGTCGCGAGAAACGGCTCGAAGGTCGCCGGATCGAACCCGAAGTTCGGCGGGAACTGCCACAGCACCGGGCCGAGCTTGCGGCCGAGCCGCAGCACGCCGGACGCGAAAAAGTTCGCCATCGGCGCGTCGATCTCGCGCAGCTTCTTCATGTGCGTGATGAAGCGCGGGCCCTTCACGCTGAAGATGAAGTCGTCCGGCGTCTCGTCGAACCAGCGGCCCCAGCTCGATGGCTGCTGGAGCGAATAGAACGAGCCGTTGATCTCGATCGTCGAGAGCTGGCGCGACGCATGCGCGAGTTCGGCGCGCTGGACCAGACCGCGCGGGTAGAAGGCGCCGCGCCACGGCACGTAGCGCCAGCCCGAGATGCCGATGCGCACGTCACCGGCATCGATTGATCGAGGCAGTGCGTTGGGGATCGGAGCAGCCATCGGGTTTCGACTGAGGTGCACCCACAGCCGCTGCAAACGCGGCAAGAGCCGTTCCCGATCCCCGGGTCCGCTCCCGACTGTCGGCGAACGCTGCAGGCTGTCGAGTGCTCGGTGCAGTCCGTCGCACACCGGTGGGAAGCCTCCGACCCGCCCCTTACAGTGCCCGCATGGACCCCGCCTACGCCGCCCCGAATCCGAACGCCGGCGGCGCCGTGGGCCGGGTCACGGCCGCCTTGCGACGCGCTTTCATCGCCTATGCGCGCTGGCTCGACAGCATCAGCTGGAAGCGCTTCTTCCTGCTGTCGGTGCTGGCGCTGATCGCCTCGGGCATCCTGTCCGCGCTGCCGCCGTTCAACATCGAATGGGGTGGCACCGGCAAGCCCACCGCAGCCGACAAGCGGGCGAAGGCCGCGGCCAGGGCCGCCGCCAAGGCGAAGGCGCCGGTGACCGTGCAGGGCACGGACGAGCGCGGCGGCTACGAGATCAACATCGGCAAGAACGGCGTGCAGATCACCCGCTCGAAGGCTGCATCGGCGGCAGAGAGCGCGGCGGCACCGTCGTCCGCGGCCAGCGCTGGAGCCTCGGCGGCGGCGCCGTCCCTGCCCGTGCCACCGGCGCCGGTGCCGCCGTTGCCTGCCCCACCCGCCGACCCGCTCGAGCACGGCATTCGCATCGAGCTGCCGCCGAACGTCGACACCGAGGAGATCCGGCGCGCGGTCGAGGAGGCTCAGGAAGAATTCCAGGAGGCCGTGCGCGAGAGCACCGAGCGCTCGCGCTACGAGCCCGGCTTCATCCTCGGCGACCACCTGCCGCCCTTCACGGTGCTGCTGATCGTGCTGTCGATCGTCACCAAGATCATGGCGGCGGGCCGCTTCAAGGCTGAGGCGAAGGCGGTCGTCGCGACCGAAATCGCGGAGTCGGAGGCACTGAGGCGCCAGGTCGTCGAGGCCCGCATGGCCGCTATGCAGGCTCAGGTCGAGCCGCACTTCCTGTTCAACACGCTGGCCTCGATCGATCACCTGATCGAGACCGATCCGAAGCGCGCGAGCCAGATGCAGAAGAACCTGATCGCGCTGCTGCGGGCGTCGATGCCGGCGATGCGCGAGGCCCATCCGACCGCGCACAACCTCGGCCGCGAGATGGCGGTGATCCGTCCCTACCTCGAGATCCTGAAGGTGCGGATGGAAGACCGCCTGCACATCGACGTCGCGGTACCCGAAGGCCTGCTGTCAGCCGAGTTCCCGTCGATGATGATCCAGTCGCTGGTCGAGAACGCGATCAAGCACGGCCTCGAGCCGAAGGCCGAAGGCGGCACGCTGACCGTGCGCGCCGAGATCGTCCACGGCAAGCTCGCGGTCACGGTCGCCGACACCGGCCTCGGCTTCGGCAAGGCCGCGACCGCCGGCACCGGCACCGGGCTCGCGAACATCCGCGAGCGGTTGAAGCTGCTGTACGGCACCCGCGCCTCGATGTCGGTCAGCGAGAACCAACCGACCGGCACTGTCGTCACGTTGACCGTCCCGTACCAGGCCCAGCCCCGCGAAGGAGAACCCGCATGAAACGGCTGCTGAAGACTCTGTTCGCGATCGTGACGATCGGCCTCTTGCTGAGCGGGTTCGGCATCGGGGCGATCGTCCTCACCGCCGGCAACCCGCTCGGCCATGCCGTCGTCTCGATCAACGACCACGAGATCGCGCTGTCGGGCCTGAGCGGCAACCTGCCGGCGCTGGCCCTGGTCGGCCTCGTGATGGCTGCCGTGCTCGTCGTCGTCGTGCCGTTCGCGCTTGTCGTTCCGCTGCTGGTCGTCGGCATCGGGCTCGCGCTCGGCGTGCTCGCGATTGTCGCGACCACCACGCTGCTGCTGTCGCCGCTGCTGCTGATCGGCTGGTTGATCGGGCGGCTGGCGCGGCCGGCGCGGCCGGTTCGGGTCAGCGCTGCCTGATCCGCCGCTTGAACGTGAACCGGCGCTGCCGGTGCGGCGCTGCGTCGCGAGACCGGCTGACTCAGGCCAGCCAGCGCGGCAACCACTGAACCACCGCGAGGCCGATCAGGCCCTGCACGGTCACGCCGTGCCAGAACAAGGTGAATGCATCGAGCGTCGCGCGGCTGCGATCGGTCAGGCATCCGCTCCAGACGCGTGCGAGCGCGTAGAGCGCCATCAGCGCCAGCACGACGCCATGGAAGGCCTGCCACGCGACCAGCGCGCCGACGCTGGCGCTCCAGGCGTCGCGGGCCGGCGCGAGTGCTGCCGCCTGCTGCGCGAGCAGCAGCGTGATCGACGCCGCCGAGGTCGCGCCGACCGCGATGAGGATGCCGGCGGTGGCGCGCCAGCGCGCGGCGAGCGGCCACGCCGAGGCCGTGGGCTTGACGTTCGATCGCGTGCGCGCGGCGAACGCGATCGCCAGCGAGCCGATCGCAAACAGCACGAGGGCCTGAACGATCGCCGCATCGCGTGGCAGCGCCGCGCCGGGCGGCGGGCAAACCTCGGCGCGCATCGACAGGTGCAGGTGCGCGAACAGCAGCGACGCGAAGATCGTCAGGTCGACGACGACCAGGATCGCGGTCGCCCACCATGAATGGGAGCGCCGGCCGAGCGCGCCGACCGGCAAGAACCGGCCGGTCGCGACCTCGACTCGTTCGGCGACCGGCGGCCGATCGGTCTGCCAGACCCAGATCAGGGTCGCCGCGAGCGCGAGCACGCCGAACAGGCTTGCCGGCACGACCCACTTGACCGTCAGCAGCAGGAAGAAGCCCGCGGTGCCGACACCCGCGAGCAGCGGCCACGCGCTGTCGCCGGTCAGCACGATCAGGTGAGTCGGCAGCGCATCGCGCGGCGTCGTCACCAATGTCTCGCGCCGGTCGAGCACCGCACCGGGCAGCCAGTGCGCGCCGGCCGGCACTTCGGTCGCGAGCGACAGCCGGTCCCAGAGCGGCTCGCGCGAATTGATTTGCGGAATGCTGCGCGTGCCGTAGTTGCCGTTCGGCAGCCACTCGAGCGTGCCGGCGCGCCACGGATTCGCATGCTCGCGGTCGTCGCGGCGCCAGGTCCGGATCGCGTCGATGAAGAACAGCGCGATGCCGGCAGCCAGCACGCCGGCCCCGACCGTCGACAGCAGGTTCCACAGGTTCCATCCAGCATCGGCCGCGTAGGTGTAGACGCGCCGCGGCATCCCTTCGAGGCCGGCGATGTGCATCGGAAAGAACGCGAAGTTGAAGCCGACGAACATCAGCGCGAAGACCCAGCGGCCGACGCGCTCGCTGAACGCATGGCCGTTGACCAGCGGCGTCCAGTGGTAGAGCGCCGCGAACATCGGGAACACGAGGCCGCCGATCAGCACGTAGTGCAGGTGGGCGACGATGAAATAGGTGTCGTGGACCTGCGCATCGAACGGCAGCACCGCGACCATCACACCGGTCAGGCCGCCGAGCACGAAGATGAACAGGAAGCCGAGCACGAAGAGGCTCGCGGTGCGCATCTCGAGGCGGCCGCGCGCCAACGTCGCGAGCCACGCGAAGACCTGCAGCGCGGTCGGTACCGCGATCGCGAGGCTGGCCGCCGAGACCAGCGTCTTCGCGAACGGGCCGAGCCCGGCCGTGAACATGTGGTGGGCCCAGACCGTGAAGCTCAGCGCGCCGACGCCGACCAGCCCGGCAACGACCGCGCGGTAGCCGACCAGCGGCGTGCGGGCGAGCGCCGGAATCATCATCGAAACCAGGCCGGCGGCCGGCAGCGAGATGATGTAGACCTCCGGGTGGCCGAAGAACCAGAACAGGTGCTGCCAGAGCAGCGGATCGCCGCCGCGCGCGGCGATGAAGAACGGCCAGTCGAACGAGCGCTCGAGCTCGAGCAGGGTCGTGCCGGCGATGATCGCCGGGAACGCGAACACGATCATCAGCGCGACGACCAGCATCGCCCAGGCGAACACCGGCATCCGGCCGAGCGTCATGCCGGGTGCGCGCGTGAACAGGATGCCGACGATCAGCTCGATCGCGCCGGCGATCGCCGAGATCTCGATGAAGCCGATGCCGAGCAGCCACCAGTCGGCACCGAGCCCCGGCGACTGCTCGGTGCCGGTCAGCGGCGGGTACATGAACCAGCCCCCGTCGGGCGACGCGCCGAAGAAGATCGTGCCGAAGAATGCGAGGCCGCCGACGGCGTAGGCCCAGAACGCATAAGCCGACAAGCGCGGGAACGGCAGGTCGCGCGCGCCGAGCATGCCGGGCAGCAGGTAGACCGCGATCGCTTCCACGACCGGCACCGCGAACAGGAACATCATCACGGTGCCGTGCATCGTGAAGACCTGGTTGTAGAGCTGCGGGCCGAGCAGCGTGTTGTCGGGCAGCGCGAGCTGCGCGCGTATCAGCAGCGCGAGCACGCCGGCGAGCACGAAGAACAGCAGCGCGGTCGCGATGTAGTAGAGCCCGATGTGGGTGTTGTTGACCGCCGTCAGTCGATGCCAGCCGCGCGGCGGCACCCACACGCGTTCGAGCTCGGCGAGCTCTCCGGGCGGCCGCGGGAGCGCGCTCGGCAGGCCGTTCGTCGAGGCCGCGCTCGACGGTTCTCGCAAGGGGTCGGACCCGATGTCGTCTGGGATAGGCGCGACAGAACCTGTCGGCTCGCTCATCGGCTCGACCCCGATTCGGCGAACCGGAGCGCGCTCACTGCAGCTGCTCCAGGAACACCGCGAGCGGCTGCAGCGAACCGGCATCGAGCTGGTCGTACGACGGCATCCGCGCGCCCGGCTTCAGGTGCTGAACGTCGGCGACCCAGCGCGCGAAGCCGGCAGCGTCGGCCGGCACCGTGCCGGCGCCGAGGAACGCGCGACTGCCGACATGCGTGAGGTCGGGGCCGCCGGTGCCCCCGTCGAACAGGCCGCGCACCGCGTGGCAGCCGGCGCAGCGCTGCGCCTCGAAGACCGCGCGGCCGCGCTCGGCTTCGGCGCTGCGCGGCGCGACGGCCGCCGCGGCCTGCGCGCGCAGCCAGCGCTCGAAGACATCGGGCGGATCGACGACGACGTGCAACGTCATTCGCGCGTGCTGGTCGCCGCAGAACTCGGCGCACGGACCGCGGTAGATGCCCGGCGCGCTGGCCTCGAGCCGCAGCTGCTGCACGCGGCCCGGCACCGTGTCGACCTTGCCGGCCAGCGACGGCACCCAGAAGCTGTGGATCACGTCGCCGCTGTTCAGGCCGATCAAGGCGGGGCGGCCGGCCGGCAGGTGGATCTCGTTAGCGGCCGCGATGTCGGGGCCGCCGCCCGGATCGCGGTAGCGCACCTCCCACCACCACATGCGGCCGGTCACGCTGACGACGAGCTCGCCGGAGCGGCGGTCGGCCACAGCGACGTTCGGGGCGCGCACGAGCTGGTAGACGAAGAGCGCGCCCAGCACGGCGATCGGCACGACGAGACCGCCGCCGACGATCCAGAGTCGCGAACGATCGCGCGTAGACGCCGAGGCGCCCGCTGCGCGACGCCGCCCGATCGCGACGACGAGCAGCGCCATCGTCGCGACGAAGATCAGCGCAGCACCCGCGATCAGCACCCACGACACCTCGGCGCTCAGGGCCGCCGACGGACCGGCGGGCGCCAGCACCGATGCCGCGCCGGAGCTCAACGCAGCGCGCCCAGGTAAGCCGCGATGTCATGCGCCTCGGCGGCCGAGACGCCGAGGTTCGGCATCAGCGTGCCGGGCACCAGCGACGGCGGATCGACGATCCAGCGTTCCAGCGCCGCGCGGCCGTTCGGGATCCGGCCGGCGATGTAGCTGCGCAATCCGAACGCATCGAGCGGCACCGCGAGCCGACCGCCTGCGCCGGCGACGCCGGGGATCGCATGGCAGCGGCCGCACTGGTATTGCGCCATCAGTCGCCGGCCGCGCTCGGCATCGCCGGCCGGCTCGGCCGCGCTCGGGCCGGAAGCGCCAGCGCCGATCGCGAGCAGCGCGATCAGGAAGGCCCGGCGACCGGTCGGCGAGGGGAAGTTGCGTAGCATCGGCAGGCGCTGGGCCGGTCTCGATGGCGAGGCCGGCAGCCTTGGAGCAACTGTAGTGGCACATGCCGTGCGCACCCCCTGCGCGGGTGATCGACCGGAACGCCGACGGTGAAGCCGTTCGCCGCGATCGCGGCCGGCCTTGCGGCGCTCGCCGTCGTCGCCGCGGCAGCGGCCGGCGCCTTCGTCTGGAGCGGCGTCTACAACATCTCGTCGGCGGTCCAGCACACGCAGCCGGTCTACAAGTTGCTGCAGTGGGTCGGCGAGCGCTCGATCAAGCACCACGCCGCCGGCATCGCCGAGCCGCCGCGCCTCGACGAGCCGGCGCTCTTGGCCCGCGGCGCGCTCTGCTATCGCGACAAGTGCCTGGTCTGCCACGGCGGCCCCGGCGTCGTGCAGGGCGAGGTCGCCCGCGGGATGCAGCCGCTGCCCGGTCCGCTCGTCGACGCCGCACCGCGCTTTCGGCCACGCGAGCTCTACTGGGTGATCCGCGAGGGCATCAAGATGAGCGGCATGCCGGCCTGGGGCTACCGGCTCTCCGAAGCGGACCACTGGGCGCTGGTCGGCTTCCTGCAGCAATTGCCGGCGCTGACGCCGGCCGCGTTCCGTGCCGCGACGCTGGCACGAACCGATGCGCAGTGCGTCTCGGGCCGCGACGGCAACGGCGGATCCAGCGGCAGGACGGTCGCGATCGATTCGACGCGGCCGGCCCCGCCGATCGACGGCGCCAGCGCGATGCCCGACGCCGCGCGCGGCCGCCTCGCGCTGACCCAGTACGCCTGCAACGGCTGCCACGTGATACCCGGCGTGACCGGCGCGATCGTGCATGTCGGCCCGCCGCTCGCCGGCATGGCCGGCCGCGGCTTGATCGCCGGCAAGCTCGGCAACACGCCGGACCACCTCGCGGCGTGGATCCGCGATCCGCAGGCGGTCGACCCCGAGACGGCGATGCCGAACATGCAGGTCGACGCGCGCGATGCGCGCGACATCGCGGCTTACCTGGGCACGCTGCATTGAGGCGAGACGAGGCGATCGACCTTGACGCGTTGCGGCATCAGGGTCAATGCCATCCCCGCACGACGCGGCGCGGTGCTCAACTGGCGGACCGCTTCACCGGAGACCGCCCATGTCCACCCACTTGTCCGCTTCGCTTCGCCGCCTCGTGCTCGCCGGGTCGACCGTCTGGCTCGCCTCGTGTGCCGTACCGACTTCGAACGCGGACGGTGCGCTCGGCCGCGCGGCACAGACGATGGGCAGCGACCGTGTGACCACCTTGCGCTATGTCACCGAAGGCGGCGGCTACACGTTCGGCCAAGCCTACAAGCCGGGCGGTGCCTGGCCGCGCATCACGCTGCACTCGGTGACGCGCAGCATCGACTACGCGAACGGTGCGATGCGCGACGAGGTCGTGCTGAGCCGGGCCGAGCCGCTCGGCGGCGGCGGCTATCCGCTGTCGGGCCAGCAACGGACCGAGCAATACGTCAGCGGCGAGTTCGCCTGGAACCAGGCCGGCACCACCGCGACGCCGGGGCCGCGCTTCGTCGCGGACCGCATGCACCAGCTCTGGATCACGCCGCACGGCGTGCTGAAGGCAGCGCAGCGACACGGCGCGCGCGGCACCGCCGGTGCCGCCGGCGCGAGCACGCTGACCTTCACGGAGCCTGGGCGCTACAGCGCGACCGCGACGATCGACGCCGATGGAACGGTGAGTCGGGTCGAATCCACCTGGCCCGACCCAGTGATGGGCGACACGTCGGCGGTCACCACCTACGAGGATTACCGCGAGACCGGCGGCATCCGCTTCCCGATGCGGATCCGCCAGTCGCTCGGCGGCATGCCGGTGCTCGACCTCGCGGTCAAGGAGGTGCAGGTCAATCCGGCCGTCGCGCTGACCGTGCCGGAGGCGGCCCGCAACGTCGCCGAGCGCGTGGCGTCGGAGAAAGTCGCCGACGGCATCTGGTTCCTCGCCGGCGGCTCGCACAACAGCGTGCTGATCGAGCTGCAGGACCAGCTCGTGCTGGTCGAGATGCCGCTCAACGATGCGCGCTCGCAGGCGGTGATCGACCATGCGAAGGGGCTGGTGGCCGGCAAGCCGCTGCGCACCGTCGTCAACAGCCACGCCCACTTCGACCATGCCGGCGGCGTGCGCACGGCGGTGGCCGAGGGCACGACGATCGTCACGCACGCCGACAACGTCGCCTACTTCGAGCGCGTGTTCGCGCAAGCCAACCGCATCCGCCCGGACCGCATGGCGACGGCCGGGCGGAAGCCCACTTTCCGTGCGGCCGGCGAACGACTCGACATCGGCGATGCGGCGCGCCCGATCGTGTTGCACAAGATCGCCGGCGGCCCGCACAGCGACAGCATGCTGATGGTCCACCTGCCGAAGGAAAAGCTGCTGATCGAGGCCGACGCCTACACGCCGGGCGCGCCGAACACGCCGCCGCCGCCGACGCCGAATGCGAACAACGTCAACCTGATCGACAACATCGAGCGCCTCAACCTCGAGGTCGATCGCATCCTGCCGCTGCACGGCCGCGTCGTGCCGATGGCCGAGCTCTACGCCGCCGCGCAGCGCAAGCCGTCGCGCTGAACCTCGAACCTTCACCGCACCGCTGCCGACCATGCCCGACGCTCCCGCCCCGCGCGCCGTCATCGCCGACGACGAACGCCTGCTGCGCGACCAGCTGCGGGCGCGCCTCGGCGAGGTCTGGCCCGAGCTCGAGATCGTCGGCGAGGCGAAGAACGGCATCGAGGCGGTGCAGCTGACCGAACAGCTGCACCCCGACCTGGTCTTCCTCGACATCCGCATGCCCGGCATGAGCGGCGTCGAGGCGGCGAGCGCAATCGCGCAGCTACCGGTGGCCGAAGCGGGCGATGCCGACGGCTGGGCCGGCTGCGAGATCGTCTTCATCACCGCCTACGACCAGTACGCGATCGAGGCCTTCGAGCAGGGCGTCGTCGACTACGTGCTGAAGCCGGCCGAGCGCGAGCGTCTGCAGGTGACCGTCGAGCGCATTCGCAAACGTCTGGCGCAGCGCCGCTCCGACGACGGCGCCCCGGCCGCCGGTCTGCAGCAGCTGCTGCAGAAGCTGGCGACGCAGATCAACCCGAATGCGGCGCCACGCTTGAAATGGATCCAGGCGACGGTCGGCCAGAGCATCCAGATGATCCCGGTCGAGGACGTGCTGTTCTTCATCTCCGACGAGAAGTACACGCGCGTGCAGACCGCGAGCGTCGAGGCGCTGATCAGGAAGCCCATCAAGGAGCTGGTCGACGAGGTCGATGCCGAGATGTTCTGGCAGATCCACCGCTCGACCCTCGTCAACACGCGCCACATCGCCGGCGTCACCCGCGATCTGCGCGGACGCCAGCTCGTCAGCGTGAAGGGTCACCCCGAGAAGCTCGAGGTGAGCCGAAGCTACGCCGGGCTGTTCAAGGGCATGTAGCGGCAGGGGACCGCCACCCGACATAGGACCTTTGGCCAGGGTGGTGCCGGCGTTTGCGGATCGAGCCGTACGTAGAATCCGCCGCGGGGGACAGCGATCCCCTCGACAGCAAAACACCAGGAGACAACATGAAGTTCGACTTAGGGCGCCTGACCCGGCGCACGGTATTCCGCTTTCTCACGTTCGCTGTGGGTTCCCTCGCGCTCGCTGGCGGCGCCAGCGCGCAGGGGCCCGTCGACACCGACCAGCACCTGACGACCCCGGTTCCGCACCGCTACATCCACGGCATCCTCGGCGACGCCGAGTACCAGATCGCGTTGCCCGACAACTGGAACGGCAAGGTGCTGATCGGCGCGCGCGGTTTCTCCGGCGACGAGCTGGCGTCCGGCGCGTTCAAGACAGTCGGTCTGCAGAAGGGCTATGCATACGCGCTGAGCGACCAGGGCTGGTTCCGGTTCGACATCGTCGATCACCCCGAGGACAAGTACTTCGAGTCGCGCCGCCGCATCCACCAGCTGACGAAGCACACGGCGTCGGTGGTCAAGGACCACTACGGCCGGGCCGCGACGCGCACCTTCATGGTCGGCGGCTCGAACGGCGGTCACAACACCAAGATGATGGTCGAGGACTACCCCGGCGACTACGACGGCGGCGTGGCCGGCTACGGCATCACCTCGCACATCGAGTGGATGGGATCGCGCACGCGGTTTCTGCGTAACTACGACATCATCAGGCCGCGAATCAACGACATCGTGAACAAGCGCACCGCCTCGCCGAACTGGAACCCCGACGGCGAGCCGCTGAGCCCGCCGCTGACCAACGACCAGCTTGAGGCGCTGCGCAACATTTACAACATGCCCGCGAAGGTCCAGAACATCGCTTTCAACATCGGCATGCCGGTCGGCTCGGAATACCGCTGGGAGGGGAACTACGCCTCGAACCTCGGCTATGCGCAGACCTCGGTCGCGAAGTTCGACCGCTTCTATGATCCGGACGGCAACGGCGTGCTATCCGACGCCGAGATCAAGGCCTGGGATCCGAACTTCAGCCCGCGCCCGGTCGCGAACGACCTGCGCCGCTTCGACAACACCGGCAACCTGAAGCGGCCGATCGTGATCGCGCACGGCTCGCACGACCCGATCGTATCGCCAGGTGAGACCGTCGCCTACAAGCGACTGGTCGAGCAGCGCTTCGGCGTCGGCGGTGCGCGCAACTGGCTCGCGATCTACTACATCCCGCGCATGGCCCACGGCGGCACCGAATACGACGCCTCGCTGTCGGCCCAGCTCGACGTGCTCGAGTCCTGGGTGACCTGGCACCAGACCAACGGCAAGTCCGGCTCTCTGCCGCCGAACAACCTGGTCGTCAGTGCATCGGTGAGCTACCCGCGCGACTGATCGCGCCGGGCGCTTGAATGTGCAGGTGAAGGGACTTCGCGTCCCTGACCTGCACACCGCGCGAATTGGCGGCGCAGCATGCGACGCCAACGAGTGCTCTAACCGACGTCGGCCGGCGCCGCGCTCGCGGCACCGGCGGCACGCGCCAGCGCCGCCTCGCGCAGCGCCTTCAGCTTCTCCCGCGGATCCACCTTCGGACCCGCCTCGTGCAGCTTCATCTCGCCGATGAAGCGGCTCGGGATGCCCTGGATCGTGTCCCGTCCGCGCTTGCGGCGGCGCAGGGTGCTGATCGCGAGCGTGCTGCGCGCGCGCGTGATGCCGACGTACATCAGGCGGCGCTCCTCCTCGAGCCGTGACGCCGTCATCTGGTCGTCCTCGCTCTTGAACGGCAGCAGCCCTTCGTTGACGCCGACCAGGACCACGTGCGGCCATTCGAGGCCCTTAGCGGCGTGCAGGGTCGACAGGGTGACGACGTTCTGCTCGTCGCCGCGCTCGGCCAGGCTGATGATCACCGAGATCGTCTGCGCGACATCGAGCACGCTCTTCTTCTCGGTCTCGAACGTCGCGCCGCCGTCGTTCTCGATCTCGCCGCCGCAGCGCTTTGCGATCCAGTCGACGAAGTCGAGCACGTTGGCCCAGCGGCTCGCCGCGAGCTTCTCGCTGTCCTCGCCGTCGCGCAGGTGCTGCTCGTAGTCGAGGTCCTTCAGCCAGCCGAGCAGCAGCGCCTTCGCGTCCTCGGCGCCTGTCGTCTGGCGGGCGCGGTACTGTAGGTCGTTGACCGCGCGCCCGAACTCGTGCAATGACCCGACCGCACGGGCGCTCAGCGCGGTGCCGAGCGACTCGGCGAACAGCGCCTCGAACAGGCTCGACTTCCAGCGCGTCGCGAACTCGCCGAGGCTCGCCAGAGTCTGGTGGCCGATGCCGCGCTTCGGCGTCGTCACCGCGCGCAGGAACGCCGGGTCGTCGTCGTTGTTGACGAGGAGTCGCAGCCAGGCGCACAGGTCCTTGATCTCGGCGCGGTCGAAGAAGCTTTGCCCACCCGACACCTTGTACGGAATCGTCGCCTTGCGCAGCGCCTTCTCGAACACGCGGGCCTGGTGGTTCGCGCGGTACAGCACCGCGAAGTCCTTCCACTCGCCCGCGTCCGCCGCGCGCCCGTTGGTGCCGAGCGCGCCGCCCTGCTCACGAATCGCCTTGATGCGCGCGACCACGCGTTCCGCCTCGTGCTCTTCGCCATCGCATTCGAGCAGCACGATCGGGTCGCCGTCGCCGAGGTCGCTCCAGAGCTTCTTCTCGTAGAGCTTCGGGTTGTTGCCGATCACGCAGTTGGCGGCGCGCAGGATCTGCCCGGTCGAGCGGTAGTTCTGCTCGAGCGGAATCACCTTCAGGCGCGGGTAGTCGGCCGGCAGCCGGCGCAGGTTGTCGATCGTCGCGCCGCGCCAGCCGTAGATGCTCTGGTCGTCGTCGCCGACCGCGGTGAAGAGGCCGCGCTCGCCGGCGATCAGCTTCAGCAGCTCGTACTGGATCGCGTTGGTGTCCTGGTATTCGTCGACGAGCACGTAGCGCAGCTGGTCCTGCAGCTTTTCACGGACCTCGGCATCGCGCTGCAGGAGCCGGTGCGGCAGGCCGATCAGGTCGTCGAAGTCGACCGCCTGATAAGCCGCGAGGCGTTCCTCGTAACGCTTCATCACGCGCGCCGCGACGCGCTCGTCGTCGTCGGCCGCGGCCGCGTCGGCCTGGTCGCTGTTCAGCCCGTCGTTCTTCCAGCGGCTGATCGTCCACTGCCAGCGCCGCGCCAGCGCGTTGTCGGTGCAGCCACCGGCATCGCGCAAGATCCCGAGCACGTCGTCGCTGTCGAGGATGCTGAACTGCGGTTTCAGGCCGACCCGATCGCCATGGGTTCGCAGGATGCGCACGCCGAGCGAGTGGAACGTGCTGATCGCGAGGTCCTTCGCCGCGCGCGGCCCGACCAGCGCCTTCGCGCGCTCGCGCATTTCCTGCGCGGCCTTGTTGGTGAACGTGATCGCGGCGATCTGCTTCGGCTGGTAGTCGGCAGCGAGCAGGCGCGCGATCTTGTGCGTGATCACGCGCGTCTTGCCGGAGCCGGCGCCGGCCAGCACGAGGCACGGGCCGCCGAGGTGCTGCACGGCTTCCATCTGGGCGGCGTTCAACGACGCCGCCGGCCGCGGCTCGGCGGCCTTGCTCCGACGCGGCTCGCTCAAGGCGCTTCGCAGAGGCAGTGCACGACAGCCGCGAACGGGCGCTTCGCGGTGGCGTCGAGCAGGCCGCCGACGTCGCGGGCGAGGTCGCCGGCCGCGAGCGCCGGCACGCCGAGACCGGCGACGCTCTGGGCCAGGCCGTCGCCGATGACGCGCGCGACGGTCGCCTCGAACATCTCGATCAGCCGGGCAAACCGCCCCGGGTCGCGCTCGAGGTAGATGATCCGATACTCCTTGTCGAGCTTGGCGCGCGTGGCGGCCGAGTCGAGCGCATCGCCGTAGCTGCCGAGGCGGTCGACGAGGCCACGCTCGAGCGCCTGCGCGCCGGTCCAGACCCGGCCCTGCGCGACCGCATCGATCTTCTCGGGCGTCGTCTTGCGCGCCTTCGCGACCTTGCCGGTGAACTCGGCGTAGGTGTGGTCGATGCTGGCCTGCACCAGCTCGCCGAAGCGCGGGTCGAGTGGCTTGCGCAGGTCGCGCGCGCCGCCGAGCCACGTCGTCGTGACGCCGTCGACGTGCACGCCGAGCTTGTCGAGCGCCTTGTCCGCGGTCGGCAGCAGGCCGAACACGCCGATCGAGCCGGTCACGGTGCCGGTGTCGGCGATCACCTCGTCGGCCGAGGTCGAGATCCAGTAGCCGCCCGACGCCGCGAGGTCGCCCATCGAGACGACGACCGGCTTGCCCGCCGCCCGCGCGACCTCAAGCTCGCGCCGCACCAGCTCGGAACCGAACACGCTGCCGCCGGGCGAATTGACGCGAAGCACGATCGCCTTGATGCGGTCGTCGTCCCGCGCCTTGCGGATCAGCGCCGATGTCGACAGGCCGCCGACGACGCCGGCCGGCGCAGTGCCGTCGACGATCTCGCCTTCGGCGACGACCACGCCGACCGCATCGCCGGTCGCCTTCGGCTTCAGGCGGCCGAGGTATTCGGCGAACGAGATCTGGCGAAACGTCTTGCGCTCGGCGTCCTGCGCGCCGCGCGCGATCAGCAGCGCGCGCAGCTCGTCGCGGGTCTTCAGGCCATCGACGAGCTTCTCGCTCAACGCGAGCTTCGCGGAGTCGCCGCCGACCGCCGCGAAGCGCTGCGGCAGCTCATCGATGCCGCGCACGATGCTGCCGGCCGGAAGCTTGCGCGCCTTCTCGACGGAGTCGGTATAGCTGGACCAGAGCGCGCCCAAGAGAAAGGTCTCTGCTTCGCGCGAGGCCGGCGACGCTTCGTTCGCGATGTACGGCTCGGCCGCGCTCTTGTAGGTGCCAACCCGCTTCAGGTTGACGGTGACGCCGAGCCGGTCGAGCGCGTCCTTGTAGTAGTTGCGGTAGCGCCCGTAGCCTTCGAGGTAGACCCTGCCCATCGGGTGCAGCAGCACCTCGTCGGCGTGTGCGGCGAGGTAGTACTGGCGCTGGTCGTAGTCCGAGCCCCACGCGACGACCTGCTTGCCGGCGGCCTTGAAGCGGTCGAGCGACGCTGCGATCTCGTGCAGGGTCGCGGTGCCGGCGCCGTCGAAGTCGTCGAGGGCGAGGACGACGCGCTCGATCTTCGGATCGGTCGCGGCCGCGGCGAGCACGTCGCGCACATCGCGCAGCTGCACCTTCTGCGGAACGTCGTTGCCGCGCAGGCGGTTGATCGCCGACTGGCGCAGGTTGCCCGAATTCTGTTCGGCGATGCTGCCCTGCAGGTCCAGCACCAGCGCGGTCTTCTCAGCCATCGGCGGCGGCCCGCTCTTGAACCAGGCGACGGCCACGATCACCACGATCGCGAGGAACAACAGGTTGAAGAAGGTGCGCCGGCTCGCATCGACCAGCCACCAGAGCCGGCCGAAGAAGGTACGGAGAAATCCAGGTCGGGAGGAGGCCATTCGAGTTCCGGGAGCGAGGCCGAAAGCTTACGGCACGCGGCCGGGCACCTCGGGCGAAATGGGTGCCGCGATCTGTGGTTGGCGATGGCGCGGTCGCCGGGGTAGGTGCGGTGGGCGCGGCGGGCCGATGCTGCGATACGCCGCCACGCAGAAATCGAAGCGGCGCCCCGTGGGACGCCCTCTCGTTCAGGGCACCTCGGCTCTACGGAAAGGCGAACGCAGTCCCCGTCGAATCGGCCGTGGTCACATCGATGTCGACCGTCTTCGTGACCGCCGAGGCGGAGTCGGCGGGCGCCCGCGTCGCCAGCGTGTATTTGCCGCTCGGCGTCGCCGCGTCGGCGGTGAAGCTCCACGAGCCCGCGCTCGGCATGTAGACGGTCTTGACCGGCGCCGATGCCGGCAGCGCGTGGCTGAACGCACCCGTGGTGCCGTGGACCGGCGCGTCGGCGACGACGACGTTCGGGCCGCCGCTGTACTTCTTGATCGCGCTCACCGCCGCGTCGATCGGATCGCCCGGCGCGGCCACGGTGCCCGACGCCATGTGCATCGTCGACGCCGGTGGATCGATCGGCGCGCTGCTCAGGTTGATCATCGTGAACGCGGTCTCGGTGACCGGCACGCCCGTGATCGTCGCCGTCGCGCGACCCTCAGCCGTGACGACGAGGTCGTAGGTGCCGACGTCGACCGGGTAGAGGATGAACTTGCCGGTGCTGTCGGGCGGAGTCGACTTGACCACCTTGCCGTTGGCTTGCACCGACACCGTCGTCGTCCCGACGGCGAGCGCCGGCGCGACATAGCCGACGACCCGCATGCCGGTCGTTACGCGCGGCATGACGCGAATCACCGGCTTCAGCAAGAAGCGGTCGGAACTCCCCAGCTTGACAAACGACTTGCAGGCGTCGAAGTCGAGCACGAAGTCGGCGAGCTGGTTGGCAGCGACGTCGATGCCGACGTTCATCTTCAGCCCGCTCTGCGCCGCGCTCGGTGTCGTCAGCGCGGTCTCGCTGCCGCCGCTCGGCACGATCGCGTTCGCCATCGGATTGCCCGCGTCGTTGGCCGCGAGCACGAGGCGCATCTGCGTGTAGCGGCCGGCCGGCAGCGGCGTCTGGCCGAGGTCGGCGAGCGCGCCGTTGGTCAGCGACAGCAAGTCGACGCGCTGCGCCGGATTGAGGACGACCTCGGACCAGCCGGCTTCGTTGTCGCCAGCGCTGGAGCTCTTGTGGACGCGCACCTTCTGCACGGTCACGTAGACGTGGTCGTAGCCGCAAGCGGGCGCGTCGGTCAGCGCGAGCCGCAAGGTGCCGTTGTCGCTGCTGCTGGTTCCACCGCCGCCGCAGGCGCTCGCGATGGCGGCGATCGCGAGCGTGGCGGCACGAGTGGCTCGGGTCCAACTCTTCATGGGAACGACCTTCCGGAACTGGGTTTCTGCGTCGATGGGATCGAACGAAGGGGAGGCTACGGACGCGGCCCGGCAGCAGCGTTTCGAGACGTAAAGGGTCGACGTCGGCATCAACCTCGAGCGCGCGACCGTTCGTCAGGACGGCGCAGCCGGCGGTTGCGTTTTCGATGAGCGCCGCGTGATCGACTCCACGCTGAATCGCAAGAGGAGAAGAGCCGCGCGATATCGCCGCGCCGACACACCGATGCAAGCGATCACAAATCAGCGCCGTGCGCTGTGGCGAGCCGCAAACAGACGCCTTGCGATACTGCACGGCGATGCAAGCCATCCTCGCCGTCACGGTGCCCTTCTTCGCGTTGGTGCTGCTGGGCTACCTGGCGGCGCAGCGCGAGGTGCTGCCGGAGTCGGCGATCCCGGGCCTCAACGCCTACGTGCTGTTCTTCGCGCTGCCGTGCATGCTGTTCCGGTTCGGCTCGAGCCTGCCGTTCGACCGCCTGATCGACGCGCGGCTGATCGCGATCTACACCGTGTGCGCGCTGCTGATGATCGCGATCACGATCGCCGTCACGTTGCGGCGCGCGGGGTCGGCGCACGGCGTCGACCTGCGCGATGCCGCGTTCGGCGCGCTCGTCGCCGCGTTCCCGAACGCCGGCTTCATGGGCGTGCCGCTCCTCGTCGCGCTGCTCGGCGACCGCGCCGCCGGCCCGGTGATCGGCGCGATCCTGCTCGACCTGATCCTCACCAGCACGCTCTGCCTCGCGATCGCGCAGGGCAGCACGCACCGCTCGGCCGGCGACAACGAGCGCTCGATGTTCGCGGCCGCGCTGCGCTCGCTGCGTGGTGCGCTGACCAATCCGCTGCCATGGGCGATCGTGGTCGGCGCGGTGTTCGCGGCGCTCAGGTGGGAACTACCGGGGCCGGCCGCGCAGATTGTCCGCATGCTGGGCGACTCGGCGACGCCGGTGGCCCTCTTCACGATCGGCACCGTGCTGCAGCGCGCCGGCCGCCACACGCACGGCCGCACGCCGGTACGCAACTACCTGCCGGTCGCGCTGCTGAAGCTGATCGTTCACCCGGCCCTGGTCTTCGGCCTCGGCAGCGCGGCGATCGCGCTCGGCGCGCGTGTCTCGGTGTTCGGATTGATGGTGCTGACCCTGGTCGCGGCGCTGCCGAGCGCGAGCAACGTCTCGGTGCTGGCCGAGCGCTTCGGCGCCGACAACGGCCGCGTCGCGCGGATCATCATGGCTTCGACCGTGCTCGCGTTCGCGACGTTCTCGGTGATGGCCTGGGCCTTCGGGGTCGGCGCGATTCCGCTCTGACCATCACGCGCCGGTCGCCATCGACGGCGCTCGCGCCTCTCCAATCGAGCCAGCGTCGTGCCCGTGGGCGGCGGCGGGCAAAGAGCTCGTGCCTAGGGTAACCCCGGACCGCGCTCTCAACGCCTTCGGCTACTGTATACAGAATCCAGACGCGAATCCGATGACCGCCGAACTCGTCAAGCTGCAAGCCGCGCCCGACCTGGTCGACCAGGTCTATCGCGCGCTGCTCGACGCGATCAGCGACGGCTCGCTTGCGCCGGGGACCCGCGTGACGCAGGAAGACCTGGCCGAGCGCCTCGCGGTCTCGCGCCAGCCGGTTCTGCAGGCGCTGCGCCTGCTGAAGAAAGATGGCCTCGTGCTCGATGCGCCCGGCCGCGGCGTTCTCGTCGCACCGCTCGACCCGGGCTGGATCGCGCATGTCTACGAAGTGCGTGGCGCGCTCGACGCGCTCGCCGCCAAGCTCGCCGCCGCGATGCACGCGGTCATCGACCCGCGCCTGATCGAGACCGGCCGGCGTGCTGCCCGCGGGCGCAACATCCAGGCCATGATCGAAGCCGATATCGCGTTCCACCGCGCGATCTACGCGGCCTCGGGCAACCCGCTCGTCGAGCGCAGCGCGCAGCTCCACTGGGTGCACTTGCGCCGCGTGATGGGTGCGGTGCTGCAGCAGACCCGCCAGCGCGAGCAGATCTGGGACGAGCACGCCGCGATCGCCGAAGCGATCCGTTCAGGCGACGCGACACGTGCCGTCGACCTGATCGAACACCACGGGCGCAACGCCAGCGAGAACCTGCTGGCGCGCCTTTCCGACGTCCTGAAACCACCGATCCAGGAGCAACGATGAAACTGACCCCCGAGCAACACGCCGCGTTCGATCGCGACGGTTACCTGTTCTTCCCCGGCCTGTTCACGCCCGAGGAGACGCGCACCCTGAACGACGCGGTGCCCGCGCTCTACGCGCGCCGCGAGGCCTACAACGTGCGCGAGAAGGGCAAGGACGCGGTGCGCACGAATTTCGCCGCGCACCTGTACAGCGAGCCGTTCGCGAAGCTGGCGCGTCACCCGCGCATGGTCGAACCGGTGGCCGACCTGCTCGGCGAGGCGCTCTACATGCACCAGTTCAAGATCAACGGAAAGATGGCGTTCGAGGGCGACGTCTGGCAGTGGCACCAGGACTACGGCACCTGGCTCAACGACGATCAGATGCCGACCGAGCGCGCAATGAACGTCGCGATCTTTCTCGACGACGTCAACGAGTACAACGGCCCGCTGATGTTCATCAAGGGCAGCCACAAGAAGGGCGTGGTCGAGGCGCAGCACGACACGACGACGACGAGCTACCCGCTGTGGACTCTCGACCACGCGCTGGTCTCGCAGCTCGTCGAGCGCGGCGGCGGCAAGAGCGGCTACGACACCGAGGGCCGCGCGGTCGGCGGCGGCATCGTCTCGCCGAAGGGCCCGGCCGGCTCGATGATCCTGTTCCACAGCTGCCTCGTGCATGCGTCGGGCTCGAACCTGTCGCCGTACAACCGCGTCAGCGTCTACCTGAGCCTGTGCGCGGTCTCGAACCACATCCGCCGCTTCAAGCGGCCCGAGTACATCGCGCACCGCGACTTCGCGCCGATCGACTGCCTGCCCGACGACTGCCTGCTGACCGACTACCCGGTCGACCTGCCGTGGAAGGACGGCGTGCCGGCGAGCGCGATGCAGACGACACCCGACGCGATGAAGATCGCGGCATGAGCGGCCACGGCGCGCATCACTCCCTTTCAATGAGAGCCTCCGCATGAGCCTGCACCAGCAACTGCTACAACGCGCCGCCGAGCAGCGGCCGATCCGCGTCGGCCTGATCGGCGCCGGCAAGTTCGGCTCGATGTACCTCGCGCAGATCCCGCGCACGCCGGGCGTACAGCTGGTCGGCATCGCCGACCTGTCGCCGGAGGCCGCGCGGACCAACCTCGCCCGCGTCGGATGGAAGCCCGAGCAGACGCGCGCCGCGAGCCTCGACGACGCGGTCGCGCGCGGCACCACCCACATCGGCGAGGACTGGAAGGCGCTGGTCTCGCATCCGGCGATCGACGTCGTCGTCGAGTGCACCGGGCACCCGATCGCCGCGGTCGAGCACTGCCTCGAGGCCTATCGGCACGGCAAGCACGTCGTCAACGTCACGGTCGAGGCCGATGCGTTCTGCGGCCCGCTGCTGGCGCGTCGCGCGGCCGAGGCCGGTGTCGTCTACTCGCTCGCGTTCGGCGACCAACCGGCGCTCATCTGCGACCTCGTCGACTGGGCGCGCACCTGCGGCTTTCCGGTCGTCGCCGCCGGCCGCGGCCACAAGTGGCTGCCGCACTTCTGCGAGTCGACGCCCGACACGGTGTGGGGCAACTACGGCCTGACGCCCGAACAGGCCGAGCGCGGCGGGCTGAACCCGAAGATGTTCAACAGCTTCCTTGACGGCTCGAAGCCGTCGATCGAATCGACAGCGGTCGCCAATGCGACCGGCCTGACGGTGCCGAGCAACGGGCTGCTGTATCCACCGGCGAGCGTCGAGGACATCCCGTTCGTCACGCGGCCGATCAGCGAGGGCGGCGTTCTCGAACGCAAGGGCATGGTCGAGGTGATCTCGTCGCTCGAAGCGAACGGCCGCCAGATCCCGTACGACATCCGGATGGGCGTGTGGGTCACGGTCGAGGCCGAGACCGAGTACATCAAGAACTGCTTCGAGGAATACAACGCGCACACCGATCCGGGCGGCCGCTACTTCACCCTCTACAAGCGCTGGCACCTGATCGGCCTCGAGGTCGGCATGTCGGTCGCGAGCGTCGCGCTGCGCGGCGAGGCGACCGGCGTCGCGCAGTGCTGGAACGCCGACGTCGTGGCGACCGCGAAGCGCGACCTCAAGGTCGGCGAGCTGCTCGACGGCGAGGGCGGCTACACGGTCTGGGGCAAGCTGCTGCCGGCCGAGACCTCGATGTCGCTCGGCGGCCTGCCGCTCGGCCTGGCGCACGGCATCAAGGTCACGCGGCCGGTCCGCAAAGGCCAGAGCCTGAGCTGGTCGGACGTCGCCGTCGACACCTCGACCGACGCGTACCGAATCCGGCGCGAGATGGAGAGCCTGTTCGCGGCGCCGCGGCTGAAGACGGCGTGATGGACCTGCTGATCCGCCATGCCGTCGTCTTCGACGGCAGTGGGGCACCGCCAGTGGTGCAAGACCTCGCCGTGCGCGATGGCCGCATCGCGGCGATCGGCACGAAGCTCGATGTCAGCGCGACGCGCACGATCGACGCGGCCGGCCTCGCGCTGATGCCCGGCATCATCGACAGCCACACTCACTTCGACGCTCAGATCACCTGGGACCCGACGGTGCGGCCGTCGCCGGCGCTCGGCGTGACGACCGCGGTGATCGGCAACTGCGGCTTCACGATCGCGCCGTGCCGGCCGGCCGACCGCGACATCACGATGAGGAACCTGACGCAGGTCGAGGGCATGTCGCTCGACGTGCTGCGCCAGGGCATCGACTGGGGCTTCGAGACCTTTCCGGAGTACCTCGCGCAGTTGCGCCGCAAAGGCAGCGCGGTCAACGTCGCCGCCTACATCGGCCACTCGTCCGTGCGCACCTACGTGATGGGCGCCGACGCGTCGCAGCGCGTCGCGACCGACGCCGAGATCGTGCAGATGCAGGCGATCGTGCGCGACGCGATGGCGCACGGCGCGGTCGGCTTCGCGAGCAGCACCAGCCCGGCGCACAACGGCGAAGGCGGCAGGCCGATGCCGTCGCGCCTCGCCGACGACCGCGAGATGACCGCGCTCGTGCAAGCGATGGGCGAAGGCGGCCGCGGCGTCTACATGCTGACGAAGGGCGGCCACACGCCGGTGCCGTTTCTCGAATCGCTCGCCGCGATCAGCGGACGGCCGGTGATGATCGCCGCGCTGCTGCACAACGGCACCAACCCGCAGGCCGTGTTCGACGACCTCGACGCGATCGCCGCCGCGAACACGCGCGGCCATCGCCTGCTCGGCCAGGTCTCGTGCTGCCCGCTGACGATGGACTTCACCCTCGCGTCGCCGTATCCGGTCGAAGGGCTGAAGAGCTGGCAGCCGGCGCTCTCGCTCAGCGGCGAGCGGCTGAAGCGCAAGCTGGCCGATAAACCATTTCGCGACGGTGTGCGCGCCGAGCTGGCGATGCCGACGACCTTTCGGCTTTTCAACAACGAGTGGGACAAAGTCCAGGTCGTCGAGGTCGCGCAGCCTGAAAAGCACGCCGCGCTCGAACAGAAGAGCATTGCCGAAATCGCTGCCGTACAAGGCAGCGATCCGCTCGACACGATGCTCGACCTCGCGATCGCCGAGGACCTGAAAACCGTCTTCACCGCGCAGCTGCTGAACAGCGACGAGGACGCAGTCGGCCGGATGCTGAACCACCCGCAGAGCATCGTCAGCCTGAGTGATGCCGGTGCGCATCTGACGTTCTTCAACGATGCGGGGTTCGGGTTGCATCTGCTCGGGCATTGGGCGCGGGACCGCGGGACCATGTCGATGAGCGAGGCGGTGAGGCGGCTGACGTCGCATCCGACGGAGGTGCTCGGGATCGCGGATCGCGGGATGCTGCGCGAAGGGTTTGCGGCCGACCTGCTGCTGTTCGATCCAGCGACGGTGGGGCGCGGGCCGAAGCGGCGGGTTCGCGATCTCCCCGGCGGCGCCGCGCGATTGACGACCGATGCGATTGGTGCGCACGGCGTCTGGGTCAACGGGCGACAGGTCGCTGATGCGACAGGCTTGATCGCAAATGTTCCGCTCGTTGGGAATTTGCTTACCCAGTTC
>Ga0207691_10000710_pt1 | contig 32933 bp, 26 predicted proteins | sample KBSM13metaG_FD_184327 | JGI IMG/M metagenome (GOLD analysis project Ga0207691, IMG submission 184327) | Miscanthus rhizosphere microbial communities from Kellogg Biological Station, Michigan, USA - KBS M1-3 metaG (SPAdes) (version 2) | ecosystem: Host-associated > Plants > Roots > Rhizosphere >...
CAACGGCTCTTCGACGATGTCACCGGCGCGCATGCGCGGATTGAGCGAGGAATACGGATCCTGAAACACGATCTGCATATCGCGTCGCGCCAGCCGCATCCGACTCCTCGAATATTTAAGAACGTTCTCGCCACGGAAGACGATTTCGCCACTATCAGGTTCGATCAGTCGCAGGATGCAGCGGCCGGTCGTGCTTTTGCCGCTGCCTGACTCGCCGACCAGCCCGAACATGTCGCCTTCTTCGATCGCGAAGCTCACATCGTCGACGGCATGGACGACCGTGGGAGACGGCGCGAACAGGCCACCGCCGCGCGAGAAGTGTTTAACGAGGCGACGGACCTCGAGCAGCGGCATCAGCGCGGGCTCATGCCGGGTACAGCGTTGAGGAGACGGCGTGTGTACTCGTGGCTGGGTTCACGAAGGATTTGCCGCACGAGCCCCTGCTCGACGATCTGTCCGTGGCGCATCACTGCCACGCGGTCGGCCATCTCCGCGATCACGCCGAAGTCGTGCGTGATGAGCAGCAGCGCGAGGTTGAATTGCTGTTTCAGCTCGGCGAGCATCTCGAGCACCTGCGCCTGGATCGTCACGTCGAGTGCCGTTGTGGGCTCATCGGCGATGACCAGCGGAGGGCGGCACGCCAGGGCGATTGCAATCATCACCCGCTGCCGCATGCCGCCTGACAACTGATGAGCGAAGTCGCGAACCCGCGCGGCCGGGTCCGGGATGCGGACGGCATCGAGCAATTCAACTGACCGCTGACGAGCCTGGTCCCGTCCGACTCCGTGCGCCGTGAGCGCCTCGGCAATCTGCTCGCCGACGCGCATCGTCGGATTGAGGGCCGTCATCGGTTCCTGAAAAATCAGCGAAATGCGCCCCCCACGGACCGATCGCATTTCAGCTTCCGGGAGGCCAAGCAGATCACGTCCCTCGAAGAGAATCCGGCCGCTCGTGACTCTTCCGGGAGGCTGCAACAACCGAAGAATGGCGAGCGCCGTAACCGACTTGCCGCTGCCGGACTCACCGACCAGACCGAGCGTTTCCCCGGCTTCCATCGTCAACGTCAGGTCGTCTACCGCTTTCAGCACGGAGCCGCCGCGTTCGAAGGTCACGGTCAGGTGCTCGACTTCGAGAAGCGGCGTCATGATGGGTTACTACGTACCAGAGACGTCCTGATATTCGCCGAACACGTTCCGCAAGGCATCTGAAACCTCGCCGAGAGTCGCGCGTTGTTCGACTGCGTGAATGACAACCGGGACAAGGTTGTCACTGCCGCGAGCGGTCTGCACCACGGCCTCCAGAGCAGCCTGGCACTCGCTTCCGCTTCTGCTCGCGCGGAGCACCCGAACCCGCTCCACCTGATCGCGTTCAACTGAGGCATCGAGTGAAAACACACCCAGCATGTGCCCCGAGGATTCGTTGTATCGATTGACGCCAACGACGACGTCATTTCCGTGCTCGAGCGCTTGTTGCGCCCGGTACGCAGAGTCCTGAATATCGCGCTGTATCAGACCTGATTCGATTGCCGACAGTGTGCCTCCGGCGGAATCGATTTGCTCGATAATCTGGACTGCCTCTTGTTCGATGCGCGTTGTCGCTTCTTCAATGGCGTACGCGCCGCCGAGCGGATCGACAGTCGAGGCCACGCCGCTTTCGTGAAGAAGTATCTGCTGCGTTCGCAGCGCAATCGTCGCGCTCTCTTGTGTGGGTAGACCAAGCGCTTCGTCGCGGCCATTGCAGTGCAGCGACTGCGTGCCGCCAAGGACTGCCGCGAGTGCCTGTATCGCGACGCGCGCGACGTTGTTATCTGGTTGTTGGGCGGTCAGCGTGCTGCCGGCGGTTTGCGCGTGAAATCGCAGTTGCTGGGCGCGCGGCTCGGTTGCGCCAAAACGGTCCCGCATAATGCGTGCCCAGAGGCGCCTTGCCGCGCGGAACTTGGCGATTTCTTCGAGAAAATGGTTGTGAACATTGAAGAAGAACGAGAGGCGTTGGCCAAGCACGTTGACGTTGATGCCTGCGTCGAGTGCGGCCTGAACGTAGGCGATGCCGTTGGCGAGCGTAAAGGCGACCTCCTGCACCGCGGTCGCGCCGGCCTCGCGAATGTGATACCCGCTGATCGAAATGGAGTTCCATTTCGGGATTTGCTGCGCGCAGAACGACATGATGTCGGTGACGATTCGCAGCGACTGCCGTGGCGGGTAGATAAAGGTGCCGCGCGCCACGTACTCCTTCAGGATGTCGTTCTGGACCGTGCCAGCCAGCGCCGAGGGTGCAATGCCGCGACGCTTCGCGACCGCCACATACATCGCCAGCAGGACGATCGCCGTGGAGTTGATGGTCATCGAGGTCGACACGCGTTCGAGCGGAATGCCGGCGAACAGTGCCTCCATGTCTTCGATCGAGTCGATCGCTACGCCGACACGGCCGACCTCGCCGGCGGCGAGAGCGTGATCGGAGTCGTAGCCGATCTGCGTCGGCAAATCGAACGCAACGCTCAATCCCATGACGCCCTGCGAGAGCAGATAGCGGTATCGCCGATTCGACTCTGCCGCCGTCCCGAACCCTGCGTACTGACGCATCGTCCAGGGGCGGCCGCGATACATGTCGGCTTGAATTCCGCGCGTGAACGGAAAGGCGCCAGGCTGACCGATGTCGGCATCCGGGTCGATTGCGGCGATGTCTTGCTTAGTGCGGTAAGGACGCAAGCCGCTGGGCTGATTCATCGGAGGGTTGCCGGGATTTTACTTCAAGCCCTTGCGTATCAGTTGATTAGCGGCCATGAGCCGAGAGAGGTTTCTTGTGAGAAGGCTCCGACCTGGGCGACGTTCATCCTCGCCAGGCCGGTTTGTTGACACCTCTGGAATGTCCCTCTACAATGCGTCGCAGCTTTCGAAGGCTAAACCCCTGCAAATGAACATCTTTGGCGCTCAATCCCTGCCAACCTCCCCGGTTAGTGCAGGTTCGGATTGGGGTACGCCCCGGAACCCGGCCCGGTGGCGGATGAGGAGGAGCAGGAATGGATGACGTCGTGAACCGGTTCGCGAAAGAGCTGGCCGACGCGATTGCCGCCGCTGTCGCCGAGAACGCTCAGGTTGAGGCATGCCGAGCCAAGGCGCGCGAGGCTGGATTCGACATGAGGGTGACACTCGAAGCAGTGGTCGGGTTCGTGAGCAGGAACAACGGGACGGCGGTGACTCGGATCACGACGCCTGCCCGGCTCCTGCCCGCCCGCAACGGCTTTGATCTGACAACCAATGACCGCCGCTTCCTCCGATCGTTGCGAATCGGGTGCGAGGAAGCTCCGAAAGAAGCCGTCGACAACGGCTAGCTCGAGTTCGTGCGATCAGCCGGCAGCTGTATCGGCTGCCGGCTGTCGATCACCCCTGCGCTTTTGCTTGATTCGCAACGGCCGCTGCTTTTTGCAGGGCTGCTTCCTCATCTCCAAGGTAATACTTCTTGACCGGTTGTAGCTCCTGATCGAGCTCGTAGACGAGGGGAATGCCGGTTGGAATGTTTAGCTCGACGATGTCTCGTTCAGACATGTGGTCCAGGTACTTGACGAGTGCTCGCAGGCTGTTGCCATGCGCAGCGATCAAAACGCGTCTTCCTGACTTGATGTCGGGGGCGATTGCGGTTTGCCAGTACGGGAGAAACCTGGCGACGGTGTCCTTGAGTGACTCCGTTAGTGGCATCTCACTGGCTTTCAGATCCGCGTATCGACGGTCACGCGATGGATGCTGTGGGTCGTCAGGCGTCAGCGGTGGTGGCGGGATGTCGTAACTGCGCCGCCAGATTTTGACCTGAGCTTCTCCGTGCCTGGCTGCGGTTTCTGCCTTGTTCAGACCCTGAAGCGCACCATAATGGCGCTCGTTCAGGCGCCACGACCGCTTTTCCGGAATCCACATCATGTCCAGTTCGGACAAGGCGATCCAAAGAGTGCGAATGGCGCGTTTGAGCAGCGAGGTATGGGCGATATCGAATTCGAAGCCTTCTGCCTTCAACAGGCGGCCGGCCTCGGCGGCCTCTTCGCGTCCCCGCTCGCTCAAGTCGACATCGGTCCAGCCCGTGAATCGATTCTCCTTGTTCCAGACGCTTTCACCATGCCGCAACAGTACCAACCGATGCATTACACCCTCGCCGTTTGCCTGATGGCTGAAAGACCCGCGTAGCGCGCGGAAGTCCCGAGTTCTTCCTCAATGCGAAGCAACTGGTTGTATTTCGCCGTGCGATCACTTCGGCTCGCGGAACCGGTCTTGATCTGACCTGCGGATGTCGCGACGGCGAGATCGGCGATCGTGCTGTCCTCGGTCTCACCGGATCGGTGCGAGATGATCGTGGCGTAGTGAGCATCGCGAGCGATGCGAATCGCGTCGAGCGTCTCCGATACCGTCCCGATCTGATTCAACTTGACCAGCAGGGCGTTGCCGACGTGTTCGGCGATGCCCTTGCGCAGAATCTCAGGGTTGGTCACAAAGACATCGTCGCCGACGAGCTGAACGCGCTCACCGATCGTGCGAGTCAACAGCTGCCATCCTGGCCAATCGCCTTCAGCCACCCCATCTTCGATCGAGATGATCGGGTACTGCCGAACCCAGTCTGCGTACAAGTCCACCATCTGCTCGGGAGTCCTGGTTGGCTCGCCCGATTTCTTGAAGACGTACTTCCCATCTTCCCAAAGCTCGCTCGACGCGACGTCGAGTGCGAGAAACACATCGCGCCCGGCGGCGAGTCCCGTTTTACCAATCGCTTCGAGCACTACGTCGAGCGCCTCACGGTTGGATCGAAGGTTGGGGGCGAACCCGCCTTCGTCGCCAACGCCCGTCGAGTGTCCCGCCTTCTTCAGGATCGATCGAAGCGCGTGAAAGATTTCAGTGCCGGCCCGGACCGCCTCCGCGAAGGTGGGCAGACCGAGCGGCATCACCATGAACTCTTGAAAATCGACGCTGCTGTCCGCGTGCGCGCCGCCATTCAGGATGTTCATCATGGGCGCGGGCAGAACATGGGGATCACCGGTCGCCCCGTACATCTGTGCGAGGGCGCGATAGAGCGGCTGACCGGATGCGGCTGCGGCGGCCCGCGCAGCCGCCATCGAGACGCTGAGCAACGCGTTGGCGCCCAGTCGACTCTTCGTTGGCGTTCCGTCCAATTTCACGAGCGCATCGTCGATCGCGCGCTGGTCGAGCTCCTGCCTGACAAGCATCGCCGCGATCTCGCCGTTGACATTGGCGACTGCCTTTCGAACTCCTTTTCCGGCGTAGCGCTTGGGATCACTGTCTCTGAGCTCCAGCGCCTCGCGCTGACCCGTCGATGCGCCGGATGGGACGGCGGCTCGTCCGAGCGCGCTTCCAGCCCAGACATCGCATTCGACCGTCGGGTTGCCGCGGGAATCAAGAATCTCTCTTGCGTGGACGCTTGTGATTTGCATGAACTACCTGCGACTTTGGACTTTGCACCTTGTACCTAGAACCTTTGCCCTGACTTTTGACCTTTGACCTTTGACCTAGATAAGAGTCCCGACGCGATCGGCTTCAAACTCCGCCTGCAGAGCCGATTCGCTGATCGTCCCGATCAGTGGCTCATCTTCAGCCGTGACGACCACGACGCCGCCGTCAGTCACGGTGTGCCGGCGCCGATCCTCTTCCGGATTGAAGCCGATCAGCGCGCCTCGCGGCACCAGGACGTCGCGATCGATGATGGCTCGCCTGATCCTGGCGTGACGGCCGACGCGCACACCGGGCATGAGAATCGTCTCTCCAATCTCGCAGAAGCTGTGCACGCGCACGTTGGGGCCCAGAATGCTTCCAACCACTCGGCTGCCGGAGATGATGCAGCCGTTCGAGATGACGGAATCGAGCGCCTGACCGCATCGACGTCCTTCTTCGGCGAAGACGAACTTCGCTGGAGGGGCTTGTGGCTGATAGGTGCGCAACGGCCACTCGGGATCGTACAGGTTGAACTCGGGGTTCACCTGACAGAGATCCATGCTGGCCTCGTAGTAGGCGTCAAGCGTTCCGATGTCGCGCCAGTACTTCGACGCTTTCTTGTTCTCGTCGTAAAAGCGGTACGAGAACACTGAGGACTCCTTGATCAGCGACGGGATGATGTTCTTCCCGAAGTCATGCTGGCTGTCGGGTCGATTAGCGTCCCTCTCGAGTACTCGCATCAATATGTCAGCTTTGAAGACGTAGATCCCCATCGATGCCAGCGCGACGTCGGGCGATCCGGGAACCGGCGTGGGGCGCGGGGGCTTCTCCTCGAACCCGGTGACTCTATCGCCTTCGTCGACGCCGACGATACCGAACCGGCTCCCCTCGCCGATCGGCACTTCAATGGTCGCAATCGTCGCGGCTGCGTTCTTTTCGACGTGGAACCGCAGCATCTTCGCGTAGTCCATCTTGTAGACGTGATCGCCGGACAGAACGATGACGTGTCTCGGAGCTTCGCGTTCGACGGAGTAGAGATTCTGATAGACCGCGTCTGCTGTGCCGAGATACCAGTGCTCTCCCACGCGTTTCTGCGGGGGCAGAATCTCGATGAACTCTCCGAGCTCCTCGCTGACGACGCTCCACCCCATCCGGACGTGGCGGCTCAACGAGAGAGACTTGTACTGAGTGGCAATGAAGATGCGCCGCAGACCCGAGTTGATGCAGTTGCTGAGCGTGAAGTCGATGATGCGGTAAGGTCCGCCGAAGTAGACAGCGGGCTTGGCTCGATCCTTGGTCAGGGGATACAGGCGCTCTCCTGCGCCGCCAGCCAGCAGGATGACGAGGATATCGTCGAGTTCCATGACACGGTGCCCGCCCCTCTCCGGATGGGCGCGCACAAGGCGCTTGGACGCCGTCACGGAGGGGCTGCGATCTTAGCATGCGATCCCGGCAGCCAGTGGACGGAGGCTGGAGGCCGCCATTCGCGAGGAATCCCGCCATTTTTGCGGGACATTGTTGTTTGACTTGCCGCGAGTAGCTGCCTATGATCAGGCGATTCGGATTCTTGGATACTCCGCACTGGGGCTCTGTGCTCCCGGAGGAAAGAGAGAGGCATTCATGCACGGTCGTCGCGCCCTTATCTTGACTGTCGCCCTCACGTTTGTATGCAGCGTCTGGCCTGTTTCCGCGCAACGCAACAACGACAACAAGGGGCGGCAACAGCAACAATCGCAACGTCCCCCCCAGGAACAGCAAGATGTGCAGGCGCTCGTAACACTCGTCGATACGGCGCTGATGGCGGACACCGGGGTGCCCGTGCCTGCGCCTGGCGCGCAGGCTCCGGCGGCACCCGTCACGCCCAAGCCGCTTGCCTTCGGTGCTCCTGACAAGAGCGAAGGGGAAATATCAGTCAAGTGGCAGTCGAACCACTTTGTGAAGGGCCAGAGCGGAGATACCTACGTTCCCTTCACGCTTGCGGTCGACAAAGGGCAACTCGCAAAGGGCGCGGCGCTCTATGTGCGCATCGTGAGTGCGGAACAGGCCACGGCATTCGCCTCGACGATGGCGACGATGGCAGCACCGCCGAAGGACGGTAAGCCCGCGGCCGCACCTCCACGTCCGACATTCCAGTGGGATAGCGTTCACTTCCTCGACGCTCCTGACGGCCAGCTTTCGCGAGCGGTCCAGCTCAAGCCCGGACAGTACATTGCGTTTATAGCGGTGAAGGAGAAGTCTCCAGCTCCGGCCGGCAATCAGCGCAACAACAATCGCAACAACAACGACAAGAATGCCCCACCTGCCGCGGCCGCCGCGGGACCGGTTGGATTGCTTCGTCACGAGATCACGGTGCCGGACTACAACGTCCCGGATCTGAAGACGAGCTCAGTCATCGTGGCTCAGTCGGTCGAGCCCTTGAAGGCGCCCCTCCCGGCGGACCAGCAGGAAGCCAATCCATACGTCTTCGGGCCCATGCGCATCGTGCCGTCGCCCGACGGGAAGTTCTCGAAGAGCGGCGAGCTGAGCGTGATCTTCTGGATCTACGGCGCCAAAGAAGCAGCCTCCGGCAAGCCTGACGTCGTCGTCGAGTACAACTTCCACCAGCGTCTCGCCGAAGGTGAAAAGTACTTCAACAAGACAGCGCCGCAGCCGCTGAATGCCCAGACGTTACCACCTGAATTCAGCATTGCGGCTGGTCATCAGTTGCCTGGCAGCCTTGTCATCCCTCTGGCCAGTTTTCCTGCGGGAGATTACCGACTCGAGATCAAGGTTACTGACAAACCCTCGGGGGCAATGTTGACGCAAAGCGTGAACTTTACGGTTCTACCGGTGTAAGGCCGCCTGCAGGTCGCCGGCGGTAATCGACCGGCCCGCTATGGCCGTGAGAAGGGCTTAACAATGATGCGGATGCGATCCTGGTCGTGTATCGGGGTCATGGTGTTGGCGGGTGCAGCCACCCCCGCACGCGCGCAAGTCGTTGCCCTTCCGCAGATCGCTCTCACTCCTCAACTGAAGGCGTCGAGCAATTCTGCGCCCATCAAACCATCCGAGCTCAGTGGTATTGTCCAAGACGAGCTCGGAAAGCCACTCTCGGGCGCCGTCGTCTCGGCGCTCGGTTCGACGTCAGCGTTTGCCGTCTCGAACGAGGACGGGAGGTTTACCTTCCGAAATCTACCGCCCGGGCCGTATCTGGTCCGGGCGCATCTTCAGAACTACGTGCCTTCGCGCGGCCGGGTCGTGCAGGTCAGTACCGATGGGCGCTCGATTTCGACGATTGAACTGACTCGCAAAGCCGGAATCACTGATCCTTCCGTGATCGCTGCCGGCGTAGGCCTGGTCGATCAGCCTGCGGCCGCGTCACCACCAGAAACAGAGGAACGGCACGAGCCCGACGAGTTGGCGTGGCGGCTTCGTCACCTGAAGCGCAGTGTCCTGAAAGACGCTGAAACGACGCTCGCTGGACTCGATGACGACGATTCATGGCTCGGTGATTCTCTCTCCACGATGAGTCGCGCGGTCGGTGACTCCGCGCGGGTGGCATCATCGCTGTTTTCTGATCTGCCGGTGAATGGTCAGGTGAATCTGCTGACCTCCACCTCTTTCGATCATCCGCAAGACTTGTTCTCTCTCAATGGCCTTGCTCCGCGCGGTGTGGCCTACGTCTCGATCGAGGCGCCTGGCTCGGCTGGCGACTGGAGAATGCGAGGGACGATGACGCAGGGCGATCTGGCGTCATGGATTGTCGCGGGCTCCTACGTTCGCCACCAGCCGGCGGCGCACGCTTACGAGGCGGGTGTCTCGTACTCGATGCAGCGCTACCTTGGCGGCAACGGTGATGCGCTCGTGGCGATGCGCGATGGCAGCCGCAACGTCGGCGCGATGTACGCGATGGATAACTGGAAGATCACACCGGAACTGCAAGTCAGTTACGGCGCGAAGTACGCCCGTTACGACTATCTCGCAGATCGCGGATTGATCAGTCCTAGAGTCACGATGATTCTGCAGCCGGATTCGAACGACAGTCTCAGAGTGCGGACGACCCTGATGCACCGGGAGGTCGCTCCAGGCGCAGAGGAATTCATTCCACCTTCGGTCGGCCTCTGGCTGCCACCGGAGAGGACGTTCTCGCAGGTATCGCGCGGTTCGTTTGTACCCGAGCGTCACGATCAAATTGAGTTGGCTGTCGATCGCCAGTTCGAAAACAACGTGATCGTGGGTGTCCGTGCCTTCACCGAGCAGGTGGAGGACCAGGTGGTCACGGTGTTCGGGCTCTCTCTTGCGGATCTTCCGGCCAAAGTCGGCCACTACCAGGTGGGTTCGGCTGGTGACTTCGGTGCGCACGGCTGGGGTGTCACTTTCACCCGCACGGTAGGTGAGAGCCTGCGGGCGACGGTCGACTACACCCAGGCACAGACCACATGGCGGGGCCGGTCGATGGATAGCGACACCTTGATGGCGTTGGTGCCCTCAGTGCGACGCGCCGACGAGACCATCCACGATGTCACCGCGTCGGTCGAGAGCGTCCTCGCTGCGTCGGCAACACGTTTGCTGGTGGTCTACAAGGTGAACACCGCCTATGCGGCGTCGCGAGCCGGCGACATGACCCCGAACGCTGGTGTCCGCTTCGACGTTCAAGTGAATCAAGCGTTGCCGTTCTTGAATTTTACGAACGCCCAATGGGAGATGCTGGTCGCGGTGAGCAACCTCTTCAAGGAAGCGCTCTACGAAAACTCGGTCTACGACGAATTGATGGTCGTACGGCCGCCAAAGCGGGTTCTGGGAGGGGTAACAGTCAGATTTTAGGTCGCGTAAGTAGCTGAATTACCAGCTACAACTCGAAATTGGGGGAGCGATGCTCCCCATTTTTTGGCGCTGATTTCGACTCCATTAAGTTGGATGACACGTTCTAGTCATTGGATTTCTTCCGCGTGGCCGGCGACATGGAGCCGGTGGTCACGACCTGCGCTGCCGGTCCTCGTCGTGTCGGCTTTGTTGTGCCTGGGCATTGCCAATATCACTGCCCGCGCAACCTGGCGCGAAGTCGAAGATGGCGTGTTGTGGACCACGGGTCCTGACGGCGCGGTTGTTGACGAGGTAGCCAAGCGGAGTCCGGCGGAACGTGTCGGGCTCAAACGCGGCGATCTTCTCCTGGCGATCGATGACCGTCCAATCCAGAGCGCGGCCGATGTCCTCGATGTGCTGCACGATGCAGGCAGCGATGAACGAACGCTTCGCTACACGGTGCTTCGCCTCGGCACGCGCGAAGTGCTCGATCTGCGCCTGGCGCCGGCACCCAGTGGTCCCGGCGCCCTGTATTTCGTGCTCGCGGCCGTGGGAGTTTTCACGCTGCTGGTTGGCGGTGCGGTCAGACTGAGACGGCCGCGCGATCCCGCGACGCTTCACTTTTTCTGGCTGTCAGTCGCGTTCTTCGGAGTATTCACGTTCTCTTTCAGCGGGCGGCTCGACCGGCTCGATTGGGTTTTCTACTGGGCAGACGCCGTGTCGATGCTGGCGCTGCCGCCGATGTTCCTGCACTTCACGCAGGTGTTCCCGGAGCGTCGCCACCGGTGGAGTCGAGGTCCCCTGGCGCGCGCCGCTGTGGCGCTGTTGTATGTTCCGGTGCTCGCAATTGGAGCGGCCCGGGTCTTTGCGATCGTACGGAGCTCGGTTGATCCGCAACTGTTTATCAGACTCGAGTCGCTGCTCGATCGCCTTGTGTTTCTCTATTTTGCGCTCTGTTTCATCGGCGGCCTGATCGCCTTGCTGCGTGCGCGTTCTCAAGTCGGCACGATGACTGCGCGGCGTCAGCTGCGCTGGATTGCCTGGGGCACGGCACTCGGCGCCGGCACATTCGCGGTCGGGTACGCGCTGCCATACGCGCTCGGCGTGGAACCATCGTTGCCGATGGAGCTGTCGGCGGTGCCCCTGAGTCTGATTCCACTCGCCTTTGCTTCTGCCATCGTCCGATATCGATTGCTCGACATCGAGGTCATCGTCAAGCGGGCGCTCGTCTATATCACAGCGTTCGCTGCGGTAGTAGTCATCTACGCCGTAGTACTCGAAGCCGTCCGGACGGTGCTGCTCAAGGGCGACGGGTCGAATCAGTGGGTGCTGGCATTGCTGGCAATCCTCGTAGCCGTTCTGCTGACTCCTCCGATCAAGGACTTTGTCCAGAATCTCCTCGACCGGGCGTTCTATCGAGATCGCTACGACTACCGTCGCGCGCTTGTCGGGTTCGCGCGCGACCTCAACAGCGACCTCGACCTGCATCGACTGTCTGAACGCCTGGTTTCGCGAGTTGTCGAGACGTTGTTGGTCGATCGGATGACGTTGATGCTCGAGGACGAAGCTGCCCCTCACTTCGGCTCAATGCGATCATCTGGTTTCGGGAACGCTCATCCACCTGCTCTGGCCAAGCGATCGGCGATTGGCCGTCGCCTTGCTGATGGTCATGTCGTTGCCCTCGATGATCCTGCAGCCGTCGGCCGCTTCGCCGTCGAGGAAATCGAGTTCTGGCGAGACGCTGGCCTCTACTATTTCGTTCCGTGCGTAGCGACGGAAGGCACGATTGCGGTATTGGCTGTTGGACGAAAAGACACGGGGGAGCCACTGAGCAGCGAGGATACCGGCCTGTTGTCGGCTGTCGCGGGACAGATTGCGACTGCGCTCGAGAATGCGCGTCTTTATCGTCAACTCCATCTGAAGGCGGTCGAAGTCGATCGCATGCGCGCCTTCAACGAGAACATTCTCGAATCGCTCGACGACGGGCTGCTCGTGCTCGACCTTGACGATCGGGTGGTTCGCTGGAATCAGGCGCTCGAACAACTCTACGGTGTCGCGCGGACGGCTGCCTCGGGCTGTGCGTTGGGTGAACTGTTCGACCCCGCGTTCGTCGAGGCAGTGCGTGCGGCGCGCCGCGATACCCCCGAAGGCGCGACCTTGTCACGCATGCCCGTCGTGGCGCGTGGTACGCGCGCTGGCGACACGCTCATCGTCAACGCCGCCGTCGTGCCGCTTCGCGCCGAGGAGGGACGCCTACCCGCGACTGCGGGCACCATCGTAATCGTCGAGGATGTGACCGCGCGAGTGCAGTTGGAGGAGCAACTGCGCCTGTCGGAAAAGATGGCCTCGATCGGGTTGCTGGCGGCCGGCGTTGCTCACGAGGTCAATACGCCGCTGACCGGCATCTCGAGTTTCACGCAGATGCTGCTCGAGGGCGCCGACCCGCAGGATCCGCGGACGCGACTGCTCGAGAAGATCGAGCGTCAAACCTTCAGGGCTGCGAAAATCGTCAATGGCTTGCTCACGTTGTCGCGACCGGCCTCGACCGATCGGTCCTCCTACGACATCAACATGGTGATCACCGACGTGCTGGGCCTGCTCGAGCATCAATTTGAAATGCATCGCATTCGGGTGCGGCGCGAGTTGAGCGAGACGCCTGTTGTCGTGTTGGGACTCGAGCACAAATTGCAGCAGGTTTTCCTGAACCTGTTCCTCAATGCTCGCGATGCGATGCCAAAGGGCGGCTGGTTATCTATTGCCACGCGCACCGAGGGAACCAGAGTAATTGCGGAAGTGTCCGATACCGGGTCGGGGATCCCAAGCGAGTACCTCGCGCGCATCTACGATCCGTTCTTCACGACGAAGGCGATCGGGCAAGGCACGGGGCTGGGTCTCTCGATCACCTACGGCATCGTCCGCGAGCACGAAGGCAGCATCGAGTGTGAGAGCGGCATCGGGCAAGGTACAACGTTCATTCTGTCGTTTCCAGCCGTGGCCGGCGAGCGTTCGGTTCTCGCGAGCCAGGGCATGTCGGGCCGGGCAGCTGGGCCGGGACAAGGTCTTTAGTGATGCGGCGTAACGGTTCCGTTCTCGTCGTCGATGACGAAGAAATCATGCGCGAGATCCTCGACGCGCTGCTCGCGCGCGAGGGGTATCACGTGCGTCTGGCGTCGAGCGCCGAAGAGGGTCTCGATCTGGCACGGTCGTTCCCATTCGATGCCGCGATCGTGGACGTGATGATGCCGGGCATGGACGGATTGGCCATGCTCGAAGAGCTGAAGAAGCAGGACGATGACCTGCCGGTGTTGATGGTCACGGCATTCGCCTCGGTGGAGACGGCGATCACCGCGATGAAGCGCGGCGCATTCGACTACATCACCAAGCCATTCAAGAACGACGAGGTCCTGGTGGTCGTGCGGAACGCCGTCGAGCGTCGCCAGCTCATGGCAGAGAACACCGCGCTCAGGCAGAACCTGCAGGCGCAGTATCAGAAGTTCGCGGGCATCATCGGACGCAGCCCGCGGATGAAGCAGGTGTTCGATCTGATCATCCAGGCGGCGCCAAGCCGGTCCACGATTCTGATCACGGGTGAGAGCGGAACCGGCAAGGAGCTCGTCGCGCGCGCCATTCACTCCAACTCGCCGCGTGCCGATCGCTCGTTCGTGACGGTGAACTCGGGCAATCTTCCGCCCGACCTGCTCGAGTCGACGCTGTTCGGCCACGTCAAAGGCGCGTTCACAGGCGCGATCTATCCAAAGAAGGGGCTGTGCGACCTCGCCGATAAGGGGAGCATCTTCTTCGACGAAATAGGGAACATTCCGCCGGACACGCAGGCCAAGCTGCTTCGCGTCATGCAGGAGCGAGAGTTCATGCGTCTTGGCGGGATGGAGACGATCAAGGTCGACGTCAGGATCATTGCGGCGACCAATTGTGACCTGCGCCACATGGTTGGAGAGGGGCGATTCCGCGAGGACCTCTACTACCGCCTGCACGTCATCAACATCTATCTGCCACCGCTGCGCGAGCGCAAAGATGACATCCCGTACCTTGCGCAGCACTTTCTCGAAAAGTACGCGGCCGAGAACCGTAAGCCCACGCTCGATCTCACCGCCGATGCGCTCGACTTGATGATGGAATACGACTGGCCGGGGAATGTTCGCGAACTCGAGAACGTGGTCGAGCGAGCGGTGGTCCTGAGCTCGGGTGCTCACATCGGTCCCGACCTCGTGCCGGAGCACGTCCGATCGGCGCCGATGTTCCATATTCCGAAGTTTGTGGTCCCGCCTGAAGGGATTTCGTTCAAGGACGTGATCACGAATGTCGAGAAGCGCCTGATCGAATCAACGCTGGAGGCGGCTGGCGGCGTTCAGAAGAAGGCAGCGGAGCTTCTGAAGATCAAGCCGACGACTTTGAACGAAATGATCAAGCGTTACGAGATCGGAACCCGACGTCGGAAGGCTGGAAGCGAAGACAACAGTCCGCGATCGCGACCGTTCCCGGCGGCGGAGCTCACCAGGGAGTGAATCGATAAATTCAAAGATCAAAGTTTCAAGTGAGGAAGTAAGCGAAAAGTACTTCTCACTTACTTATCAACTTTGAACTTTAAACTTCAAACTTCACGGGGTGCGGCGTAGTTTTCCAACCAGTCGCTCGAACCGACCGATGACGGCATCCCATTGATGGTGATGCCGGATGTAACGTCGTCCGTTCTCGCCTAGCCGTTCGCGAAGCGACCGGGCTCGCAGCTCGGTCAGCGCGCCGACAAACTCCCCGCGATTCGAATAGTACAGGCCTGCGTTCGCGCGACGGCAATGCTCGACGGACGCTGCATTGCTGGCGTTGGCCAGCACCGGTGTCCCGACTGCCAGGCTCTCGAGCAACGACTGCGACAACAGGTCCTCTGAGGTGGGTGCGATCGTGACCGCCGCCGCTTCGTACGCCGTCATTCGTTCGCGATCCGGAAGCACTCCGGCCAGGCGAAGATACGGCGCTTCGGGGATGGTCATCATCTTTACCCCCATCAGCACCAAGCCCATCTCTTCGGATCGTGTTGAGGCGAACGAGTCGAAGTACTCGAGCATCTCTTCACACCCGTTGTCCGGTTCGACACGTCCGCCGTAGAGAGCGAAGTTGTCATACAGACGATGACGTCGGCGGAAGGGCACACCGCGGCCCTCGAGATAGCTTTCTTCCAATACGTCCTCGCCGTTCGCTGAATCGTCCGCGCTGATGACGTCGGCGGGATCCTGTTGATGCCGCGGGTAAGCCTGTTGCGGTGGCGGATCGACTCCGATGCCGATCACTTCTTCGAACTGCGGAACGACACCGACGTACGAGTGGACCAGTTTGCGTTCTGAGCTCGAGAAATAGCCGATGGCTCGAGGAGTGCTCAAGACGTCCGCCCACAACTCGAAGCGCAATTCCGGACGCAACTGCAGGTGAGGGAACAGCAAGCTGCGTTCGGGCGCGGCCTCGAGACCGTTGACAGTCAAGGGATGCCACAGGCCGAAGAAGACGAGCGCGTCGTACGATCGGTGCTGCCGCTTGATGTGCTCGAGGAGGCCGCTGCTCCAGGGGCCGACATGCCGCAGCCAGTTCAATTCATCCGCACGATACCGGGGACCCTCACGGAGCCGACGAGCGAGGTCGGTGAAAGCTGATTGCTCCGGCATCGTGCTGACGGCGAAGCGGCGCACGAAAGCTCCTCGCACGCGATCGGATCCCTCGGCGTATTCGTTCTTCCACGTTGCAGAATCACGTGCCGTAGTGGTCAGAACGTCTACGTCATGACGTTTGGCAATCTGCTCGGCAAGCAATCGGCACGCGTGCTCAGCGCCGGTGTTGAACTCGGCGCCGTATCGCGGTGTGATGAAGGCGAACTTCACGACGACGCCTGCAGCTCAGGAGCGTTCCGGTGGAACTCGGTCGGGCCGCTCGACAGCAGGATCAAGGGGGGAGGCTGGAGAGCTTTCTGCCGCCGCTGTGCCCTGCGTGTCCGGTGCCGAAGCGGACTGCAGTGATTCCTCCGGAACGGACGGAGGCTCGAAAGGAACTGGCGGCTCCGCAGGTGGCTGCGCCGGAGAGAAGTCCACGACAGTCGCTTCGTCAACTATCGACGTCGCGCCAATCTCTTCGATCAGTTCCTCGCCCGCGTCGTCCTCGAATTCGTCTCCTTCGGACCCTTGATCGACGCTTGCGGGGTTTGCCGCTGCCGGAATCGCCGCGCCACTGATGTCACGTAGCTGTCCCGATCTGCGTCCACGCCGTCGCCGCCGCCGTCGCCGGGTTCCGTCGGGGGATGCGTCGGAGGAGACGGCTTGCTCGCTCGACGATGTTTCTTCCCTCGGTGCAGGGGCGGGAGAATGGATTGGAGCGACTGTCGCATCCGCCACTCGGCCGATGCTTGGGCGCGCCTGTTGCTGCGTGTGCTCGAGACTGCGCACGCGTCGCTCGTTGAAGTCGACTTTAGCTGTCAACGACTCCACACGGTGGGTGAGATGTTGATTGTCGATTTCGACTCTGGCCACGTCCGTGACAAGACGACGCAGGATTTCAAAGTGGAGGGCATTCCACTCCGTCTGGCGGCCTCGAAGTTCCGCTTCTCTCGCCTCGGCGGCCTTTGCGCGACGCGCCTGGGTGTTGAGCGCGTCGACGATCGCCGTCGGATTGAAAAGCAGCTTGAGGAGTGGATTGAGCAGCTTTCGCAGGGCGCGCACGAAGCCGTTGTCCGACTTGTACAGGGCTGACTCGGTGAGCGGTTCGTCGTTTTCCGGGTCGGACGAGGGCGTGTCGGCGGGAAGACCCGACGCCCGACGCAGTTCGTCCATCAGCGACGGTTTGATCGTGCGTGGATCGAGAATCGCCTCGAGCCGTCGCGCGGCCAAGTCCTGAATCTGTTGCGCGGTCAGATCGATGCCGTGTCGCTCGGAGATCCGTGACCGGATCTCGCGCATGATCTGCTCGACGTCCAGTTGATCCCGATGGGCGGGTTCCTGCTGCTGTTGCTGCTGCGGCGGCCGGCGATCCCCGCTGCGACGGTCTGGTCCACGTCTGCCGCGATGATAGTGAGGTCGGCGCGAATGCTGTTGATTGTGATCAGGTGGCATCGTCCATCAGCCCTGCTTCGACCGCGCTCCGGAACGACGGGAGGCGTCCCCGTCACTGTTCAGGGCCGAACCAGGTGAGCAGGACCGCTGGTGTGAGTCGACGGTGCGCGAGCCTACCAGGTCACTACACGTTGGCCGACGACTGGAAGCTGCGAATCGCGTCAGCCTCGTTGTCGTGGGTCTCGAACACTGTGAGCAGCTTGGTAATGGCCAGCAGATCCGTAATCCGCTTCGTCAGGCTGAGGAGCTTGAGGCTGCCGCCCTGACGACTGACCGTCGTGAAGGTACGAACAATTTCTCCCAATCCGGCGCTGTCGATGTAGGGAACGTCCGCCAGATTCAGGACGAGCTTTTTTCGACCCTGCAGCACCAGGCTGTTGATCTTGTCCTTAAGAGCCTCGTCTCCCTCACCGAGGGTCATCTTGCCTTTGAGGTCCAGGATGGTTACATCACCGGCGGATCGTTCCTCGATCTGCATAGTTCCTCGAATGTACAGCCCGTAGAAAGAACGGATTCTAGCACAGACAATCAGGGCCAGACGGGGTCCCCACCGCGTTCAGGCGATGGGGTTGAGCCTCGCGTCTGGCCCTACGAAATCTGGCGACGACTACCCGGAATTCCAGACGAGTCAAGTGTTTTCGACCCGAATCTCGTGCCTTACACCCCTCCAGCACCCGCGAATTTCCGCTGCTGGAAGCACTCCTTGCAAAACACCGGACGACCCTGCGTAGGACGGAACGGCACGGTGGTGTCCTTGCCGCACGCCGAGCATTGCGTCTGTGTTTCGACCCGGTCCCGTGCCGGTGCTGGACCGGCACTGACCCGGTTGGCTCGCTTAGCCTTGCACGTCTTGCACCGCTTCGGCTCGTTCTTGAACTGCTTATCAGCGAAAAACAGCTGTTCGCCTGCAGTCCAGATAAATTCTGAGCCGCAATCCACGCACCTCAAGGACTTATCTTGGAACTCCATCGGTCGCCACCTCGTGCTCGTCGATCGCGGGACCGCTTGCCCTTATTCCGTCTCGCGACGGAGTTTCTTACGGTTCCGCTTACGCGCCAATGCCTGTTTGGCCCGGCGCTTGTCTCCCGGCTTCAAGTAGAAAGAGTGCTTCTTGATGTCCTTGATGATGTCTTCCTGCTGAACCTTACGCTTGAAGCGACGGAGTGCGCTCTCGATCGACTCGCCCTCCTGAATTTTGACTTCAGCCACGCCTAGAACACCCCCTCACCGGCCTGGTGGCTCCCTGTGATCACCAACGAAAAGTGGCGAATATGCTAGGCTATCACAGGCAGGCGCGGATTCTAGGCGCAAGACGCCGTTACGTCAACGAAATAGTCGTGTGCCGCCCTTGAGTTCTGCGCACAAGATGTTGACACCGCGTCGCCAAGCTCTACCGGCGTCGGGCCGGTCCGTCAACTTCCTGTCTTCCAGACGGTTAGCCTGTTCCTCATGAAGATCCTCGTCATCGGCGGCGGCGCGCGCGAGCACGCCATCGCCTGGAAGCTTTCTCGCGAGCGCAACGTCAGTTCAGTTTTTTGCGCTCCGGGAAATCCGGGAATCGGCTCCATTGCCCGATGCCTCGATGCCGACGTCGGCGACCCTCGCGAGTTGCTGCAGGTCGCCAGAAGTCATGCGATCGATCTCACCGTGGTGGGCCCCGAACTTCCACTGAGCCGGGGAATCGTTGACGTCTTCACGGCCGACGGGCGGGCCATTGTTGGTCCGTCGCAGGCCGCAGCCGCCCTCGAATCAAGCAAGGCGTTCGCGAAGGACTTCATGGCACGCCACAACGTGCCGACTGCCCGGTATCACGTATGCGAATCGGCGAGTGGCGCGCTCGCGTGGCTCGATGGCGATCGATTCGGGTATCCGCTGGTCTTGAAGGCGGATGGCCTTGCCGCCGGCAAAGGCGTCGTGATCGTCGACGATCGCGCCGCTGCGGCAGCGACGGTGCGGTCGCTGATGGTCGAGCGGAAATTCGGGAGTGCCGGCGATCGAATTGTCTTCGAGGAGTTCCTGGTTGGACAGGAAGCCTCCTATTTCGTGCTGGCGGACGGCACTTCGTTCATCGCCCTCGGTTCGGCGCAGGATCACAAGCGGATTTTCGATGATGACCAGGGTCCGAACACGGGTGGAATGGGAGCGTTTGCGCCCAGCGCGCTCGTGACGCCGGAGATCGAACGTCGCGTGGTCGACGAGATCGTGTGGCCCGTTCTCGAAGGGATGCAGCACGAAGGGCATCCGTACCGCGGGTTTCTCTACGTCGGTCTAATGTTGACGTCAGAGGGACCGAAGGTCGTCGAGTTCAACGTGAGACTCGGCGATCCCGAAACGCAAGTCGTGCTCCCGATGCTCGACGAAGAGCTGTCGTGGCTCTTGGGCGAAGCGGCAATGGGTGCGTTGCCATCAAGAGCGGCGCGCTTCCACTCCGTTGCGAACGTCGGAGTCGTAATCGCTGCGAGAGGCTATCCCGAAGCGGTTGAGACCGGGCTGGCGATCAGCGGGATCGAGCAGGCGGCCTCAGTTCCCGATGCGCTCGTATTCCACGCAGGGACGAGCAAGCGAGAGGGCCAACTCGTGACTTCCGGCGGACGAGTGTTGACCGTCGTTGGGAGAGGACAGAACTTCAGCGCGGCGATCGACACGGCATATCGAGCCGCTTCGCAGATTCGTTTCGACGGCATGCAGTTCCGCCGCGATATTGGCCAGAAAGCATTAAGGGGGTCGGGAGTCATTTGATCAGGACACTCGGCGAACGCGGCTCGGTACATGTCCTATTCAAATGACTCCCGACCCCATTACAGAAGTGTGAAGTACTCCATCATCACCTTCGGCTGTCGCGTCAATCAGGCCGACTCGATGGCCATCGCGCGAGATCTCCACGCGCGCGGTGCCGTTGAGACAACGCCAGACGACGCCGAACTCGTCGTGATCAATAGCTGCTCCGTGACAGCGACCGCTGATCAAGGTGTCCGTCAGACCGTTCGTCGGATCGTGCGCGACAATCCAAGTGTCCGTGTCGTGATCACGGGTTGCTACGCGACTCGCCGCCCGGACGAAGTCCGTCAGCTGCCAAACGTTGCTCATGTCGTGACGAATGACGCCAAGGACGATCTTGTCCATCGCCTGGGGCCCTCGATTGGGTTGCCCCATCATGAAGAGCAGACGACGGCTGTTCGCTATGGCCACGGCGATGGTCCTTGTGGTGACAGTCTGTCGCCGGGCACAGTCGGCCGTACGGCACTGACACTCCGTGTGCAGACTGGCTGTGATGAGATGTGCAGCTACTGCATCATTCCCACCACGCGGGGCAAGGGGCGCTCGCGTCCGCTGAATGAAGTGGTCCAGCAGATCGAAAACGCGGTCGCGTCCGGATATCGCGAGGTCGCGATTGCCGGTGTGCATCTCGGGTCGTATGGACGCGACCTGAACGGATCTACGTCTCTCACGGCCCTCGTCCGCACGCTGGCCGAATGGGATGCCGATGTGCTCTTTCGTATCAGTTCTCTCGAACCGATGGACTGCAGGCCGGCGATCGTCGACATGGTCGCCGCATCGCCGCGACTTGCCCCTCACTTGCATTTGCCATTGCAGAGCGGTGCCGACGCCGTACTCCGCGCGATGCGTCGCCCCTACACCGCTTCCTCGTTCGCAGCGCTGGTAACCCACATTCGCGAGCGCATTCCGCACGCGTCCGTTGGTTCCGATGTGATCGTCGGCTTCCCGGGCGAATCGTGCGCACACTTCGATGAAACGGAGACGCTCCTTCGCGATCTGCCGCTGACCCATCTCCACGTGTTCCCGTACTCAGACCGGCCCGGCACGGACGCGGCCGCTCTTGGCGCCCGGGTTGACGGCGCCCTGATCCGCGAGCGAGGGCAGCGCATTCGCGACATCGGTCACCAGATGTCAACGCGATTTCGACAATCGCAACGCGGAACGACTCGCCGTGCTCTGACGATCGACGACGGGTGGTCAGCTGTGACGGATAACTATCTCAAGGTAAAGCTGGAGACCCGGCACTCGCGAAACGAGTGGGTACAAGTCGCAATCGACTGAATCAACTCTCGACTCAGCGAAGCAGAAGCGCCATCTGCTGGGCAGCCGATTTCTTCGACCCGCCCTCGACAATCAACTGACCGCACGCAGCCCGGATATCACGGCCACGGCTCTTCCTCACTGACACGGTGAGGTGCCTGTCGGCGAGAACCTGGGCGAACCGATCCACGCGCGCGTCGGGAGGACGCTCAAAAGGAATTCCGGGCGCAGCGTTCAGCGGGATCAGGTTGACCTTGGCTTTGATGCCCAACAGCAGGGTTGCGAGACGTCGCGCGTCTTCTGGTGTGTCGTTGACGCCGTTCAGCAACACGTACTCGAACGTGATGCGGCTGCGCTTCTTCAGCGGGAACCGACGGCATGCGTCGAGAATGGCAGCGAGTGGATACTTCGTGTTGGGCGGCACAAGGGCTGTGCGTTGCTCGTCGGTCGTTGCATGAAGAGAGATCGCCAGGTTCGGCATCAAGGGCTCGCGAGCCAGCCGCTCGATTCCAGGCACGATGCCCACGGTCGACAGGGTGACACGCCGCGGCGAGATCGACAGTCCCTCTTCGGCGTGCAGCATTCGCAACGCCTTCATCGTGTTGTCGTAGTTGTGGAGAGGCTCACCCATTCCCATGAGCACGATATTGAAGGGCTGTTCGAGCAAACCGGTGGCTGAGGCCAGCGTGATCACCTGCCCAACAATCTCTCCCGCTGTCAGGTGACGCACGAGTCCCATTTTTCCGGTCAGGCAAAACCCGCATGACATCGCGCAGCCGACCTGGGTCGAAATGCAGAACGTCATTGCCGGTGTATCTGGAATGAAAACCGACTCGATCCGGCGCCCGTCGCCGAGCTCGAGGACGAACTTCCGGGTCCCGTCGGTCGACAGCTGGTCACTGACCACCTTTGGGTGCCTGACACTGAATCGTTCCCGCAGCTCCGCCCTAAGCTCCTTCGACAAGTTCGTCATCAGGTTGAAATCCGTGACCCCGTGACGATGGATCCAGCGATACAACTGTCGGGCGTGGAAGGCGTCGTAGCCGCTCTCCTGGAGAAGCCGTTGGATCTCTGGCACGTCGAGCTCGACCAGATCGAAGCTGGGGGAAGTCATCTATCTCTCGCGTTTTCTAGAGGATGCGAGCACCAGATTGTAGCGTGGAAACGACACCGGGTGTGATTTCCGAGTTCGAACCTCAACGGAAATCACACCCGGTGTCATTTCGAGTTGCGACCGCCAAGGCGCGCGTGCTATGATGGGCACGTTCTTCTAATTCATTGTCTGTCAATGGTTTGCGGCTGATGTCGCGGCTCCATAACAGACGCGTCCTGGCGACCGCCGCCCTCAAACGCATCCGGTGTCTCAATCAGCAATCGTCCGTGACGTTCTCCCGAATGGTCTCCGACTCCTCACCGAGCGGATGCCACACGTGCGCTCCGTAAGCATCGGTGTGTGGCTCGCTCGCGGGTCCCGCCACGAGACGGAGGAGCAGAGCGGCATCGCGCACTTCGTCGAGCACATGCTCTTCAAAGGAACCGGGACTCGGACCGCCGAAGACATCGCCCAGACCGTGGACTCCATCGGCGGGCAGATGGACGCCTTTACGGCCAAGGAGTACGCGAGCTACTACTTCAAAGTTCTCGACGAACACCTGCCGCTGGCCGTCGAAGTCCTTGCCGACATCGTCATGAACCCGGCGTTCAGCGCCGACGACATCGGCCGGGAAAAGAAGGTCGTCCTTGAAGAAATCAAGATGGTCGAGGACACGCCTGACGACCTGGTTCATGAGCTGTTTACAGAAAACCTCTGGCCCGGGCACCCGCTGGGACGTCCCATCCTCGGTACGAAGGAAACCGTCGAAGCGCTGACCCAGGACGGGCTGCGGCAATACTTCGGGGAAACCTATTCGGCTCCCAATCTGATCGTGGCGGCAGTGGGGAATATCGAGCACGAGCGCGTCCGCGAGCTGGTGCAACGTGCCTTCGACAAGCTGCATTCGAACAGTAACCCGCTGACGGAGGCGCCGCCTAACGTCGTTCCGACGACCGTCATCCGAAACAAAGAGCTCGAACAGAGCCACGTATGTCTCGGGACGGGCAGCTACCGGCAGGATCACGACGAGCGGTATTCGAGTTACGTGCTCAATACCGTGCTCGGCGGGTCGATGAGCTCGCGGCTGTTTCAGAACGTTCGCGAGAAGCGGGGACTGGCCTACGCGGTGTTCAGCGGGCTGAGCGCCTATCGCGACGCCGGTTCGATCACGATTTACGCGGGCTGTGCCAACGGCGCCGTCGGCGAATTGATCGATGTCGTGATTGGCGAGCTCCAGCGGTTGAAGGATGAACCCTTGCCGGAATCAGAACTGCGGCGCGCGAAGGATCACCTCAAGGGCAGCTTGATGCTGAACCTGGAGAGCACGTCGAGCCGCATGTCTCATCTGGCTCGCCAGGAGATTTACTTCGATCGGCAGTTCGGGCTGGACGAGACGCTCGAAGGTGTCGAGCGTGTGTCTACCGAAGATGTGCAACGGGTGGCGCAGGATCTGTTCAAAGATGCGTCGCTGGCTGCCACCGTCGTCGGCGCTGTCAACGGTCTGCAGATACCTCGGGAACGATTGGCGCTTCGGTAATTCGTTCGTCAGGCGTGGACTTCGTGCTGCGGAGATTCTTGTAGACTGATGATCTCCCTGAGATGATCCGGCGTTACACGCATCCTGAAATGGGTCGCATCTGGAGCGACCAGCGGAAGTACGAAACCTGGTTGCAGGTCGAAGTGGCCGCGGCCGAGGCCATGTCGAGAGCCGGGATCGTTCCGCCGGATGCCGCGCGCGACATCCGGGAACACAGCGCGTTCGACATCGCACGCATCGAACAGATCGAAGAAGTCACGCAGCACGACGTCATCGCCTTCACGACGGCTGTTGCGGAGCACGTCGGCCCATCGGCGCGCTGGCTGCATTTCGGTCTCACGTCTTCCGACGTCATCGACACGGCGCAGGCGCTCCAGATGCGGGAGGCGTGCGATCTGCTTTTGGCCGACCTCGATGGGCTGATGCAGGCCGTACACACGCGGGCGCTCGAGCATCGACGCACGCCGATGATCGGTCGTACCCACGGAGTCCATGCCGAGCCGATGACCTTCGGTCTCAAACTGGCGCTGTGGTACGGCGAGCTCGCTCGAGATGTGATTCGTCTTCGCCGCGCGCGCGAAGTCATTGCCGTCGGCAAGTTGTCGGGCGCCGTTGGCACCTTTGCGCATCTACCGCCGGCCGTTGAGAGGGACGTGTGTCGAGCGCTGGGGCTGGCCGCGGCGCCCGTCGCCTCCCAAGTAATTCAACGAGATCGGCACGCAGAGTTGATCTCGGTGCTTGCGATCATCGGGTCGTCGCTCGAGAAGTTCGCGCTTGAAATTCGTGGATTGCAGAAGACGGAAATCGGGGAAGTCGAAGAGCCTTTTGGCAAGGGTCAGAAGGGTTCCTCGGCGATGCCCCACAAGCGGAATCCGATCGGCTGCGAGCAGATTGTCGGGCTGGCGCGATTGCTTCGCGGCAACGCCACTGCCGCCCTCGAGAACAACGCCCTGTGGCACGAGCGCGATATCTCCCATTCGTCGGTTGAGCGCGTCATTCTTCCTGACAGCTTCATCGCGCTCGATCACATGCTGCGCAGGTTCACCCGGATCGTGTCCGGGATGGTGGTGTACGCCGAGCGTATGCGTGAAAACCTCGAGCGGTCACGTGGAGTAGTGTTCTCCGGGACCGTGCTGCTGGAGCTCGCGAAACGCGGAGTCTCGCGTGAGCAGGCCTATGAATGGGTGCAGCGAAACGCCATGCGGTCGTTCCACGAACGGCAGGACTTCAAGTCGCTGCTGCTGATGGATCCCGACGTGTGCGCAGTCCTGACACCCGTTGAAATCGAACGCGCGTTCGACCTCAACGATCAGCTGAGGCACGTCGATGAGGTGTTCGAACGCGTGTTTCAGGAGGTAACCGTCTGATGCAGGCCCGCGTGTTTGTCACTCTCAAGCCTTCCGTCTTCGATCCCCAGGGGACGACCGTCGCCGAAGCGCTTCACACGCTCGGCTATGCCACTGTCCGCGACGTGCGTCAGGGGAAGTACTTCGAGTTGGAGATCGATGCTCCAAGCGCCGACGAGGCGCGTCGCCTCGCATCGGAAGCGGCTGACAAGCTGCTTTCGAATCCGGTCATCGAGAGTTATCGCATCGAGGTGACGTCGTGAAATTCGCCGTTGTCGTCTTTCCAGGCTCGAATTGTGACCACGACACATATCACGTTGCGAAGGACGTCCTCGGCCAGGAGGCTGACCTCATCTGGCACAAAGACATGAGGCTCGGCCGACCGGACGTCGTGATCCTGCCGGGCGGGTTTGCACACGGTGACTACTTGCGGACCGGCGCGATTGCCAGGTTCTCGCCAATCATGCAGGAGGTCTCGAAATTCGCGGCCGCCGGAGGGCCGGTTATCGGGATCTGCAATGGCTTCCAGGTGCTTCTCGAGGCGGGGCTGCTACCGGGTGCCATGCTTCGGAATCGAAGCCTGCAGTTCCGCTGTGAGTTCCTTCATGTGAAGGTCGAACAGACAGACACGCCGTTCACGCTTGCGTCTCGTGCCGGTCAGATTTTAAGACTGCCGATCGCGCATGGTGACGGCAACTACTACGCCGAGCCTGATGTCCTCGCACGGCTGGAACGGAATCGTCAGGTCATCTTTCGCTATGTTTCGGCGTCGGGAGATGTGACTGACGAGGCCAACCCGAACGGCTCATTGAACAACATCGCCGGCATCTGCAATGAGGCGCGCAACGTTGTCGGCCTCATGCCGCATCCGGAACGTGCGTGCGAGTTGGCCATAGGGAGCGCGGACGGCATGGCCGTTTTCGAATCGATTCTCAAATGGGGTCGGGAGTCATTTAATGAGGACACTCTTACGACGATGACTGCCAGCTCTGCGACTGTCCTCAACAAATGACCCCCGACCCCATTACCGATTCCGTCCTCGCACGCCACGGCGTCACCCGCGACGAGTACGATCGCATCGTGGGGATGCTGGGGCGTGAGCCGAACCTCACGGAGCTCGGGATCTTCTCTGTGATGTGGTCGGAGCACTGCAGCTACAAGAGCTCGCGCGTGCATCTCAAGACGCTCCCCACGACCGGACCACGGGTACTCCAGGGCCCAGGTGAGAACGCGGGCGCGGTCGATATCGGCGACGGGCTCGCGGCAGTCTTCAAGATCGAATCACACAACCATCCGTCTTTCATCGAGCCCTACCAGGGCGCAGCCACGGGAGTCGGCGGCATCATCCGCGATATCTTCACCATGGGCGCGCGCCCGATCGCGCTGCTGAATTCCCTTCGATTTGGGCCGCTCGACGAAGCACTGGTCCGCCGCACGATGTCTGGTGTGGTTTCCGGTATCGGAGGCTACGGCAACTCGATCGGCATCCCTACCGTTGGTGGTGAGATCGGTTTCGACCGCAGCTATACAGGTAATCCGCTCGTCAACGTCTTTTGCCTCGGCATAGCCAGGGCCGACGAGATCATCAAGGGCACTGCCTCTGGCGTGGGCAACGCGGTGTATTACGTTGGTGCGAAGACGGGCAGGGACGGCATACATGGCGCGACGATGGCGTCCGCCGAGTTCGACGATACGCTGAACGAAAAGCGGCCCGCAGTTCAGGTCGGCGACCCGTTCATGGAGAAGCTTCTGCTGGAGGCGTGCCTCGAAGTGATGAAGACCGACGCGTTGGTCGGTATTCAGGACATGGGCGCGGCCGGCTTGACTTGCTCGACCTGCGAGATGGGTTCCCGCGGTGGTGCCGGAGTCGAAATCGATGTCTCGAGGGTTCCCCAGCGGGAAACCGGCATGACGCCGTACGAAATCATGCTCTCCGAATCACAGGAGCGCATGCTGCTGGTCGTCAAGAAAGGGCGTGAGGCGGAAGTCGAGCAGATCTTCGACAAGTGGGACCTGCATGCCGTCCACATCGGCGAAGTGACGTCCGATGGTCGCCTTCGCGTCAAGAATCACGGCGAGGTCGTTGCCGATATTCCAAATCGAGCGCTGACCGACGAAGCGCCGATGTATCGGCGGCCAGTGTCCAAGCCGGCCTACCTCGAGTCAGCGCAGCAGCTCGATATCGCTCAATTCGGTCCGCCGCCGTCGCCGCGCGATGTATTCAGACGCTTGCTTGCCTCACCGGGCATTGCAAGCAAGAGATGGGTTTACCGTCAATACGATCACATGGTGCGAACCAACACCCTGCTGCTCCCGGGTATGGGTGCTGCTGCGGTGCGCGTGAAGGGGACTTCGCGTGGGCTGGCGATGTCGGTCGATTGCAACGGACGCTTTGTGTATCTCGATCCGTATCTCGGAGCCCAGCTCGCCGTGGCCGAGGCGTCGCGCAACGTCGCGTGTGCCGGGGGGCTGCCGATTGGCGCGACGAACTGCCTGAACTTTGGAAACCCCGAGAAGCCGGAGATCATGTGGCAGTTCGGCCGCGCGGTCGAAGGCATGGGTGCGGCGTGTCGCGCGCTCGATATTCCAATCACCGGCGGAAACGTAAGTCTGTACAACGAGACCGACGGCCGCGGTGTCCTGCCAACACCCGTCATCGGTGTGGTCGGCCTGATCGAGCACGCCGATCGCGTCGTGGGACGCGCATTTCGTTCAGAAGGCGACGTCGTCGTGCTCCTTGGTGAGACTCGAAACGAGCTCGGGGGCAGTGAATTCCTGCACGTGGTTCACGACCAGATTCGCGGTGTGCCACCGCAGCTCGATCTCGCGCGCGAAGCGGCCCTTCAGCGACTGCTCGTCGAAGGTGCGCGTGCGGGCGTCATCCGGTCAGCGCACGACTGCGCCGAGGGTGGTGTCGCTGTCACTCTTGCCGAATGTTGCTTCGACACCGCGCTGGGGATTGACGTGAATCTCGTCGCCGTCACCGAAGCACCGGCGGAATACCGTGACGTTGCACCGCTGTTCTCCGAGTCGGCGTCGAGGGTTGTCGTGTCGGTCGCGCCCGGGCAGGCAGCAACACTGCTCAGCATGGCTGCCGCGGCTGGCGTGCCGGCAAAACAGATCGGTCAAGTTCGCGGGCACCGGATTGCGATCGCCGTCGAGGGGCGACCAGGAATCAACGAGTTGGTATCCGATGCCGAGCGTATTTGGGCCACGGCGATCGAGTCGTGGTTCGAGCAACGTCGGGCTATTGCATGACGTCGTACACTAGTAACGCGATGGGCCACCTCTGATGTTCGACAAGTTCCGCGACGAATGTGGCGTTTTCGGAATCTTCGGGCACCCTGAGGCGAGCAACCTCGCCTACCTCGGCCTCTATGCGCTCCAACATCGGGGTCAGGAGAGCGCCGGCATTGCCGCCTCCGACGGGCACCTGGTTCGTGTCTCGAAGGCGATGGGCTATGTAAACGAGGCTTTCGACACGACGACGCTCGCGCGGCTTCCCGGTCGAATGGCGGTTGGCCACGTGCGGTATTCAACAGCGGGCGAGAGCCGCCTGGCCAATGCGCAGCCCATCCTCGTCGATAGCGTCCATGGGCAGTTCGCCGTAACGCATAACGGCAACATCGTGAACGCCACGGAGCTGCGAGACAGTCTCGTACGGCTCGGGGCGATCTTTCAGGCCACGACCGACACCGAGGTCATTGTCCACCTGTTTGCGCGGTCTCGAGAAGAGGGCGCGGCAGCGGCGATCATCGACGCCCTCGCACAAGTCCGGGGTGCGTATTCCCTCGTGATGATGACGAAGGATCGGTTGATCGGCGCGCGCGATCCGCATGGGTTCCGGCCGCTGGCAATCGGCAGACTTGGTGACGCGTGGGTCATCTGCTCAGAGACGTGCGCCATGGATCTGATCGGTGCGACCTACCTCCGCGACGTCGAGCCCGGGGAGGTTGTCGTCGTCAGTGAGCACGGCCTGAAATCGATTCGACCATTTCCGGCGGCGCCGAAAGCGCAGTGCATCTTCGAACACGTCTACTTCTCGCGACCGGATAGCTACGTATTCGGCGAAAGTGTCAATGAGACCCGGACCGAGTTCGGCCGCAAGCTGGCCCGCGAGTCCGGGGTTGATGCGGATGTGATCGTGCCGATTCCCGACTCCGGCGTCTGCGGGGCGATTGGCTACTCGGAAGCGTCTGGCATTCCGATGCGCATGGGCTTGATTCGGAACCACTACGTCGGACGCACATTTATCGAACCGCAGCAGTCGATTCGTCATTTCGGAGTGCGCGTCAAACTGAATCCCGTTCGAAGCATCCTCGAGGGGCAGCGCGTCGTCCTTGTGGACGATTCAATCGTGCGCGGCACGACGAGCCGCAAGATCGTTCGAATGGTTCGGAGCGCAGGTGCGCGCGAAGTGCATATGCGGATCAGTTGTCCGCCCACCATTGCACCCTGCTTCTACGGCGTCGACACACCTCGTCGCTCGGAGCTCATCGCGGCCACGCACACGATCGAGGAGATTCGCAAGTACCTCAACGCAGACAGCGTGGCGTATTTGAGCCTGGATGGTCTGACTGGCTCCGTCAGGGGCGGGCGAAACAACTATTGCACGTCGTGCTACACCGGCGTGTATCCCGTTGCGTTCCCGAGGAATGAAGAGGCGTATCTGCAGCTGGCGCTCAAGTTGAACCCGGCAGCAGAGGAGCTTGATTCACCGACTATCGCCATTCCCGATTTTGAAAAGGACCCAGTCGCGCGTTGACCTGGTGATCCCGCTGTGCTTCTGATACTGCTGCTCTGGTCGCTGGTAGGTGCGTCACCGCAAACTCAGGCCCCGGCGGCACCTGGAGCGGCGCCACAACCAGACCTCAAACAGAACATCGCCAATCTCTCCTCGCTTGATTTTCCGGTTCGTATGCAGGCCGCAAGGCTGATCCGGCGTACGCCAGAGACTCAGGCCGTGCCGGCGCTGGTGGAAGCGGCGCGTCATCACTCCGATGAGTTCGTTCGTTACCGCGCGCTCGTGCTATTGACCGCCTTCAACGATCGCGGCACGCGAGATCTGATGCGCGAGCTGATAAAGGATCGCGACGACCGCGTCCGGGAAGTCGCCTACAAGTGGCTCGAACGAAACCCCGATTCTCAATTGACGCCGCAACTGATCGCGTCGTTGCAGACCGAACAATCGGAGTTTGTCCGGCCGGCGCTCGTCGGCGCCGTGGCCGCGCTCGGAACCGATCCCAACGTTCAACGAGCGATGATTGGCGAGATTCCCCGCGGCCTGGATTTCTTTCGAAGCGCCGTAATTGACGCACTAGGCCGACATCGCGCCGTCTACGCGATCGACGGGATCGCTGCGGTCAGTCGGCTCGAGGGGCCATTGCAGGACGATGCGTTGCTCGCGCTCGGTCGAATTGGAGGCGCGCGCGCCACAGCGGCTGTCAATGAATTCAAAAGCGGGACGCAGGAAGCGACCCAGATGATTCATGGGGTGCGGTGCTTGCTGGGCGAGATGTGCGCCGAACACATCAAGTCGCTCGCCGCCGCAGCGTCCGACGAGAACGGAAGGCCTGGGACCGTGGGCGGCGCTATCGATGCGCTCGAAGCGGTGGCGCAGAATCGCAACGAGGCGGCGTTGTCCGCACTCGTGGCACTGGCCCCCAAGGAAGGCCCGCGGCGGGAGCGCATCGCTGTTTCATTCTCGAGCGTCGCTCTGCGACAGCCTGACTGGGTCGTGGACTGGATCGGTGCAAAGGACGCGTCCACACGCGAGTCACTGATAACCATGCTCAAAGATGGGTTCGACAGTCTCGAGGAAGATTTCGACGAAGAGCAGTTCTTCGCGGCTGTTCGCGCAGGCTACTGGCGGGCGGCTGACGCATCGGCCGGACGATCGCTGGCGGCGATGCTCATTCAGAAGCTCGAGTTCTAGCGAGGCGCGGTTGACCGACGGCCATGTGCCGCCGCCTCGCTAGGCAGCGCTTGAGACAGTGATGGATTACAAGGCATCCGGCGTCGACATCGACGCGGGCAATGAAACCGTTCGCCGAATTCGCGGTCTCGCCAGGTCCACGTTTACGTCGAACGTGTTGTCGGACATCGGATCGTTCGGCGGTCTGTTTCGGTTTACGACCGGCAACTTTCAGGATCCCGTGCTGGTGTCGAGCGCTGACGGCGTGGGGACCAAGCTTCGGGTCGCATTCCTAGCCGGCAAGCACGATACGGTTGGCGAGGACCTCGTCAATCACTGCGTCAACGACATCCTGGTACAGGGCGCTGAGCCGCTCTTCTTCCTCGACTACTTCGGCACCGGACGGTTGTCGCCGGCCGTTGCCGAATCAGTGGTGACGGGGATGGTGCGCGCGTGCCGCGACAATCACTGTGCGTTGCTTGGCGGTGAGACAGCGGAGATGCCTGGGTTCTACGCGGATGGTGAGTACGACATCGCCGGTTTCATTGTAGGCGTTGTCGAACGAAGTCGTCTGATTACCGGCGCGACGATCAGGCCTGGCGACGTGCTCGTCGGCGTGCCCTCAACCGGGCTGCACACCAACGGCTATTCATTGGCACGGCGGATCGCGTTCGACCATCTGCGGCTTGGGGTCGACAGCTATGTGCCGGAATTGAACCGAACCGTTGGCGAGGCACTGCTCGAACCGCATCGTTCGTATCTGGCTCTGATCCGTCCGTTGCTTGCCACCGGCTTCATCAAAGGGATGGCTCACATCACTGGTGGCGGCATCACCGAGAATTTGCCGCGGATTTTGCCCGACGGCACGGCTGCGCGAATCCGTACCTCGGCCTGGACGATTCCGCCTGTGTTTCACTGGCTGCAGGAAAAGGGCCGCGTGCCGGTGGACGATATGCTTCGCACCTTCAACATGGGCATCGGACTTATTGTCGCCGTCGCGCCGGATCAGGCGGAGCAGGTGAAGGCAACCGTCGCCGGGACAATCATTGGCGAGATCGTGAGAGGGGAGCCGGCCGTCACGTACGTGTAATGACTCGCTAAATGGGGTCGGGAGTCATTTGTTGAGGACACCTGACTACAGAGACTCCAGGACGCCGGCCACGGAGCCCTCGCGGTGGAATCCCAAGCCTTGCCTTGATAACCGCGCGCCAAGTTTCATTGCCAAACGGTTCCCCTCGCTCCATCGCTTTTCTGAATGCTTCTTCTTCAGGTTTTGTCTGTGGTTGGTTAACGTAAGTAATCCAATCAACAGGGCAGCTAACTGGCCATGCACTGAGGAACGAGGTCGCCCTGCTCTCTTGACGTCTTGAGAGACTGGACCAATGCCAGTCTTCCGCATGATCAACAAGACCGGCACGGAGCGGGTTTCTCTCGACATACCGGCACACCCAGAGAAAGTGGGCGTCATGACCGACCGGAATGGCTTTGAACCGTCCCTGATAGACTGCCCCTTGTCCATCGAGTTCGCGAACCGTCTGCCATCGTCTGGCATGAGTGGTCGTGAGCCAATGCATGAAGCGGGAGAGCGCTCCGTCGACCGTCGGTGACAGCAAAAGATGCCAGTGGTTTGGCATCACACAGTAGGCAAAAAGTGAGACGTCGCTTTGCGCGATGGCCGACGCCAAGACGCTTTC
>Ga0207691_10000711_pt1 | contig 32914 bp, 27 predicted proteins | sample KBSM13metaG_FD_184327 | JGI IMG/M metagenome (GOLD analysis project Ga0207691, IMG submission 184327) | Miscanthus rhizosphere microbial communities from Kellogg Biological Station, Michigan, USA - KBS M1-3 metaG (SPAdes) (version 2) | ecosystem: Host-associated > Plants > Roots > Rhizosphere >...
CGCTAAAGTGTATTATCGTGGACGACGAAAGCCGGGATGTGAACGCACTAAGGAGTCATATCCGGAAAACACCGTTCCTGAAACTTGCCGGTGCATTTTCGGATCCTGAAATCGCCCTGGAATTCCTGAAAGACCACCCGGCAGACCTGGTCTTTCTGCATATCCGCCGGGCGGACAGGCATAGCAAAACCATTCTCCCGCTTTTTCATGAACAGGCAGCCGTCATCCTCATGTCGGCCGACCGTAAACTGGCCTCTGACGGCTACGAGGCAGGAGTATCGGATTTTATGGTAAAGCCTTTTACGTTCTCCCGGTTCCAGGCGGTAATGGAAAGACTGCAAAAGCCGGCCTCCCCGTCAAGGGTATCCGAAATCAGCGGATCAGCGCCCGTTTCACGCGGGGGGTATATTTTCATCAAAGAATCCACGCGCCTGCTACGCGTGGAACTCGACGATATCTTTTATGTTGCCGGGCTGAAGAATTATGTTTCTGTCTATACCAAATCGCAGCGTATCGTCAGCCTGCAGACGATGAAACAGATGGAAAGCATTCTTCCCCCACATCGATTTGCGAGGGTACATCGTTCTTATTTCGTAGCTTTCGATAAGATTATCAGCGTGGAAAAGCAACAAATCAGGCTCAGGGATAAAACCATACCTATCGGCAACATTTACTATACTGCGTTTATGAAAAAACTCATGAAGATGGGCAATTCATAAATACCATTAATTTTGTATCAATTTAACCGTAAAACGACCCGTTTAGCATAATTCTCTTCCAAGAAAACCGAATTTTAAACTACAATCGAGTTATTATGAAAAAATTACTGCTTACATCCGTCGTATTCTTTATCGCATTTGCGGGCTTTTCACAACATCTGTCTGTTAACCTTTTTGGGGGGTACACGTTCCGGGACAGGGTTAATTTTGGTAATGCCTACGCCTATATCAATGATGGAGGCATGTGGGGCGCATCCATTGAAGGCGTCAACGCCCAGGGTACCGGTATAGAACTTCTTTATCAGTACCAGGCCACAGAATTACCGATCTACAGTTATCCCAACAACGTTCTTTTACAGGCCAACAACAATTCAGTTATCTCGTATCTCCTCTTGAATTTTGAACAGTATTATATGAATAACCCGAAAATCCAGCCCTATGGAGGCATCGGACTGGGTGCGGCATTCTACAAAGGAGACGGAGGATCTTCTTCCACCACGAAATTTGCATGGGACCTTAAAGTCGGCGCTAAATTTATGATGGCGTCGAGTGTCGGAATAAAAATTGGTGCCCAGCTGCTTGGCAGTTCACAGGCAACGGGTACAGGATTTTATGTTCCGCCTTATCCATACCCCCCGTATGCGTACACGACCTATGCTACCATCCTGCAGTTTGGTTTTACCGGAGGCGTGGTATTTGATTTCGGAGGCCATTAATGTTTAGCAGATGATGCATCCGAAGGATTCTTTCTCAACGGTAGATGAGTATATCGCTCTGTATCCTCCGGCAATTCGAAAAAATCTTCAGTTAATCAGAAAAACCATAAGACAAGCGGCCCCTGACGCAGAAGAGACCATCAGTTACATGATGCCAGCATACCGGTTACACGGTATGCTGGTTTTTTTTTCGGCAGCTAAAACACACTACGGATTTTATCCCGGCGCCAGTCCGATCCCGGTTTTTAAAGAGAAACTAAAAGACTACGATACCTCAAAAGGCACTGTTCGTTTTCCCGTTGATAAGCCCGTTCCCACTAAGCTCATTAAAGAGATCGTAAAATTTAAGGTGGCAGAAAACAAGGCAAAGGATGCCCTGAAAAGCAAAGCGAAAAAGAAATAGGGAGGACTACAGTCGCGGTCGCTGCCAACAGGTGAATTCGGAACGCCTTATCCCGCAACCCCGGGGGTAAATTTTCCGCAACCCGGGGATATTTCAGCAATCCCCTGACTGTTTAAAGCAATTTTTTGTAGAAAGGTTCCAGCTCCCCGGCCAGAATGGCATGATCTTCCACGTTAGGATGACCTGTGCAACCCCTGGCCTTCATCGGTGCGAAGAAAAACAGGGCTACCGGTTTTTTTGAAGGAAAGGCTGCATCAATATTCTTCTTAACGGCTGTCAGACACCGCTGCAGCATCTCACGCTTGGCCCCGTTCAGCATCGGACTGCTGAGCAGCGCAATCCTTGCATCGGGATATTTTGAGCGAACAAGTTTGACAAATCCGATAAAACCCGAAACATACCGGGCACTGTCGAATGGAAGTCTTGGCGTGTGCCCGTCACCATCGCTGAAATCATTCGTTCCCAGGGCAATGCTGACTATGCGGGGACGATAACGTGTGAAATCCCAGTTTCTTGGGCTGTTGAGCTGAAAATCGGTCTTTTCATACACCTGGGGCATAACTGGTGAAAGGGAATTCCAGTTCCTGTAGATCCCGATACCGCTGACACTGCTCAGCAGAAAATTCACATTCAAAGTCCTGGCAACACGGGGACCATATGAAAAATAGACGTTGTGCTGATCATGATATTCTCCTGTGCCGCATGGTATATCACTGGGATCCGCCGCCGCACCGCAGGTGATGCTGTTTCCAATGAATTCGATAATGGGCCGGACGGGCTCGCGAACCGGGCTGATCCGCGGTGCAACAATCTTCTGCACATATACCGGGCCGGTGGCGGCTTCCGTGGCTTTATAGATCCATATTTCATGGCGCCCCTGTCCAATACCATCAATGATATAACGCCTGCTCTGGCCGCCGGAGATTTTCATTTTCCTGTGATAGACGCCATCCAGGGTATACTGCAGGTAGCTGTGACCGTTAGGGTCTCCATTCGAAACAAATACCTGGCAGACCGGACCTTCAAACCGGAAACCAAAATGGACCCCGGAACTTATGAGTTCGAGTTCACCCGCACCAGTAGTCGCATAACGGCCGAATGGATATAAAGCGGAGCCTTTCAGAGTATCCCCTGCAGCTGCCTGCAAAAAGACCGGAAAAGCCAATAACAGAAAGATGGCTGTAGCAGACAGCCCGCGGTGTATGAACTTCATTTTCTGACAACTATTTATGGGATAAATTTTGCTCTGAGGTCTACCATCATCTGCTCAGCCCCGGAAAGATTGATCAGTCCCTGCCTTGGCCTGTCCAGCTCCACCACAAGATAAAGAGTGAGCGTGGTCATAAGAGCAAAGGCCCAGACCAGCACCCTGTTCCTTTCGTTTTCCTTGCTTCCATATCCGGAAAGGAAGGCTGAAACAAATATCAGGATGCTGAGGACGATCAATATAAGTCTTGGCACTACGCCGAGCCGGCCACCTTCTCTTGTGCTGACAATATCGATCATGTCATTAAGCGAGGGAATAATCAGACGGCTTGCCAGGTTGTATTCAGGTTTTTGTGAACTCCGGGCCACCAGCTGCCAGATCTTTGAGGAAATGGAATCTGAATGTCGAAGTGAAGCCGCAATGAGCTGCTCCTGGTCACCTGCATTGTAATAAGCTATACGGCTTTCCAGATAATTTTTCATGTCTGCCCGCAACTGGTTTCTGATACTGTCAGGATAAAGGTCGCAGCGAAGAATCACCGTACCGATTTCATTTGACTCTTCCACAATCAGTTTGCGACGGGCATCGAATTTAGAGGCCGTCATGCCAAATGCGAAAGAAAGCAGCAGGGCCGTAAGTCCTATCAGTGATCCCTCCGTCGGACCAAGTCCGACGTCTGTGATACCGGGCTTTTTTCTGCTTTGATATGTACGGTAGCGATAGCCCAGCCAGTTAAAAAAAATAAGTAAAAGTAAGAATGGAGCGACCAGGTAAATCGCCGGCAAATGATAGAACGGACTGACTCCCATATCGCTTAGTTGTTTAATGACCATCCTCCACCCAGTGCCTTATAAAGGGAAACAATCGCGTTCAGTTTCTGCTGCATGGTGGTGGATTCGAGCAACTGCGCGTCGAAGAGGTTGGTCTGCATAACGATCACTTCGAGGTAAGAACTATATCCGTTGTCGTATAATGCCTGCGTCAGGGTAAGCGCACGGGCGGCGGTCTCCACCTGCCTCTTGCGCTGAGCATTTTCTTCATCAAAATAACGGTAAGAAGCCAGCGCATTGTCTACCTCTGAAAAGGCATTTAAAGCTGTTTGCTGATAATCGAAGTACACGGCGTCCGTCCTCTTTTTTTCCACTTCCACCAATTTCCTGTACTGTCCGAAATAGATCAGGGGGCCGAAAAGCGATCCAAAGCCATTGGCTGCAAATCCCTGGCTGGTAAACATGTTGGAAAGCTGTGGACTCGCAAATCCCAAAACGCCGGTAAGGGTGAGGCTTGGAAAACGGTTGGCTTCTGCAACCCCGATCCTTTCAAACTGCGCCTGCAGGGCATATTCCGCAGCCATTACATCCGGCCTTCTTTCAAGAAGCTGGGAAGGAAGTCCAACGGGAATATCCGGTGAAAGGATCTGATCGTAATTGGTTTGCCCGCGCCTGATGGGTCCGGGTCCCTGTCCGGTAAGGAGCCTGAGGGCGTTCTCCATCACGATGATCTGCCTCTTGAATTGCGGAATGGCAGCCGCCGCAATGGCTTCCTGCTGTTCCGCCTGCAGTTTGTCGAGCTCAGAGACATACCCGTGTTCGAATTTATCCGTGATCAGACGGGTATTCTCCTTCCTACCGGCCAGTGTGTTTTCTGAGATCAGTAATTTATTGTCGAGATCCCTAAGGGTGAAATAATCCGTGGCTATTTCGGCGACAAGACTCACTTCAAGAGCATACCTGTTTGCCTGAGAAGAGAGGAATACGTCTACTGATGCCTGTGTCTGGCGGCGTAGTTTTCCCCATATGTCAATCTCCCAGCTCAGCACACCGAATACACTCATAAGACCTCCGTCTACCGCAGTGGCCGTTTTTGTAGCCTGTGATCCGGCGGCACCTCCGCCGGCCTGAGCCTGGTAACCGATATGCGGATATAAATTCGCCTTTACCGCACCCGACAGCGCCAGGGCCTGCTCCATGCTGGCAGCGGCCGACAACAGGTCCCGATTGCTGTCCAGTGCCGTCCGTATCAGGGATTGCAGCACGGTATCGTGATAGATTTCAAACCAGGCCGCTACCTTGGAAGTATCGGTCTTCGCCGCCTGCGGAATGGTGATTGCTTCCGTGATTTGTGGTTTGGAGTACTTTGGCCCCACCATGCATCCGGAACCAAAGATCATGGCACCATACAAAATATATTTTACCGTCGTTTTCATTTGTTAGACAGGAGTTGTTCCTTCTGGAGGAATTTCTTTAACTGTTTTTTTCTTTCTCTTTTCTATCAGCACAAAAAATGCGGGTACGAGCAGCACGCCGAGTATCGTGGCGGTGATCATACCGCTGAATACCGCCATGCCCATGACCTTTCTGGATTCGGAGCCCGCACCACTTGCTGTGATGAGCGGAATTACGCCGAGTATAAACGCCAGTGATGTCATCAGGATCGGCCGGAACCTCAGTTTGGCTCCTTCCATCGCCGCGTCAAATGCCGATGCGCCTTCTTCCTTCTTCATTTTCGCAAATTCCACGATGAGGATCGCATTTTTTGCGTTCAGACCAATCAGCATGACGAGTCCGATCTGCGCAAACACGTTGTTGACATAGCTTTCGGAAAAAAATCGACAGAGCCATAGTCCCAGCATCGCGCCCATGATCGCCCAGGGTGTTCCCAATAGCACGCTGAAAGGAAGGGTCCAGCTTTCATACTGGGCCGCGAGGATAAAGAAGACAAAGATCAGCGCCATGACAAATACGATTCCTCCCTTGCCTTCCGCCGCTTTTTCCTGGTACGACAAATTACTCCAGGTATAACCCATTTCCCTCGGCAGGGAACTGGCAATGGTTTCTTCCAGCGCTTTTAAGGTCTGGGCAGAACTGTATCCTTTGGCTGGCGTTCCGGAGACTTCTGCCGACCGCAGCAGGTTGAAACGGTTGGTATACTGCGGTCCCACGGTATCGGTGACTGTTACCAGGGTGGAAAGCGAAATCACGCGTCCCTGCGGATCACGGACCGTGAACTGGGAAAGGTTTTCCGGCCGCATTCGAAAAGGCGCTTCGGCCTGTATATATGTTTTGTACTGGCGGCCAAACTGATTAAAATAGTTTACAAAGGAACTGCCCAGCAGGTTAGAGATCGTATTGTTAACGTCGTTCAGGTTAAGTCCCAGTTTCTCCACCTTGTCTTTGTCAACAGAAATCTTTTTCTGCGGCACCGTTGCACGAAACAGTGTATAGATACTTCCGATCTCCGGACGCTTGCGGGCTTCCGCAATAAATTTTTGCGCCTGGTCGGCGAGGTATTGCGGCGACTGACCGGTTTTATCCTGCAGTTCAAGTGTGAACCCCGCGGCGCTGCCCAGCCCGGGTATGGGCGGAGGGCTTACAGCGATCGTCGTTGCCTCCGAGACACCCAGCCGGGTTCGCTGGTTCAGATCCTGGATGACCTGCTTGGATGTTCTTTTCCTGTCATGCCATGGATGCAGCTGAATAAAAACCGTAGCGGCATTGGCCGACACGGTGCTCGACAAGATGCTGTATCCGTTGATTACGGTGTATGAAGAAATTTCGGGTATATCGGCAAGAATTTTTTCCAGCTTGCGCGTAACAGAATCCGTACGCTGGAAGGACGCCGCATCAGGCAGCAGTACACCCATGAGAAAGTATCCTTCGTCTTCCTCGGGAACGAACCCCGAGGGAACCTGTTTCATGAGCGCGCCGGCGGATACGCTGATCAGTGCAAGCAACAGAAGACTTATAACAATCTTGCGCGTCAGGTACCCCGCAACGCGGGAATAGCCTCCTGTGAACCGGTCGAATTGCCTGTTGAAGCCGGCAAAAAAACGATCCAGCAAACCTTTTTTCTTTCCTGGTTTCTTCGCGCGCAAAATCAGTGCAGACAGGGCCGGACTCAGGGTAAGCGCATTAAAGGCGGAAAGACACACGGAGACGGCAATGGTAATGGCGAACTGCTGGTATAGTCTTCCGGTGATACCACCGGTCATGGCAACAGGAATAAAAACAGCGGAAAGGACGATGGCAATGGCCACCACGGGCCCAGCCACTTCCTTCATGGCCTTGCTGGTGGCTTCTTTAGGTGACAATCCGTGTTCAATATGATGCATGACGGCCTCCACCACCACAATGGCATCGTCTACCACCAGTCCGATGGCCAGTACCATCCCCAGCAGCGAAAGCACGTTGATGGAAAAACCGAGCAGGGGAAAAAACATGATCGTACCGATAAGCGATACGGGAACGGTAAGGAGCGGAATGAGTGTTGCCCGCCAGTCCTGCAGGAAGATAAAAACCACGAGGATCACCAGCACGATGGCTTCAAAGAGTGTATGCATGATCTCGTCAATTCCCGCACTGACGGCCAGGGTTGTATCGAGGGAATAAGTATAATCCAGGTCATCGGGAAAATCTGCTTTCATCGCAGACATGGTCTTCCGGATACTTTCTGCCAGATCCAGTGCATTGCTGCCCGGTACCTGATAGACAGTAATGGCTGCCGCATTTTTCCCGTTTAAACGGCTTAACTGTGAATAATTTTCAGTGCCCAGTTCCACCCTCGCAATATCGCCGAGTCTCACAAGGGCACCGCTGGCATCCGATTTCAAAACAATTTTTGAAAATGCGTCCGGCGTAACGAGCCTGTCCTGCAGCTGCGCGGTGTACGTGTTCTGGATGCCCGGTAAGGCCGGGTTGTCTCCGAAAGCACCTCCCGGATAAATATTATTATACGCATTCAGCGCATTTCGTACGTCCGTCACCGTTACAGCCAGCGTATTCATACGGTCCGGATTCAGCCATATCCGCATGGCATATTCCGCTCCGCCGAACACCGTGACGTCCCCCACCCCCTTGAGCCTTTTAATCCGGTCCACCACATTGATAAAGGCGTAGTTGCCGATGAACTGCGCATTGTATGTATTGTTGGGAGAATACAGGGATACAATCATCATCGGGAAAGCAAGTGACTTTTTCGTGTTCACTCCAAGATCCTTCACCGGTCCCGGGAGGGCTGAATTGGCTGCAGACACGCGGTTCTGCGTAAGCATGTTCGCATTGTCGAGGTTGGTCCCTACTTCAAAAGAAACCTGGATGGTGGTGTTGCCGTCGTTCGCGTTGATGGATTGCATGTAGATCATGTTTTCCACCCCGTTTACCTGCTGCTCTATCGGCGTGGCCACCGATTGTTCGACGTTTACTGCATTGGCGCCGCTGTAGGTACCCGTGATCTTGATCATGGGAGGTGTAATATCCGGATACTGCGAAACGGGAACGGACCGCAGGGTCAATACTCCGAGGATAATAATGAAAATCGAAATGACCATGGCCACAATGGGCCTCCGGATAAAAAATTCACTCATAGCGTGCGAAATGGTTCAAACTGCCAGATTAATTGTGTGAAGTCGAATCATAGTTCCAGCTCATTTTCTTTGGAATGACTTCCATCGAAGGTGTGATTGCCGCATTACCGACGATCACCAGTGGATCTCCTGCGGAAACGCCCTGGGTGATAACCCAGTTGCTTCCCGTCCTTGGTCCCACTTTCACGATAACCGGTTTTACCCTGTTGCTGTCCGTAAGGCGGAATACCTGGTAGATATTCTGAATCTGGTTAACCGCCTGTTGAGGAACTACGACAGCCTGATTCCGCACTTCAGACGGAAACCGGACTTTTATATACTGGCCGGGTCTTAGTATTCCTCTTTCATTTTTAAAAACAGCCTGCACCAGGATGGAGCCGGTAGTCGGATCTATCTGCCGGTTGGTAAGAGCCAGCTTACCCTTTTCCTCATAAATGCTCCCATCCCCTAAAATGAGTTCAATGGGTATATCGGACAACTGATATTTGTTAGGATTGGATTTCTGAAATCGTTTCACAAATCCCAGGTAGTCTGTTTCGGAAATCGGGAACCTCACACGTACTTCGCCAAGTGCAGAAACCACATTGATCGGAGTGCCCAGCCTGTTTACATAGTCTCCCACCTGCACTTTTGAAATGCCAATCACGCCGCTTACGGGCGAAGTAATCCGCGTATAGCCTACTTCGATCCTGGCGTTTTGCACCTGCGCTTTGGCAATTTTAACTTCATCCAGCGAGGACTCATAGGCAGCTGTTGCCGCGTCAAGATCCCGCTGGCTCAATGCTTTCATTTCAGCCAAAGGTTTTATCCTGTCCAGATCCGCTTTTTTATTTTCCATCATGGTAACCGCGCGTCCCTGATCGGCTTCTGCAGCGTCCAGTTTGGTTTTTGTGGGCAGGTCGTCGATGGTGTAAAGCAGGGTGCCTTTCTCAACACGGGATCCTTCCTTAAAGAATATCCCGGTGATCCAGCCTTCCACCCGGGGTTGGATCTCCACGTCGGATTCACCGTATGTCTGGCCGACGGCCTCGGTGTACAGGGTGATATTGGCGGTACCCGCATTCACAACGTTAACCTCTGGTTTCGGGGGTGCAACATTTGCTGCTTCGTTACCACAGGAAAAAAGAAAAATAAGAACCCCCAAAGTCAGACAGGCTTTTGATAGGGTAGTATACATGCGCTGAAGTTTAATTAAAAGTATCTTTTTATTTTGGTTCAACAAGTTTTACATCGCAGGCCGGAGCTTCATCCGTTCAATTAACCTCCAGTTAATCATTGCTCCTGACAGGAATCTTCATTTTAAAGTGAAGTTTCCTTTAACCATACATCGAACAGCCGGTAACCCAGGGACAGGATCACCGCTCCGGTAAAGAGGCCGATAAATCCTGAATAGATGAACCCGCCGAGGGAACCCAGGAAAATGATCAGCATCGGCACCGGGGCTCCCTTGCCCATCATGATGGGCTTTAAGATATTATCCAGAAAACCTACCGGAATCATCCAGATGGTAAGCAATACGGCTGCTGTCGTGCGGCCGCTTGTCCATATATAGATCATTACTAAAAGAACCACCGGAAAAATACCCACCTGGATGATGGCCAGCACCAGGCATATGAGCGCCCAGATGCCCGCATAGGGGATTCCGGCAACAGCAAAGCCGGCGCCCGCACAGACGCTTTGAATAAAGGCCACGCCGAGAATACCGCGCACCACATTGCGTATGGTAACTGCCGCAAGGGCAGCCATATCAAATTTTTCGCTATTGATCAGCCGGTTGAACAGCGTTCGGGCAAATCGCGCCGATTGTTCAGAGTAGGAAAGAAATACACCGCTGATGATGATGGCGAGAGCGAAAATTAAAAGACTCTTGCCCGTGGTGGCCAGGAGCGCCAGGCTGTAGGTTGTTATCGTTCTTATCTGATCCGGATATTTTTCAATGATGGTTTCTATGCCGGCTGCAAACTGTCCCCAGATCTGATATGCCTTTGCTCCGATGACCGGCCATGTTTTTACTTTAGCCGGCGGTTCAGGTATTTTTATTTTTCCTTCCCTGTAGTCGGAGATCTCGTTTCTGATTTCAGCGCCTGTTTTCAATCCGAACCACGCTCCCATACCTATCAGCAGTATAAAGATGACAATCGTCATCAGTACCGCACTCAGCACACCCCTTCCACCCAGTAGTTTCTTCAGCCGCTGATGGAGGGGATAAAGTGAAACGGCGAGGATCGCGGCCCAGAGAATCGGACTCAGAAAGGGTTCCAGGATATGGACACACCAGGCTATCAGGAAGGCAAGAGCCAGCAACTGGATGGTCACATGTATAATTTGCTGTGCCCTGATGGTTTTTGGCGGAACATTTTCTGGGTTATCCATATGATCGTTCTTTGACGTGAAGTTGTTCCGGGTTATTTCTCGAAGCTGAGATCCCTGGCATTCCGGCAGAATGCCACTGCCGGCTCCGGTTATAATGCAACCTGTCTCTGAAAGTCCTTTTCCGTGAAGCCGCGGCCGGGCAGTCTAAGATATCCTGATAATGCTGAATTTCTTTTGTATTGAAGTATTTAACGGTAAAATCCCAAATGGGTCCTTCCCGTTTCATGATAACAGATTCAGTGCTGCGGCATTAAGCTTCAGATATTGAAGAAGCATGATCGTCTTCGCATCCCGGATTTCACCCGTGCCGATCATGGCCAGGGCTTTTTCAAAAGCCATTTCAAGCACTTCTATTTCCTCCTGCTCATGTTCCACTCCGCCGCCGGAATGTATTTTCATCGACTCGGCGTATTCGGCAATAAAAAAATAAAGAATCTCGCTCACCGAGCCGGGTGACATATAGGCTTCAAATATTTTTTTCACGTCTCCGACCCGGTAGCCCGTTTCTTCTTCCGTTTCACGCCGGATGGCCTCCTCCGGATTTTCGCGGTCCAGCAAACCTGCGCAGGCTTCGATGAGCACGCCTTTTTTATTTCCATTTACATAGGTCGGCAGCCGGAATTGTCTTGTAAGTATAACCGTTTTGAACTCACGGTTGTAAAGAAGGATTGCTGCGCCATTCCCCCTGTCGTAGACTTCCCTTGTCTGAACCTGGCGACGCCCGTCCCGTTTTTCCGCTTCGTAGGTATATTTTTTTAGTGTATACCAGTTGTCTGACAAGAGTTCCTCTTTGATGATTTTTATCTGCTCCATATCATGTGATCAAACTGTAAATTAATTCATTCTATCTTCCTTTCGGGAGAATGCCATTAAGTTTGCAACTCCACTGGTGAGAAAATGGAAAAGAAATCGTTTGCAGGGAAGACATGGGATATTATCCGGTCATCGATAAAAGGCGAGCCGCACGATTATACCCAGGGCAGTCTCACGCGCGCAATCTTTCTTCTTGCCATTCCCATGATCCTCGAACTGAGTATGGAAAGTGTTTTTGCCGTAGTGGATATTTTTTTTGTAAGTAAACTCGGCCAGCATGCCGTGGTAACCGTCGGCCTCACCGAATCGGTCATTTCACTGGTGTACTCCGTAGCCATCGGCCTGAGTACCGCCGCGACGGCGGTGGTCGCCCGCCGGATAGGAGAAAAAAACCCCGAAGCCGCCGCCCATGCAGGTGCCCAGTCCATCCTCATCGCCCTGGTGGCTACCATCTTTATAAGTATAACCGGGCTGGTGTTCGCAAAACATATATTGTCCCTGATGGGTGGTGACGAACAAGTGGTAAACGAAGGCGCCGTCTTTACCCGGATCATGTTTGGCGGCAGCATCGTCATCATGCTGATCTTTATGATCAACGGTATCTTCCGCGGTGCAGGCGATGCGGCCATGGCCATGAAAAGCCTCTGGCTCGCCAGCATTCTCAATATCATCCTCTGCCCCCTGTTCATTCATTATTTCGGATTAAAGGGCGCAGCTATGGCTACCGTAATCGGTCGCAGCGGCGGTGTCCTTTACCAGTGTTACCATTTGTTTAAGGGAAAGGGAACCATCCGCCTCAGGCCTGCTCATTTTCGCCCTGACCTGCCTCTGTTTAAATCCATTGTCAGCATCGCATGGCCTGCCACCCTGCAGTTTCTTATAGGCAGCGGCAGCTGGATCCTGCTGGCGCGGCTCGTCGCCGAATCAGGCGGCACAACAGCCAGTGCGGGATACCAGATCGCTCTCAGGAATTTTGTTTTTTTTATCCTTCCCGCCTGGGGTCTCAGCAATGCGGCCGCCACACTTGTAGGACAAAACCTCGGGGCAAAAAATCCCTTGCGCGCCGAGCAAAGCGTGAATATAACAGCCATCTACAGTGCGGTCTTCATGGGCGCCGTGAGTTTTATTTTTATATTTCTTTCGCCGGCCATCATGAGGATCTATACGAAAGATGAAGCCGTTATCCGCTTTGGCATAGAAGCCATGCGCTGGATAGGATCCGCCAATATATTCTATGGAATTGGCATGGTGATGACGCAGGCGCTCAATGGCGCGGGCGATACAAAAACTCCTACGCGGATCAGCTTTGTATGCTTCTGGCTTATACAGGTGCCGCTTGCTTATATTCTCGCCCGGGGCTTCGATCTGAAGGCCACCGGTGTATTCATTGCAATACCCGCAGCAGAGACCCTGATCACGCTTTCTGCCTGGTACTTTTTCAAAAAAGGTAAATGGAAAACCATCCCGGTATGAAGTCAGTAGATTTTCTTTCTGTTAACCGCTGCCCGCATTAAAGATTTCCCTGTTTCATTTCTGATACCGCGTGATCGGCAGCCCTTGCCGTCAACGCCATATAAGTGACGGAGGGATTCTGACAGGCGCTTGAACTCATGCAGGCGCCGTCTGTTACAAAAACGTTTTTGGCTTCCCAGACCTGGTTGAATCCGTTCAGCACCGACGTGTTGGGATCGCGTCCCATACGGGCTGTTCCCATTTCATGAATGCAGAGTCCCGGATTGGCTTCGGGATCATTGAACGTATAGATATTCTTTATCCCTGATTTCTCCAGCATTTCTGCCGCGCTGTTCATCATATCGGTGCGCATCGCCAGTTCATTTTCCCGCCATATGCAGTCAAATTCCAGCAGCGGCAGGCCCCATTTGTCTTTTTTATCCTTGCTCAGCCTCACCTGGTTGTCGGGATGCGGCAGGTGTTCTCCCCACCCTCCGATCCACATCGACCAGTCGCCACATTCCGTGAGCTTTTCTTTCAGCGATTCGCCGATGCCCTCCAGATCGGTTACCCTTCCCCGGTAGGCACCGCCCTGGTATCCAAAACCCCGCAGGTAATCTTTTTGCTTTGTTTTGTCGCTGATATTGCGAAACCTCGGAATATAGATTCCGTTGGCCCGGCGTCCATAAAAATAGCGGTCACTAAAACCCTCATACGTTCCCCCTGCGCCGACGTGATAATGATGATCCATCAGGTTACGGCCGAGCGCGTCGCTCTGGTTTCCCAGTCCGTTGGGCTGGGAATCGGAAACAGAGTTCAGCAGGATGGCGGTAGATCCGATCGTAGAAGCGTTCAGGAAGATGATCCGGGCAAAAAAATCCTCCGTCTGCATGGTATTGGCATCGATGATCCGGATACCGGTTGCCCGCTTCTTATCCTTATCATACAGTACTTCTTTCACGATGGAAAAGGGTCGCAGTGTGAGGTTTCCTGTGGCCTTCGCTGCCGGCAGCGTTACGCCATTGCTGCTGAAATAGCCTGTGAAAGGACATCCGCGATCGCAGAGATTCCTGTACTGACAGGGACCTCTTCCGTTCAGGCCTTTGCTCAGGTTGGCCACGCGTCCGATGATCATCCTTCTTCCGTCTGAATAATGATTTTGCAGGCTTTCCGCCATATGTGTCTCCAGACAGTTCATCTCCATCGGAGGCAGAAATTCACCATCGGGCAACTGCGGCAATCCCTCTTTGGATCCGCTGATGCCGACATAGCGTTCTACATAACCGTACCAGGGTGCGATATCTTTATAACGGATGGGCCAGTCTACGCCATGACCGTCTTTTTCGTTGGCTTCAAAATCCAGATCGCTCCAACGGTAGCACTGCCTTCCCCACATCAGACTTCTTCCTCCCACATGGTATCCCCTGATCCAGTCGAAAGGTTTTTTCTGCTCATAAGGATGTTCGAGATCATTAACGTAAAAATGTTTGTTCCCTTCATTACAGAAACCGCGGACCTGGATATGCTGGTCACGTTTCATTTCCTCTGTTATGGCGCCATGGTGTGAAAGTTGCCAGGGGGCCAGGTTGGCTGTCGGGTAGTCTTTGATATGCTCCACATTGCGTCCGCGTTCAAGCACAAGGGTCTTAAGCCCCTTCTCGCAAAGCTCCTTGGCTGCCCATCCGCCACTTATCCCGGATCCGACGACGATGGCGTCATAGGTATTCTGTTTTACTGCCCTGTTGTTGATCGATGGGGAATCCGGTGGCATAAGATGAAGTTGGTAGGGCATGAAATTAAAGAATATTCATTCATTTTGTCCTGCGGCAGGCAGACACTGAACTGAATCTTTTCACAAAAAGATTTCGGGGTTATCTTGTCATTTGAAGATTATTAAAAATTGAAGCTTGACTTTCTCTGAATCGACGCCGGATCACCCATACTTCCGGCTTACCATCGGAAGGATTATTCCGGAAGCAAAAAATTTCAAGGTTTTTGTTTTCCGGGAAGACCATGGGATTTCCTATGAGGCGGGACAATTTATCACACTGGTTGAGCGTCCCGGTGACCAGGAGATCCGGCGCTCCTATTCAATCTGCACATCACCATTGGGCAGGGAACCGCTGGCGATTGGAGTAAGACGGATGCCAAACGGTTATTTCTCCAGAAAACTATTCGATGAAATAAAGGAAGGAGACTCGGTGTATTGCACCGGTGCAGCAGGTTTCTTCAGACTGCCGGAGAAAATAAGCGGTGGGGAAAAACTGGTTATGTTCGCTGCCGGCAGCGGTATTACGCCGGTCATATCCCTGATACGTACCGTCCTGCTCATGAACGAGGAAACAAAGATTGAGCTCATCTACAGCAATCACCGGCAGGAGTCCACGGCGTTTTTTCACGAACTGCGGACACTGCTGAAACAGTACCCTGATCGCCTGCATATCCACTTTCTGTTCAGCGTATCGTCTGACCTGAGAAGAGCAAGACTGAATCCCGATCTCCTCTCCGGATTCATGCAACGCTGGAAAAACGAAGCGGGAAAACTGTATTTCTATGTGTGCGGGCCGGAATCTTATATGCGGATGATTATTTTTCACCTGAGGGAGGAAGGTTTTCCTGCGGACAGGATTAAAAAAGAAGATTTCAATCCGGGAAACAAAAAAATTGCCGGTAAGGCGCCGGCCGACCAATCCACGCATGAAGTGATCCTCGAATGGAAGAACAGGGTCTTCCGTTTTCCTGTTCAATATCCGGACACTATCCTGAGAGCAGCATCCAGGAGCGGACTGCATCTGCCTTACAGCTGCGAGACGGGCAAGTGCGGAAGCTGTGCGGTAAAATGCCTGGAAGGAAAAGTCTGGCTTTCAAATAATGAAGTGTTGCTCGAAAAGGAATTGTCTGAAGGTCTCATCCTCACCTGTACCGGATATCCGCAATACGGCGATCTGCGCCTGCGGCTGGAATGAAATATAAAGCGATCACCGCGCGACGCCGCATCTTCCCGCAAACAGGGGTCTCTGACACATTCCCGGCCCTCAGGGCGCGTTAATTCCCAAGGGTGCTAATCTTGTCACTGATGATGTTGCCAGCCCTAAGGACGCGCTAATTCTCACTGGCGCTAATCTTCCCAAGAAAAATAAATCGCGGCCTGCTGAGGTCCGCCTCGCGGTAAGTCTCCACTCCGATATGTTGAATGGGATCTTTCTGCCAGCTTTGATAGAGCGGCCAGTAAGGAAGACCGGTTCCGTTCGGGTTGTGGGACCTGATGAAGTTCAGAAAATATCCCTGCAAAATGGCTGATACAAGATAGTCATCCGGCTGCCAGTCATATACCCTGTTCGTCGGCAGATTTCCCAGTGCATATTCGATTTCAGCGGAGTGTGCCGCACCATGGAATGTCCCCGGCTTTTCCTGACCCGTTGTTGCTTCCGGCCTGTTGATGTCAACCCGCAGGCCGGGGCGTGGACGTGTATAATAATAGCGGTATACCTGTGCGTTAAGTTTTGCATGTGCTTCAATCCACCTCCATTCGCCATAAGCATTTGCGCGCTCGGTGGCGAGTAAGGTGGCCGTTTTTTCCACGTCGGTGTCTGCTGCCACCGGATAAAGTTTGAAAATTTCTTCACTGTGGGCAGGATAGAGTCTTTTTAGATTTTTCTTATAGTTCTCTACAGTAGGCTCGTCCTTTCCAAGTATGGAAGTCCAGCCCGACTCTTCCGAATTCCAGCCTACAATAAGCGGCACACGGGCGACCTTGCCGTCGCGGTAAAGAGCCAACGGACTGTCGGGGAAAAAATACCCGTCGATATCCATCGGGAAAGAAATATCCGGGTTCTTAGTCGCCTGCAGTACCTGATCGGCCGGAAGCGCCCTCATTTCCTTAACGGAAGAAACATTCAGGTGTTTGGAAAATTCCTGTCCGTTGGCCTCCGCCTGCGCCCTGGTAAGGATTTTTCCGAAACCCATCACCGAGCCGCTTTCCCCGATGGCAGCGGAGAAAAGATTACGCGGCAGAGGAGAAATGACCTGCGCGTTCACGGAACTTGAACCGGCCGATTCACCCGCAATCGTGATCCGGTCGGGGTCGCCTCCAAAGGCCGCGATGTTTTTATGGATCCACCGAAGGGCTTCCGTCTGGTCGAGCAACCCGTAATTTCCGGATGCATGATGCGGTGATTCCGCCGTAAGATCAGGATGGGATAAAAAGCCGAACACACCAAGACGGTAATTGACCGTCACGGCAACAATGCCTCTTCTGGCCATGGCCTCGCCGTCGTAACGGAATTCGCTTCCGTCCCCGGCAACAAAACCACCTCCGTAAAAATATACCAGCACGGGCAACCCTTCTTTGTCGGATTTGGCCGGTGTCCAGACGTTAAGATAAAGGCAATCCTCGCTGACACCATCAGAACGGAATTTCATATCGCTGTATACCGGAAGCTGCATGGCGCGCGGTCCGAAGTGATCGGCGATTCGCGTACCTTCCCAGTTCTTCACCGGTTGCGGTTCCTTCCAGCGAAGATCCCCGACCGGAGGTTGTGCAAATGGAATTCCCTTGAACTCGCTAATCCCGGATACGGCTGTTCCCTGCAATATGCCATTGGCTGTTTTTACAGTGGGAAGTTTTTTTTCGGGATTCAGCTGGGCGGAAGAAATTAAATAAAGGAGCGACAGGCAAACAATCAAAGCAACCGGTTTCATTTATACAGATTTGAATCCGAAGATAAGGACAGAAACCATCAGGCGGAAAAATCAGCTAAAGACAGGAAACGAAAATCTGGTTGAATGGGATACCTTCAGGGTAGCAAATCTCAGACGTATATGAAAACTTCGATTGCGCGACGTACTATGGCCGTCCTGGCTGGCTCTCTCCTGTCCCTTTCCGTGTTGGCACAGATGTCACCTTCGGCGGGCGGCTCCGGAAAGTTTACCCGGCTTGCCTGGCACGACGAATTCGATAAGGAAGGATTTCCAGATACGAGCAGCTGGGGATATGACACAGGCTACCTCCGCAATAACGAACTGCAATACTATACCGCATTCAGAAAACAAAACGCCTGGATTGAAAACGGTGAACTCCGGATTACGGCAAGAAGGGATTCCCTGAGAGAAGGAACCCGGTTATTCCCGGTGACCTCCGCAAACTTAAGCACGCAGGGAAAAATATCCTGGACCGGAGGCCGGATCGAGGTGAGGGCGAAGATACCTTCAGCGCTGGGCACCTGGCCCGCGATCTGGATGCTCGGTTCCGATATCCGGCAGACTGACTGGCCGGCCTGTGGTGAGATCGACATCATGGAACATGTGGGGTATATGCCGGATACACTACATTTCAATGTGCATACTGAAAAGTACAATCATGTAAAACATACAAACAAGGGCTTCCGCCTTTACTACCCTTCACCCGAAAAGGATTTTCATATCTATGCGATCGAATGGTTTCCGGATCATATAGACTGGTTCTTTGACGGGAATAAAGTTTTTACTTATGCAAATGAAGGATCAGGGACGGCTGCCTGGCCTTTCGACAAACCGCAGTTTCTCCTCCTGAACCTCGCCATCGGCGGCGACTGGGGCGGGTCCCACGGCGTGAATCTCAAGGCGCTTCCCCAGGTTTTCAGCATAGATTATGTGAGGGTTTTTCAATAAAGCCGGAAAGTGCAGTCTTCAGCTTTCGGCAGCCTGCGGTAGCCCCTCCCATTCCCAGAATTCATTTTTCGCCTTTCCGTCCGGGCGCGGTTTGATCCCGCGTATAGTGTAGACCGTTATAGCTTCCATTTCCTCTTCCGGCATTTCAAAAGCAAGGATTTCCCGGTATCTCTCCGGGCTGAGGGCAGGGTCCAGGAATTCCCTTGACAGCGCAGGTGAAAGGAACAGTGGCATCCTGCCTCTGTTGTCGCCGTCGTTATGTATCTTCTTCATCAATCCGTTGCCGTCTCTTGTGATCAGGCTGAAGGTCCATCTCGGCACCATCTCGCCGGTCTCCAGATCGGGCAGGTCGGCAACGGAAAAAAGACCGGGTAAAAAAAACAGTGGCTGGTGGATCAGCCTGATGAAATAGGGTACTTTCTTTTTCCAGCCGGGAATTGCACGGTGCTCATAAATGCCCGTCACCGGAATCAGGCACCGGCGGTTGCGGATCTTGTACCAGTAACTCTTTTCATCTCCCAGTATCCTTTCACTTCTCGTGTTGAGCATGGACGCACGCTGTCGCAGGAAGGTTTTTTCATCCTTCACATAGAAGGGAATCACTCCCCATTCCATCAGGCGAACGTCAAGCCGGCCGGTTTCCTTTTCCCGGTAGAGGATCGGATGGTCGTTAAACCCGTGCCCCATGATATGAACGCCTTCAAAATCGAAGGCAAGCTGTTCAGTGGATTCCAGTTCGGGAAAATAAGCCGGCAGCTCCTTAAGTTTTACCGTGAAAGAAATGTCGTAACACATGCGCGTGCAGTATTTGATCACGCAAATGTAGGACGCCGCCGACTTTAATAGTCAGCACCTGCAGCTATCTGAGTCGCACTTGCAGGTTTCCCGGACATAACCGCGATTTCTGTAGTCGGCACCTGCGGCTTTCGAAGGCAGGATCCGCGGCTTACGGATTTTTCGCTTTCATTCCTCCCCTTTCCGCTCTTCCGCCTTTTCTATCTCCTCGAATTTGATGCGGATTTGCTGGTTACCGTGTTTCAGAATGATGAAGATCTCGCCAAAGCTCAGCTGGATCGTTGGCTTTACAGCGGTCTGGTGCGAAATCCTCCAGTTTGTCTGATGCTCGATATAAGCTTTCAGTTTTTCCCGATACTTGCGGTTGATCAGGTTTTCCAGTTCCTTTGCGCTGCGTACCACGGCGAAGAAAATATGATAGTCTGAACCTTCACTCATCATGGCGTTGATCTTGGCCAGATGCTCTGCCTTCTCCAGGTCCACGATCGCCGCATAGCGGTCTTTTTTTACGGCATTAAGATGAAGTCTCGCTTCCCCCAGCTCCATATAGTCAGAAAACAGGAGGTTGATCCTAGGCTTTTGTCCTTCGTATTGCGGCTGGTCCGCGCGGTGATAGGTCTGCGATACAAGCCATCGCCTTCCCAGCTTCCGCAACCGCGGGATATAGGAAGGCCGAAATTCTTCAAATGGCTGGAGCATCATTGTGGTCAATGGTATATGGTTTATGGTGTATGGTTGAATCCGACAACCATAAACCATAAACTATAAACTATATACTAATTTTCAGCACTTCATCCAGCCTGGTCGTATAGCGGGGCGAAAGGAATTCCGTCTTCAGCCGGTATTTCCTCTCAAAGCCCTGCACGGCGGCGCGGATGAATTCGCCGCCCATGTCCCGGTTGATGCCGTCCACGGCTCGCATCAGTCGCCGGTTGCGCAGGTGGTCGGCGCGATCGAAGCAGCCCGCCTGCACGACGGATTCCGGCACCAGGTCCATGACCGTAATCCCGCATTTCATATACAGGAACCCCGGCTTAAAAATCAGGTCGAGTCCCTTCAATGCGGCACGGATGATCTCACCCGAATGATTCGTTGCCCGCTCCAGTTCGATCTCCACCGACCGCCGGTACTGGGTCTCTTCTGTCTTGTGCGGGTTGGTCTGGATGAAAACCTGGACGCGCCGGCAGCAGGATCCGTCTGCACGCAGTTTGGCGGCGCAGCGCGCAGCATAGTTAGCGAGCGCCTCAGCCATCTGGGCCTTCTCTGAAATCCGCTGCCCGAAAGAACGGGATGTGCAGATATTCTGCCGCGGCAGACTCTCTTCCTCCCATTCCACCGCCGGTATCCCACGCAACTCGTAGAGCAGGCGAAGACCTCTCACGGAAAGATGCGTGCGGATCCAGTCCTCCGGAGCGCGCAGCAGATCCGCCGCAGTACGGAAGCCGGAACGGTTTAGAAAAAGCGCATGCTGGTTGCCGATACCCCAGATATCGCTGATGGCCGTACGGGCGAGCATCTCGGCCGTGAGATCAGCATTCGCCGCCCAGAACACGCCGGCGTCCCGGTGAAAACGCTTGGCAAAACGGTTGGCCATTTTTGCCAGTGTCTTGGTGGCGGCGATCCCGATCGACACCGGTATCCCGATATTGCGGCCAACCGTTTTCCGCAGGCGAAAACCAAGGGAAAGCAGGTCCTCATGCCCGAGCGCAGACAGGTCCAGAAAGGCCTCGTCAATTGAATAGATCTCCATTTTCGGCACAAAGGAAGCCAGGGTTTCCATCACGCGCTCACTCAGATCACCATATAAAGTATAGTTCGAACTAAATACAATAACACCATGTTTTTCAATCAAATCTCTCATCATAAATACTGGTGCTGCCATAGCAATCCCCAGTTTTTTTGCTTCTTCTGTCCGCGAGATGGCGCAGCCGTCGTTGTTCGACAGCACGATCACCGGACGGCCTTCCAGGCGCGGATTAAAAAGCTTCTCGCAGGAACAGTAGAAATTATTGCAGTCCACCAGCGCATACATATTTCCTCTTTTTCATCTGTGTCCGACGGGCTAACGGGCACCGCTGTGTTTGATATGCTCATGCCTTGTGCCCCGCGGCACCGCTGCGTTTCATATTTTCATCGCACCAGACCCCGGCGGGTACGACTCCGTTTCCTGCCCTGGCCCCGGCGGGTATGGCTCGTTTCATGTTTTCATGTACTACACAGACGCCAGCGAAACCGGTGCTCTAACGCATATAATGCCTCAGGTCCGCGGTATCCGTGATGATATGCGTCACCACGCCCCAGACCTGCATATCCGTATCCGGGCTTATCCGGATCTCCCTGTACTTGCTGTTGGCCGGAACCAGCCAGCAGCTGTGCTCGTTCTTGCGGATGAACTTCACGGTAAACTCCCCGTTGAGCACCGCCACCACAATATTGCCGTTGACGGGCTCGAGCGAACGGTCCACCAGCAGCCTCGCCCGGGGCGGGATAAAGGCACCCATCATCGAATCGCCCGTGCTCTCCACGATGAAGGTCGAGAGCGGGTGCGGAATAAGCGCTTTGCCCAGGTCAATCCTTTCCTCCTTGTAGTCCAGCGCCGGCGAGGGAAATCCCGCGGGCACCGTCGTTTCATAATATAGCAGTTCCATCGAGCCGTTTTTTACCGTCTTACCGGGCTGATAAAAATACTAAAATATTTAGCATTCACCAAGTCTTTCTGAAAAAAAGAAACGGAGGCTTTCGAAAGCGGGTACCGGCTGCCGCTAAAAAAAAACATCCCGGCGGACCGGGATGTGAAAGGGAAGATCAATATATCGGGACGTATCTGCTCAACGGGATGCGTTTGCGCCGCCGCTGAAACGAATCATCAGTGAAGGGTATTGATAAGGGAATCGTAATATTTCCGGGTGAAGATCACGTCTGGCACACTGTGATACCAGTTGGATTCATGTTCGATCGAAAGCATGCCTTTGAAATTCTGTCTTTTCAGTTCTTCCAGCACGGGCCTGATCTGGATAACGCCCATGCCCACCACGGTATCGGCAGCCTGCGTGTCATCGAACTTCACGATGTCTTTCAGGTGTACGCCGACGATATGCCCTTCAAGCTTCTTAAGACAGTCAACCGGGTTAAGTCCGTTTCTCGACCAATGTCCAATATCTGCGCAGGAACCAATATGGGGATGTCCCTGGATCGCAGCGAGAACAGAATCCGGACTCCAGTATACATTCGGTTTGGGATGGTCGTGGATACCTACCGGGATGTTATATGCGCCCGCGAGACTGTCCACCATATCCCATTGTGTTTTCAGGGGCTCTGAATTGATATAACTCATGCCAAGCGCTTTGGCAATATCAAAAGCCTGGATCCATTCCTGCCTGTTCTTTGGTGTAACAACGCCCATGGCAACAGCCTGGATACCTTTTTTCTGCAGGAGGGCTTTGATCTGTCCAATGGTCTGCGGAGACATTTTCAGGCTGAACTCACCCGCCATATTACCGCCCAGCTTCTGACCGAAAAATGCTTCAACGTTCTTAATACCGGCACTGTCCACCTTGTCAAGGGCATCACTGAAGCTGAACATCCGGAATGTCCAGAGTTGAACGCCCAGTTTAAAACCATCCACAGAACCCGTATTTGCCGCAGCCGTGTCGGCAGTTTTCGTAGTAGTATCTCCGGAAGCGGTGTGGTCTCCGGCATTGTTATTGCAAGCAATTAATACCGAGAAAATGAGCGCAGGAAAAATCAAGGACAATCGTTTCATTATTTGAATTTTTATTTAGAAAATTAATGTCGCAAGGTCTGTGTTTTTAATATGAAAAATAATGCCAGACCTTACCGGTCATCAAAAAAATTATAAAGTAAGTTCAATTCCATAACGGGGTATCTGGAATTGACTAACTTAGACGCCGTTTCTTTTTTTATTTTTTCACTTAAGGACTTTCATATGAAAAAAACAATGCTCAGGTTAGTTTCTTTCGCATTTATCGGTTTGCTGATGACCCTTCAGCTCAGGGCTCAGGATGACAAGAGCAAGAGGCCAAGTCCTCCGGCAACAGCCAGCGGCACGGTGGCCGGCGCTAAAGTCAGCATCGACTACAGCAGTCCTTCCGTAAAAGGAAGGAAGATCTGGGGTGGCCTTGTACCTTACGATCAGGTCTGGAGAGCAGGCGCCAACGAAGCAACTATTTTTTCAACCGACAAGCCCATAAAGGTTGAAGGCAAGAATCTTCCCGCCGGCAAATACAGCCTTTTCGCAAAACCAGGCGAAAAAACATGGACCATTTATTTTAATTCGGAAACAGGTCAATGGGGAGACAAAAACGACGGCGCCGCAAATATGGATGCCGCCAAGACCGTTCTCTCGGTTGACGTGACGCCCAAAACAACCAGTAACACCCAGGAAAAGCTGTTGTATACAGTAAATTCCAAAGGTTTCACCCTGGACTGGGACAAACTGTCCGTTCCGGTAACGATTACCAATTAAATGTGATTGTAAATAATCTTCTTAAAGGCCCGGTAATCCGGGCCTTTTTATTATTAGCCCAGCCACTGGGCTTCAAACTTTCCGAATTCCTGGTTAAGCTTTTTAAACTTTTGTTTGAATTCAGCCAGCCTCTTTTTCAGGGCCGCATGGCTCTCCACGTTAAAGAGTTTATAGTTGAAAGATTTGCTGTCGCGCGCAAACGCACCCAGTTTCATCTTTCCAATATGCAGCTCATGCCGGATCTCATCGATCTCCGTCCGGAATCCGTTAAAGACCTGTTCAAAATAATCTGTCTTTGCTTTTACGTCGCTTTCCTTTCTCCTGGTGCGGAGTTCCGCGAGATAATCGCCAAAAATCCGGAGAATATTGATGTCGAAATTCAATTCGGCTATCCATAAACGGTAGCGGAGATGGATGCTCATGGCGGAAGAAGTGGTTGGCATAGCAGGCATTTAGTAAACACAATTTATTGAAATAACCCAAACACCGGGTAAGGATTGTAAATCAACAGACCCATTTAACCGCTTCGTTCTGATGTTTTACCTTTGCAGCTCATTTCACCACTATGCATTTCGACACGCTTTCCATCCATGCCGGCGAGATTCCGGAGCAGTCGGGCGATATTGTCCAGCCCATACATTTCACTACCACCTATGAGCGCGATGAAGCCGGAAAGATCGGTGGAAAGGGGTATATCTATTCCCGGTGGGACAATCCGAACCGCCATGCGCTGGAAATAAAACTCGCTGCCCTGGAAGGCGGCGCAGAAGCATTTGCCTTTCCTTCGGGCATGTCGGCCGCGATGACGCTTACCCAGGCCGTGCTTTCACCCGGTGCCCATGTTATTATACCCGACGACTGCTATCATGGCGTGGCTCACCTGATCAAGGCGATCCTGCCCCGCTGGGATATCCGGTTTACCGAAGTGGACATGACCCGCGCAGACAATATATCCGGTGCCATTAACAAAGATACCAGGCTGATCATTCTGGAAACGCCTTCCAATCCCCAATTGAAAATTACAGACATTGCCGCCGTATGCAGGATTGCCCGGGCCAAAGGCATTCTTACCGCCTGCGACAATACCTGGACGACTCCTCTTATCCAGCGCCCCCTGGAGCTGGGTGCCGATATCGTTTTTCATTCCACCACCAAATTTTACGGCGGTCATTCCGATATCCTGGGCGGTTGCATTATTGTAAAAGAAAAAAATGAACTCTCGGAAGGGATCCGGGAAGTACAGACAGTGGGCGGCGCCGTGCCTTCACCCTTTGACTGCTGGCTTCTGTACCGGAGTCTTGCCACCCTGTCCCTGCGACTGAAACGTCAGGTAGAAAATGCAGAAGCCATCGCCCGCTTTTTAAAGGATCAGCCGGCCGTGGAAAAAATATTTTATCCCGGCTTTCCGGATCATCCCAATCATAGCATCGCAGCAAAACAAATGAACGGACTCTTCGGCTCCATGATTTCCGTTCTGGTAAAAGGCGGCGAACCGGCTGCGTTGAAATTTGCCGGAAGCATGAAATTATTCAAGCACGCTACCAGCCTGGGTGGTGTCGAGAGCCTGATCGAACACCGCCGCTCGGCAGAAGGGAATTCACCTCGAAGTCCCGACGGCCTGTTACGGCTTTCCGTCGGTATAGAATGGATCGAAGATCTTCTGAAAGACCTTAAAAAAGGACTGGATAGTTTGAAGAGCTGATCGGGAAATCAGACGGTAGACTGGAATTCACGGCTTCTCACCATCTTTAGAAAACGACTGCCGAGGAAAAGGGAAGCCAGCGTAAGGCCCAGGATAAGTCCCAGCCACATACCCGCCGCACCAAGGTGGAAGTGGAAAGCAAAAATACCGCCCACCGGCAATGCCACCACCCAGTAAGCGACGGTGAGCAGGATGGTTGGAACCCTCACATCTTTTATACCCCGGAGCAGTCCTGCACCCACGGCCTGTGTAGCGTCGGAGATCTGAAAAACGGCAGCGAAGAGCAAGAGCAGGGCCGAGAGCCTGATGACTTCCTCATTCTCATTAAAAAGCCGCGGAAGCTGCCAGCGGAAAATAGCAAATATCGCAGCGCAGAAACTGCCGTAGGCCAGCGCCGCCACAAGGGTCGTCTTGCCAATGGTGCGTATCTGGTTCCAGTCGGACCTTCCAAATGCATTGCTGACGCGGATCGATCCGGCCTGCGAGAGACCCATGGAAACCATAAAAGTGAACGCCGCGCAGCTCAGGGCGATCTGATGAGCCGCCTGCGAGACCGCGCTGATAGTACCGATCAGGATTCCGGAAACGGCAAAGGCGCCGACTTCCACGCCCAGCTGCACACTGCTCGGAATTCCGATACGCAAGAGTTCCCTGATGGTTTTCCAGCTGAATACCCACTGCCTCTGACGCACTTCCATGAAGCGGCTGAAAGTCTTATGCTTCAGGACGATGATCCCCAGTGTGACAAATATCAATGTACGTGTGATCAGGGTGGCATATCCCGCTCCCACAAGATCCAGTTTGGGAAATCCCCAGTTTCCGTAGATGAGCAGCCAGTTGAGAAACGCATTGATCGGAAGGGCAGAAAGCGACAGCAGCATCGCTGTTTTCGTATATTCAAGACCGTCAGTAAACTGTTTAAGGGCCATGAACAGCAGCATCGGAATGATCGAGAGCCCGACCAGGGTCATAAAAGGCAGGGCAAGCCGGGCCACTTCCGGATCCTGGTCAAGATGCAGCAAAATATTTCTTCCGAATACAAGCCCGAAGGAAATCAGGATCGCAAATACCGCGCAAAGCAGGAATCCGTTAAAAAGATAATGTGAAATCAGGTGGTGATCCTGCCGGCCATTGGCCATCGATACCATCTGTGAAACGGAAATCGTCATGCCTATCCCGATCACAAAGGGAATATTGGCTGCCGTCATTACGAGGGATGCGGCAGCGAGGTGTTTATAGCTGATCGCACCTACCATGGCGGTATCGATCAGGTGCAGGGACATCTGCGCCAGTTCGCCCAGGATGATGGGAATCGCCAGCACAAGGGTCTTATAAATTTCAGTGTTCTTCCAGTTCTTCATGTCTTTCGGGCCGGCAAAGGTAATTCGAATTTGATGCCGGAATAAATGTGGATTTCCCATCGGCAGGAATACGGTGAACCGGAAACCATTAACTTGTAAAAAAAATCTATGGAAGATATCCGATGGGGCATCCTGGGCTGTGGTCGCATCGCCAGGAAATTTGCCGCCGACTTAAAACTGGTCTCCGGAGCCAGGCTGATGGCAGTAGCCGCCCGTAAAATCGAAGATGCCCGGGCCTTCGCCAATGAATTTCCAGCCCCGCATGTTTTTGGAAGCTATGCCGACCTTGTATCGGATCCCGATGTGGATGTTATCTATATCGCCTCTCCCCATGGCCTTCACCACGAGCAGACCCTGCTTTGTCTGAATCATGGCAAGGCGGTACTCTGCGAAAAAGCATTTGCCCTGAATCACCACCAGGCCCTCGAAATGATAAACACGGCAAGACAAAAAAATATTTTTCTGATGGAAGCGCTCTGGTCAAAATTTCTTCCCCAGTATCATAAACTGGAGGAATTGAAAGCCAGCGGCGCAATCGGGGAAATCCGTTCCATTCAGGTGGATTTTGGATTTGTTCCGCAACCGCCTGCGCCTCCCAGGCTTTTCGATCCCGCGCTCGGCGGAGGCAGCCTGCTCGATATCGGCATTTATAATGTATGGCTGGTCGTTTCCCATATGGGCAGGCCGGATGAAGTGGAAGCATCCATCACACCATCACCGGAAGGTGTGGACATGCAATGCGCCGCGCTCTTTAAATATAAAAACGGCGCGATGGCACAACTTTTCTCGACCCTCGAATCCAATACCGGCACCGATGCCGATATCTGCGGAACACAGGGCAGGGCCCGGCTCACCAGCCGGTTCTATGCTCCCAGCGCCAACATTGAACTTTATCCGGGCCGCGAAGACAGCCGGCAGGAAATCCCGGTTTACCGAGAAGGCGGATTCGGATATCAGTATGAAGCAAGACACGTAGTGGAATGCCTGAAAAGGGGATTGAAGGAAAGTCCGGTCATGCGTTTTGAGGACAGCCTGCTTATCATGGAAACACTCGACCGGATTCGTGCTGCGGCCGGAATGAAATTTACGGCCGACTGATTTTTTTCTCCACTACCCTCTTGTATGTTTCTTCATCCACCATATTTTCTGATTTGGAAATGATCACGGTGGCTACTGCATTTCCCATAAAGTTGATCAGTGCCCGGCCTTCACTCATGAACCGGTCCACGCCAATCAGCAGGGCAAGCCCTTCCAGGGGGATCACTTTCATGGCCGTTAAAGTGGATGCCAGCACAATAAATCCGCTTCCCGTAACGCCTGCAGCGCCCTTGCTGGTGATAAGCAGTATGCCAATGATGACGAGTTCCTGACCCAGGCTAAGTTCAATACCGAATACCTGTGCAAGAAAAATAACACTCATACTCAGGTAGATGGTCGTACCGTCGAGATTGAAACTGTATCCCGTCGGGATGATGAGTCCGACGGCTTCTTTTTCGCAACCCGCGTCTTCGAGTTTCTGCATCAGCGAAGGGAATCCGGCTTCGCTGCTGCTCGCGCCGAGAACGATCAGAATTTCTTCTTTAATATATCCGAGCAGTTTCCAGAGACTGAATCCATAATAGCGGCAGATAAGATTCAGGACAATAAAAACAAACAACAGTCCGGTGAGGTAAAAACAGATCATCAGCTTGCCCAGCACAAAAAGCGTCCCGAACCCAAATTTGCCAATGGTATAGGCCATTCCTCCGAAAGCGCCGAGGGGACTGAGCTTCATGATCATTTTCAAAATATTGAAAACAACCTGGTTGATTTTCTGTAAGCCGTCAAGTATGGATTTCCCGGAAGTGCCCAACTGTTTCAATCCGACAGCAAAAAGAACGCTGAAAAAAAGGATCTGCAGAATATCTCCTTTCGCAAACGCTTCGACAATATTGGAAGGGACAATATGGGAGAAAAAATCCAGCCAGCTGAAAGACTCGGCTTCCTTCGCGATCTGCGTCACCTGCGCCGTCTGTCCCTGCCCGTGAGCTACACCCGCACCCGGTTTAATACCATTGGCAACGACGAGCCCGATAACGAGCGCCAGGGAGGAGACCACTTCAAAATATATCAGGGCTTTCAATCCAAGCCGGCCGACTTTCTTCATACTCCCCGCACCGGCAATCCCTGTTACGATGCTGCAAAAGATGACCGGCACGATGATCATCCGGATCAGGTTGATAAACGTATCGCTGATGAGTTTGGCCGTGGGCGCAAAGGATGGGAAGAGCCATCCGCACAAAACGCCGAGTCCAATGCCGATAAGTACCTGGATATATAAATGCCTGAGATATTTCATGCGATTCCCGCGGTGCCGTACAAGGCCGGTAAAAATGATCCGGGAAAGTAAATCTTATTTCAATGCGGCATCGACGATGACCTGGGCTTCCTGCAACATTTTATCGAGATGCTCCCTGCCCAGAAAACTTTCGGCATAGATCTTATAAATATTTTCGGTACCTGAAGGCCGCGCGGCAATCCATCCGTTTTCCGTTTCCAGTTTCAGCCCGCCGATCGAAGCCTGGTTGCCCGGCGCTTTGGTGAGTATGCCTGTAATAGATTCTCCGGCCATGGTTTTCGATTTGATCTGGTCGGGATTCAGTTTGGATAGTTTTGCTTTTTGTTCCGGTGTGGCGGCCGCTTCCACGCGGTCATATACTGAATGTCCCAGCTCCTGTTCAAGTTCTTTATATATCTGTCCCGGATCTTTTTGCAACTTAGCCGTCATTTCCGCAGCCAGCAGGGCCGGAATAAAACCATCCTTGTCCGTCGTCCATACCTGTCCGTTTCGCCGGCAAAAACTGGCGCCGGCACTCTCCTCTCCTACAAAACAAAGCGAGCCGTCAATGAGCCCGTCCACAAACCATTTAAATCCGACCGGCACTTCATAGAGCGGGTGATTGAGTTTTTTTGTCACACGGTCGATCATGCGGCTGCTGACCAGCGTCTTCCCAATGGCGACAGAAGATTTCCAGTCTGGCCGGTTCTGTAAAAGATAAAAGATACAGGCGGTAAGATAATGGTTGGGCGGCAGCAGGCCGGCGACCGGCGTAACCACGCTATGACGGTCATGATCCGTATCGCAGGCTACCGAAATATCGAATTTATCTTTCATTCCGATCAGCCGTTGCATGGCATAGGGTGAAGAAGGATCCATGCGGATTTTGCCGTCCCAGTCAACCGACATGAACCTAAAGGTGGGATCTACCGTATTATTCACGATCTCCAGGTTGATTTTATATTTATCCGCGATGGGTCCCCAATAGTGAACCCCTGCTCCTCCCAGCGGATCGGCGCCTATCCGGATGCCCGAACTGCGGATGATGTCGAAATCCAGTACATTTTTCAGATCGTCCACATAATGATTGATATAATCGAAACGGTGTGTGGTGGAAGCACGCAGCGCCTTTTCGTAAGTCATCCGCTGCACGCCCTGTAGTTTTTTTTCCAGCAATTCATTGGCCTTCTTTTCTACCCATGAAGTGATCTCCGTTCCCGCAGGTCCGCCATTGGTCGGATTGTATTTGAAACCTCCGTCATCAGGCGGATTGTGCGAAGGCGTTATCACGATACCATCCGCGAGCCCGGTTTTTCGGTTGCTGTTATACGTTAGAATAGCCTGCGACACGGCAGGCGTTGGCGTATAAGGAGATCCTTCCGGGATCATGGTCTCCACTCCATTGGCGGCAAGAACCTCCAGCGCAGTCACCGAAGCAGGCTCCGAAAGTGCATGGGTGTCAATACCCAGGAAGAGCGGCCCCTCGATTTTCTGCTCTTTACGGTATTGACAGATCGCCTGTGTAATGGCCAGGATATGCCACTCATTAAAAGAAGACGAAAGGGAGGAACCGCGGTGTCCCGACGTGCCAAAAGCCACTTTTTGTGCCGGTACGGAAACGTCCGGTTGTAATGCATAGTAGGCCGTAATGAGGCGTGGGATATTTACGAGTATCGAAGGATCGGCGGGTTTACCGGCGGCTGGGCTTATTTTCATGGTTCTTAAAGTTAGCGAATAATAAAAATCGTGAAATTTTGGTTATTGGGATAATTACTATATTTACCCGACTGAAATTGCTTTGAGAAAATACTTTTCCATCTTTCTGCTGCTGATACTCCTGTTTAATATAATAGGATACCGTGCCTGGTTTTACTATGCCGAAATAAAGGCCGACGCCAGGCTGGAAACCCGGCTCGATGAAAACCGGTATGAAGAAAACGAACTCATCGCCATCACGATTCCCCTCGACAACCCCTACCAGATGGAACAAAGGGGCCTTGAACGCATCTCCGGTGAAATCACCCTGGATGGTAAGACCTACAAATATGTGAAGCGGCGCGTAATGGAAGGCAACCTGATTATATACTGCATTCCCGACACGCATAAAATGATATTGAAGAAAGCAGGCAGCGATTATGGAAATGCCGTCAATGATCTGGCCGGCAACAACAAGTCATCCTCACGTTCGGGCTTTCAGAAAAATTTTAGCGGAAACGATTACGAAAATCATTCTTACCAATACAAGCTTATGTTACCGGCGGTTTCCTTACCGGCATTCTTTCCCCGTTTCCAGGTTTCCCTTTCGGAACCACAGATAGCTTCTTCAGGCAAGCCGCCCCAATTCCAGGCCTGATTCCGTTTTTCCGGGTTTTCTTTTCCTACTAAATATTGAATATGTCCAGATTATTATTAATAATCGGCATTATACTGTTGCTGGCAACAGAAATACTGCGCGTTTATTTTATCATGCCTTTTCCAGGCAGTCAGCAGTCCGATACCATCGGATGGGCTTATTTTATCGAAAAATATAAATGGCTGCTCCGGCTGATCGGCATTCTTCTGGTCATCGGTCCTGCACTGAAAATATATAAGTCAAGAAAACCATGGCCCATCATCCTGCTTACGCTGCCCATTCTTTTCTACTTTTTTGTCTTCGGTGTTTTCAACTTTAAATTTCAGGCCGATAAAATATTCTATCAGCCGGAGCATAAGAATTTCGCCGGAATAAACAGCAATACCATTGACACCAATAAACTGATCATCGGGATAGACATCAACGGGCAGGCCCGCGCCTATCCCATTCAGATCATCGGATACCATCACCAGATAAAAGATACCGTCGGCGGCGTTCCCGTCATGGTTACCTACTGTACGGTTTGCCGGACGGGCAGGGTTTACAGCCCCCTGGTTGACGGCAAGGCGGAAAACTTCCGGCTCGTGGGAATGGATCATTTTAATGCCATGTTTGAAGATAGTACCACCAAAAGTTGGTGGCGCCAGGTAAACGGCGAAGCCATCGCAGGACCATTAAAAGGAAAACAGCTTCCGGAATTTCCATCTCAACAAATGCGTTTATCAGCCTGGATCGAAAAATATCCAAATACCAGCATCTTTCAACCCGATACCAGTTTTCAAAAAAAATATGATAGTCTTGCCGGCTTTGATAAGGGTACGATAAACGGAAGTCTGGAAAGAAGAGATTCAGGATCCTGGAAATTTAAATCATGGGTAGTCGGTGTTTCCTATAATGACAATGCCGTTGCTTACGACTGGAATGATCTCTTGAAAAAAAATACACTGATTGATTCTTTACCCGGCTTGCCACTGTTAGTTACAGTAGAACCTGACTCTGTTTCATTTCATGTATTCAATAGAACAGTAAATGGAAATTCATTAACCTTTCAACGCGATCCAATAACAAAATTATTAACGGATGATCTTACACATTCTTCATGGAACTATTCAGGCAATTGTATAGATGGGCCGTTTAAAGGTGCTTCATTACAACGTGTACAAGCATACCAGGAGTTTTGGCATTCATGGCAAACGTTTCATCCCG
>Ga0207691_10000712_pt1 | contig 32911 bp, 29 predicted proteins | sample KBSM13metaG_FD_184327 | JGI IMG/M metagenome (GOLD analysis project Ga0207691, IMG submission 184327) | Miscanthus rhizosphere microbial communities from Kellogg Biological Station, Michigan, USA - KBS M1-3 metaG (SPAdes) (version 2) | ecosystem: Host-associated > Plants > Roots > Rhizosphere >...
CTATTGAGCCGGAGTCAGCTCCATGACGTCCACGTGCGACTCAAAGTGCGGGTAGGGCATGATGAGCCGCCAGCGGCGCGGGCCGATCCGCTCGACGTATCCAGCGACGTCGCGCTGGTCATCCTGGCCATATTGCAGGACCCGTTCCTCGTCTGCGAAGGCGAGGGTGCCGAGGTACACATTGCGGAGCGGATCGCCGGGGAAGATCAGTCCGACATAGCGCTGGGAGCCGGTCAGCTTGGCAAGCCGCTGCAAGTTGCGGTCCGGGCGGACCCTGCAAGTGAAACCGGGGTATTCGACGAAATCGAGGTTCCCGGGGCCCTGGGCGCCGAGCTTGATCACGCGGCAGCGGTACATGCCGTTCGGGATTGCCGGGTTGGTCTGGGCAGCATCGGGATCGAGCAACGCACCTTCGCGGTCGATCTCGGCGCCGTGGCCGGCCTTCCGCGCTGCAGCAAGGCCGTCGACAAAAGCCGTGCGCCAGTCGCGCAGCCGGAGGCGGTCGTTGGCACTGACCACCTGGCGGTAGGCTGTCGTCCGCCGAGGCACGAGGCCGCGCGTCTGCTCCATCGCGCCGCAACCGGCGGTGGCGAGGGCGAGCGTAACGAGGAGGGCGAGCCGCATCGGGAGCATTGCTTAAGCGGCGGTCCAGCCCCCGTCCATGCTGAGGTTCGCGCCGGTTATGGACTGCGCCTCCTCCCGACAAAGGAAGACGGCGAGCGAGGCGACCTCCGCGGGGGTTACGAAGCGCTTGGTCGGCTGTGCCGCCAGGAGCACGTCGCTCATCACCTGCTCGCGGGTAAGGCCCCGCGTCTTCATCGTGTCGGGGATCTGGCGCTCGACCAACTCGGTCCAGACATAGCCCGGCGAGATGCAGTTGGCGGTGATGCCTTCGCGCGCCGTCTCCAGCGCTACTGACTTTGTGAAGCCGGCGATGCCGTGCTTCGCGGCGACATAGGCGCTCTTGTTGGGTGAGGCGACCAGGCTGTGTGCACTCGCCGTGTTGATGATCCGGCCCCACTTCTTCTGCTTCATCGATGGGACCGCGAGCCTGGTGGTGTGGAATGCCGAGGACAGGTTGATGGCGATGATTGCGTCCCACTTCTGCGGCGGGAAGTCCTCGACCGGCGAGACGTGCTGGATGCCGGCATTGTTGACGAGGATGTCCGGCCCGCCGAGATCATCAGCGCAGCGCTTCATCATGCGCTCGATCTCTTGCGGCTTCGACATGTCGGCGCCGTCGTGAACCGCGCCAAGCTCGTCGCATTCGCGGGCGATGTCGGCGGCGTCGCCGAAGCCGTTGATCATCAGCTTCGCGCCCTCCGCGCCAAGCGCCTTGGCGATCGCGAGCCCGATGCCCGAGGTGGAGCCGGTGACCAACGCGACTTTGCCTTGAAGGAACATTTCGATTCTCCTTGGGCGCGCTAACTCGCGGCGCGGGCGGCGAATTGCAACCGTAGCGCGCCACGCGCATTAGGCCCTCGACAGGAGGGACGAGGATGCGGTTCGGCGACGAGCGGGAAAGCAGCAACTTCGAGGACGCAACGGGCCGCAGCGGCGGCGGCTTTGGCTTCGGTGGTGGCGGAGGAAATCCGCTCGGCTGCCTCATCCCCCTGGTGGCGAGCCGCTTCGGCATTGGCGGCGTGGTGGTCCTGGTGATTGGCTACTTCCTGCTGAGCTCGCTGGGCGGGCTTGGCGGCGGTGGCGGAAGCCTGGTGCCCGGCACCCAGCAAAGTGCTCCCGCTGGCCAGAGCACGCTCGACCCGAACACTAAACACTTCATGTTACAGGTGCTGGCCTCGACCGAAGACACGTGGAGCAAGCTGCTCGGCGGGAAATACGAGCCGACCACTTTGGTAGCCTATTCAAGGGCTTACCAGTCGGGCTGCGGCGCCGCGCAGTCGGCCATGGGGCCGTTCTACTGCCCGACTGACAAGAAGATCTATCTCGACACCGAGTTCTTCAACGAGCTGTCGCAGCGCTTCCAGGCGCCGGGAGACTTCGCACAGGCCTATGTGATCGCGCACGAGGTCGGCCATCATGTCCAGGACCTCACGGGCCGCCTAAGCCAGGCCGAGCAGGTGCAGGCGCGCTCTAGCGAGGCCGCGGGCAACCAGGAGCAGGTCAGGGTGGAGCTGCAGGCCGACTGCTACGCCGGCGTGTGGGCGGCGAACGCGAAGGACCCGCAGGGCCGCCCGGTAATGGAGCAGGGCGACTTTGAGGAGGGTATGCGCGCGGCGGAAGCGATCGGCGACGATACGCTCCAGAAGCAGGCGCAGGGCACGGTTGTCCCCGACAGCTTCACCCACGGCACGTCGGCACAGCGGATGGAAGCGCTGCAGCGGGGCTACAAGAGCGGCGATCCCAACGTCTGCAAGTTCTAGAGCCGGACGAGCATCTTGCCGGTGTTCTCGCCGCGGAACAGGCCGAGAAACGCGTCCGGCGTGTTCTCCAACCCGTCCACCACCGTCTCGCGCGACTTGACGGTGCCGTTGGCGACCCATGGCGCCATCTCGGCGTAGAATTCCGGAAGCCGCGGGAAATAGTCGAAGACGATGAAGCCCTTGAGCTGAATGCGCGCGGCGATGACCCGCTGGATGAAGCGGAAGGCCATCGGCTCGCGCTGGTTATAGCCCTCGATCATTCCGCAGATCGCGAAGCGGGCATTGTTCCTCGCCAGCGCAAAGGCGGCGTCGAGATGGTCGCCACCGACATTGTCGAAATAGACGTCGATCCCGTCGGGCGCTGCTTCCGCCAGGCCCTTCAAGATCGATCCGGCCTTGTAGTCGATCACATGATCGGCGCCGAGTGAGCGGACGAACTCGCATTTCTCGGGCCCGCCGGCCGAGCCGATCACCGTCATGCCCTTGGCTTTTGCTACCTGGACGACGACGGAGCCGACCGCGCCTGCTGCAGCCGACACGAAGACGATGTCGCCGGCTTTGGCCGCGGCCGCATCGATGAGCCCGAAATAGGCCGTGGCTCCTGTCACTCCGAGAACGCCGAGGAATTGCTGAGGCGCGGCCCCGAGGTTGGGGAGCTTTTGCGCCGTTCGCGACTGAACCACCGCTTCGTCGCGCCAGCCCGCCATGTGCTGAACGAGGTCGCCGACCGCGTAACCGTCGGCCTTGCTTTCGACGACTTCGCCGACCGCGCCGCCCTCGAGCGGCTCGCCGACCTGGAACGGCGGCACGTAGCTTTTCACGTCGTTCATGCGGCCGCGCATGTAGGGATCGACCGAAAGCCAGCGGTTGCGAACGCGGACCTGCCCTTCGGCGAGCTCTGGGAGGTCGATATCCTTCAGCTCGAAATTCTCGGATGTCGGCATGCCGCTGGGGCGGCTCTTGAGATGCCAGGCGCGCGCCATTGTCGTTCCTCCTGCTGACCCACGCGAATATGCGTTACGCGCGCAGCACGAAAGACCCGGCGGTGAAGGGGATGACACCGCCGGGTCTAGGTTAGCCTCCGCTGGCCGGAGGCTTAGCTGCCCACCGCTCTAGCGGTAGGTGCCTGAGAAGCTGCGATCGAGCACGCCCGGGCCCATCTCGCCCTGGTCCTCGCGTTCGAACAGCGCGCGGCTCCGATGCTCGTCGCGCCACCGCCGCCGGGCCTCGTCGGCGGTGCAATCGAGGATCACCCGATTTTCCTCGATGCGCTCGACATTCGAGCAGCTCAGCGAGTGATGGGCGCCGCCGCTCTCCGCATCGGACTTGGTGAGGATGATGCGGTCGCCGGCAACCCGATCGACGGTGCCGACGTGCTCGTCGTCGCTGCCGACCACTTCCATATGCTCGCGGACCTGGCCGAGCAGGCCGCGCTTCTGCTGGCGGCGTTCGCGCCAGCTGCCAAAGTCGTTTTCGAACTGCGACTGTCGCTCGCTGCGGTAATCGTCATAGTCGCGGTCGAGATCGCTCAGGTGTCGGTCGCGCCACGCACGGTAGTGGGGGTCTTCGTGGCGCGAGCGGTCGGACTGATCGCTGGTGCCGGCCCGGCTCGTGCTCCGATAAGGGTCGCGGCCCCACTGAGAGTCCGACCGGCCGTAGTCGCCGGCGAACGGGCGGTAATCGCGCCCGCCTTCGCCGAAGCGGTCGGGCTCGCGGAAGCGGTTCTGCTCGCGGTCGCCGCCACCCGACAGCTCACGACGCCAGCCGCGGTTGTAGTCACTTTCGCTCGATCCGCCGCGCGCGAAGGCGCCGCGGTTGTCGTTCCAGTCGCGCTCGTGGCTGCGCTCGCGGTCGCGGTCCCAGCCGCGGTCGCGATTGAAGTCGCCCGAGTGGGCGCCGCGCGCTTCGTCGCGCCGGTCGCGCATGTGATCCTCGCGGCGGCGGCGCTCGGCTTCATCGTCGCCAAACCACGAAGCGACTTCGTCGCTCGCGCGGTCGAAGAAGCCGCGGTCATCGGGATTGTCGCGTCCGCCGCGCGGATCGCGGCCTTCCCAGCGGCCGGAACTGCGGTCGTCGCGCCATCGCGAACGTTCGTCGCGCGGGTCGAATCTGTCATAGGCCATGGTTGTTCTCCCTGCAGGCTGAGGCCGGCTCCGGGGGCCAGCCAAATACCTGAAGTCAAACGAACAGGTGTTCACGGCCGTTCCTGTTGTAACGGGTCAGGAACGGGCCAAATCGGCGGGCCGACGCTGTGGCGGGACAGGCGATTGCAAGGGTGAGGAATCGCCGCTAGTGGAGCCGCTCCCCGGCGCCCGAACCCATCGGGTGCACCGGCCGGCTGGAGGCGCGGGGCTGTAGCTCAGATGGGAGAGCGCTGCAATCGCACTGCAGAGGTCAGGGGTTCGATTCCCCTCAGCTCCACCAGCCTTTCAGCTACTTAGGTAGCCAAGCCTACCATTCCCATTGCGCACATGGCGGCCAATCATTGATCGATTGCGTCAGATGAAACCGTTCGCCCGGTAAGCCGTATCTTTTGACTTACGACCCGGCTATCAAAGCCCCGCTACAAGCCGATATTGACGGTTTTCGCGCTATCGCGCTCTTTCCATCCTTAACGCCAGCTAGCCACGAGCTGCCCGCTGATGGGCCTCTCGGCGAACGAGGATGTATTGTCGTTGGCGAAAGAAGAATTGCTCACAATCGAAGGCGTGGTCGACGAGATTCTCCCGGACGGGCGGTTCGGAGTCATGCTCGACAACCAGTACCGGATCATCGCCTATACGGCCGGCAAGATGCGCCGCTATCGCATTCGGTCAATCGTCGGCGACCGGGTCCACGTCGAAATGACTCCGTACGACCTGTCCAAGGGCAGGATCGTTTATCGCGAGAAGGTCGCAGGCCCATCGTCAGGGCCCAGGCGGCGGGGTTTCCGTCGATGAACGCGTCGAGGCAAACGGGCGATCACGCCACGTCAAGCGCAGTGGCGCTCGGACCGATCCTATCCCGGCGGTTCACCACTTATGGTGCCGATACAAGACGGAGCATCTTTCAGCTGGTCACAACCGCGACGCCCTTCCTCGCGTTGCTCGCGGTCATGGGGTGGGCATCGAACGGCTATTTCTGGCTGACCCTGCTACTGGCCATCCCTGCGGCCGGACTGCTCGTAAGGCTCTTCATCATTCAACATGACTGCGGTCACAGCTCGTTTTTCAGATCTCGCGCCGCAAATGACCTGGTCGGGCGCGCGCTGAGCCTTCTGACGCTCACTCCCTACGACAGCTGGAAGCGCAGCCATGCCGCGCACCATGCCTCTACGGGCAATCTCGACCGGCGTGGGCGCGGGGACGTGGAGACGATGACCGTTGCCGAATACCAGGCCTCCTCGCCCCTTCGGAAGCTTGCCTACCGGCTCTTCCGGAACCCGTTGGTGATGGTCATGCTCGGTGCGCCGATCAACTTCATCCTGCTGCAGCGATTCCCAAATAGTCACGAGCTCAGGAATCGTCGGTCGCTTCAAAGCGTCCTGTTGCTGGATCTCGCGCTTCTCTTGGGGTTCGGCCTTCTCTCCTACCTGTTCGGCACCCTGACGGTGCTCGGGACGTATCTTCCTGTGATGATCATGGCGTCGTGGGCCGGCAACTGGCTGTTTTATGTGCAGCACCAGTTCGAAGATGCGCATTGGGAACGCGACGGTGATTGGAACTTCCACGAAGCGGCCGTCGTCGGCAGCTCTTACTTTAAGCTTCCGCCAGTCCTGCAATGGTTCTCCGGTAATATCGGCCTGCACCACGTGCACCACTTGTGCTCCCGGGTCCCCAACTACAGGCTTCAGGCGTGCCTGGCCGCCGCTCCGGAACTCGCGGGAATCGCCAAGGTTATCACCCTGAGAGAGAGCCTCCGATGTTGGCGTCTGGCTCTTTGGGACGAGCAGCGCGGTCGACTGGTAGGATTTCGTGAAGTCGAGCCCCGGCTCGCTTAGTGGACAGGAAGTGCTGCCAAAAGGCACTGGATTACCCAGGGCCTTAGGTATCAGGTGGGGCGAATTTGGATCGCCACTTTCTCGTTCGCGGGGGAGCGCATTGTCTTAGATGACCGCCCCACGGCGCCTTTTCCCCCTACTCATTTTCGCGATCCTCGCGCTCGGCTTCGCCGTGGTCGCTTACGCCTATTGGCCGGGCGTGATGATCGACGATGCGCGCTGGCAGTACCAGCAAGCTGTCGATAACGCGTACGAGGACTGGCACCCGCCACTGATGGCCTGGATCTGGCGCCGGATGGCTTTCGTCGTTCCGGGCCCTGCGCCCATGTTGCTGCTTCAGTTGCTGCTTTACTGGGGCGGTATTGGCCTGATCGCGTGGTGGGCCTACCGCCGCGGCGAGCGCGGATTGGCAATTGCGATTGCGTGCGCGGGCTGGCTGCCGGCGCCGCTCGCGCTCTCCGGGGTAGTGCTCAAGGACGTGCTGATGGCCGGCTTCCTGCTCTGCGCGGCCGGAATGCTGCTCTGTCGGACGATGGTGCAAGGCCGCGTGCGCGCGGCCCTCACCGTCGCTTCGATCCTTTGCCTGTTCGTTGCCGCCGCTCTTCGGCTGAACGCCGTCTTCGCTTGCCTTCCGCTGCTGCTGGCGGCGCTTCCGCGAGCATTCACGCGCACATCCCTTCGCGCGGTCGTGAGCGCAATTGCCGGTGCCGCCGCCTTCCTGGCGACGGGTCCTGCCGTCTCGAACCTTGTGCAAGCCGAAGACACGAAGGTGAACCTGTCGCTGATGATCTTCGACGTTGGCGGGATCACCGAGCGATCCGGGGTCAACCAGTTCCCCGACTTCGGCGTCCGCGATCCGGTCAAGGTCAATCATCAATGCTACGACCCGAAGGAGTGGGACTCATATTCGACATGGGCGAACCGGCCGTGTCCGCTCGGCTTCGAACGTTTCGATGCCCTGGTCGATGAGGGTGACGTCAGCGTTACCCTGCTCTGGCTGAATGCGATCGCCAACCATCCGCTCGCATACGCCGAACATCGGCTCGACCATTTCAACCGGTCGGTCTGGTTCCTCGTGCCGAAAGGACCTGATTTTACCGCCTGGTTGCAATCGGTGCCAAATCCGTGGGGCTTCCAGGTGCGCCCGAATTCGGTGCTGACATCTGTTAGCGCCTATGCAGACGCCGCCGCGGCGACGCCGCTGGGCTGGCCAATCTTCTGGATCAGCCTTGCGCTTGCGGTGCTGATCGCGTCGTTTTCGACGAGCACGTCTGCCGAGGCGCGCGCGATCGCCGCCTCGGCGTTCCTCTACGGCATGAGCTATCTCGCCGTCGGGGTTGCGGTTGGTGTACGTTACTACTTCTGGACGATCAGCGGTGCCGCGCTGGCCGCGTTGGTGCTGGCGGTCGAGCTTAGGTCGAGCGGGGCGCGCATCGGGCGGATCGCGTTGGTCATCTCAACTGCGGTTGTCGCGATTCCAAGCTTGCTGGCGATTGGCGCGCGCCTGACATTTCCATGAATTAAACGTCATTGGCGGTGCGGACGGTCTCGGACTAGCGAGAAACCATGGCCCAACGCCAGATCTTCCATGACCCGACCGGACGACGTCGCCGGCGGTTCAGGCTGGCAGTCGCGCTGTTCGTCCTCCTTAACCTGCTCGCTGTCGCAGCGTTGTTCGCGACGATCCGCGTCGTTCCCGCCGAGGCGCCGCTGCCGGTGGCGACCGAACATGGCCTGCCGCGCGCCACGCCGAAGCCGACCCTGCTAGGGCGCGCGCAGCGACGCGTGAATGCCGCGATCCGCTCGCTCCTCGGAGTTGCTCCGCCGACCACGCGGCAAGTCGGTCCGCGACGGGCGACTGCAGCGGCAGCCGCGATGGCGCGTCCGCTAGCGGTCGGCTTCTACGAGCCGTTCGACGAAAGCTCGACCTATTCGCTCCAGCGGCACATCGGCGACCTCGACTGGCTGGCGCCGGTATGGGTGACGGTGGTCGGCCCCAACCATCAGTTCACCGTGCTGCCGGACGAAAAGGGCCGCGCCGTGATCAACACAGCGGCGCACCGCCCGTTGATCCTCCCGGTCGTCCAGAACTACGCCAACGGCAAGGTCGACGAGCCCGGCGCCGAAAGCCTGCTCGCGAACCCGGCCTTGCGGCGCCGGTTCCTCGACCAGTTCGAAGCGTTCCTGCTTTCCAGCCAGGCCTCGGGCGCGGTGTTCGATTTCGAGCAGCTCGATCGCGCAGGCCAGTCCAACTATTTGCAGCTGCTGCGCGAGGCGCGGCCGCGTTTCCTGGCGCACGGCTGGCTGATCACGGTCGCTACCCCCGTGGATCAGGATTGGGACCTGCGGCGCTTCGCCGAGCTTACCGACAAGGTCTTCGTCATGGCCTATGACGAGCATTCGAACGACGGCCCGGCGGGGCCGATCGCCTCGCAGCAATGGTGGGCGACCTCTGTCGCAGCCGCGATCCGGCAAATTCCGCGCGAAAAGGCCATCGTCACCATCGGCAACTATGCCTACGACTGGCACGACGGGACCGGCGATCCCGAGAATGTCGAAGAGGCGTGGGTCGATGCGGCCGACAGCGATGCGCCCCCGATCTTCGATCGCATCGCCGGCAACAGCACCTTCGGGTATGAGGATGAAAGCGGCCACCCGCACACGGTGTGGATGCTCGACGCGGCAAGTGCCTTCAACGAGATCAGCGTGCTTCACCGGGCGGGCATCCGGCAGGTGGCGCTGTGGCGGGTGGGCGCGGAGGATCCGGCCTTTTGGTCGATCTTCGGCCGCAATGTCGCCACGCAGATCAGTCCGGCGGGGCTCCAGCACATCGCGCCCGCGCAAGGCACCAACGTCGATATCGAAGGCAGTGGCGAGATCCTGAGGATCACCGCGCTTCCGACGCCGGGCGTTCGCAAGCTGACCTTCGGCCCCAGCGGCCTGCTCGCCAACGTCGATTTCCTGCAGGTGCCGCGACCGTACACCATCACTCGCGACGGCTATCGACCGATGCTCGTCGCGCTGACCTTCGACGACGGGCCGGACCCGCGCTGGACCCCGCGGATCCTCGACATCCTCAAGGCGAAGGGCGTGCGGGCGACCTTCTTCATCGTCGGCGAGAATGCGATCACCGAACGCCCGCTGCTCGAGCGGATGATCCGCGAAGGCCACGAGATCGGCAGTCATACCTACACGCACCCGAACCTCGCGACTGCCGGCCGAACCCAGACCCTGTTCGAGCTGAACGCGACGCAGCGGCTGTTCCAGGCCTTCACGGGGCGCACGCTGAAGCTCTTCCGCGCGCCCTTCTTCGGCGACGCCGAGCCGACCACGTCGGACGAAGTCCTGCCGGTGTGGGAGGCGCAGAACCGCGGCTATGTCTCGGTCGGGCTCCACGTCGACAGCGAGGACTGGCAGCGCCCGGGCGTTCCGGCGATCATCAACAATGTCGTGTCTCGCATCACGAGCGGGCCGCCGGCGTGCAACGAGGAGGTCGAGGTGACCTCGCAATGCAGCCGCAATATCGTTTTGCTGCACGATTCCGGCGGCGATCGAAGCCAGACCGTCGAAGCGCTGCCCATCCTGATCGATACGCTCCGGGCGCGTGGCTATCGCTTCGTCCCGGTGTCGGAACTTGCGGGCATTTCCCCACAGCAGGCGATGCCACCGCTGTCGCCGCAGGATCACGCAGCGGCGCGGATCGACCTCGGTCTGTTCGAGCTGGTCGGCTTCTCGATCCGCGCTCTCGGCTTCCTGTTTGCCGCGGCGATTTCGCTTGGAATTGCGCGAGCCGTCCTGCTGACGGGCCTCGCCTTGACGGCGGTGGCGAAGGAACGGCGGAGGGCACCGCCGAAGCTTGACGCCGCGAGCTTCGTCAGCGTCCTGATCCCCGCCTTCAACGAGGAGCGCGTTATCGAACGCTCGGTTCGTCATGTGCTGGCGAGCACGAATATCGAGCTGGAAGTCATCGTCATCGACGACGGGTCGAAAGACCGCACGTCCGAGATCGTGGAACGCGAATTCGGCAAGGAGAAGCGAGTCCGGCTGCTGACGCTTGAGAATGGCGGCAAGGCGCGGGCGCTGAACCACGGGTTGGCGCTGGCGAAGAGCGACATCGTCATCGCGCTGGACGCCGACACGCAGTTCGAACCGGATACGATTGCCCGACTGGCACGATGGCTAGCCGCCGACCAGGAGCTTGCCGCGGTCGCGGGCAACGCGAAGGTCGGCAACCGCATCAACGTCGTCACGAAGTGGCAGGCGCTCGAATATATTACCGCCCAGAACCTCGAGCGCCGAGCGCTCGGGCGGCTTGGCGCGATGACGGTGGTGCCCGGCGCCGTCGGCGCGTGGCGCAAGCAGGCGATTCTCGACGTCGGCGGATTCCCACCTGACACGCTCGCCGAAGACCAGGACCTGACCATTGCCGTCCAGCGCCGTGGATTGCGGGTCATGTACGATCAGAGCGCGATCGCCTGGACCGAGGCGCCCCAGAGTTTCCGACAACTGGCGAGGCAGCGCTTCCGCTGGGCCTATGGCACGATCCAGTGCGTCTGGAAGCACCGGCGGATCATGGCCGAGGGCAGACCGCGCGGGCTCGCCTTCATCGGCTTGCCGCAGACGATCCTGTTCCAGCTGCTGTTCGCCGTGGTTTCGCCGGTCATCGACCTCGCGCTCATCGTCAGCGTCATCGAGACGGTCACGTCGATCCATGAGCATGGCTACACGGCCGTCGCCGGAGACCTGCAGCGCATTGCCTTGTTCTGGCTGCTGTTCGCCGCGATCGACCTCACCGCCGGCCTCATCGCATTCGCGCTCGAGCGGGCGGAGAATTGGCGGCTGGTCTTTTGGCTGCTGCCGCAGCGTTTCGGCTACCGGCAGGTCATGTACTATGTCGTGATCAAGGCGCTGATCCAGGCCGTACGCGGTCCGCTCGTCGGCTGGTCGTCGGTTCAGCGCTCGGGCAAGGTGGAAGTGGGCGGCCGCAGGAAGAAGGTCGCCGCGCGCTAGGCACCAGGTACGACCGGAACGCGATAGGCGGCGAGCAGGCGGCCGATGTCAATTTTGCGGCGAACCAGGACGCGATCGATCGCCTTCAGGAGCTTCTGGTCGTCCTTCCGTACTCCGACCGAGACGTCGAACTGCATCGGCCACTGCTGGTCCGCGAACCAGGGCGTCACCGGCTCCAGCCTCAGCGGCACCGGCGATTTCGCAGCGAAGAAGCCGGCGAGAGGGCCCCAGACGAGCGCAACGTCGACGTCACCGCGCTCGACAGCCTCGACGACCGCTGCCGGAGGGTTGGGTCGGCGGTAGTCGCCGTAGATCATGTAGCCGCGGACGTTGCCGATCACCCCGCGCTCGGCAAGGGCATGGGCAGGCGGCGTGTTGCTGGCGTCGTTGCCGACCATCTGCACGCCGATCTTCAGGCGCTTCAGCCGGGGATCGTCGAGCGTGAGGCCCTTCAGGTTCGCGTCGTGGCGGCTGACGAACATGTACGTCGAGCGATAGTAAGGCCGCGTCGTCGCGACCATTTCGACGTTGCTTGCGATGCCCGGCCAGAAGTCGCACTTCGCCTCGTTCAACGTGTTGCGGACGTAGCCGCGGCGCTGCGCCCACCAGACGTAATCGAGCTTCGCGTGGAGGTCGGACGCGATCATCGAGGCGAGTCTGTTCTCGAAACCCTGACCGGCGCGATTGGAGAAGGGCAGGTTATTCGGGTCGGCACAGGCGGTGAGGGTACGCTGCGGCACGAGATTGCAGGAGCTGAGCGCCAGCCCGACGGCAAGAATTGCGACGTGCTTCATTTAGGCGCCGCGAGCGCGCCCCAGGGCTTGCCGCCAAGCCTCACCATCCGAAGCACCTTGCCCGCTTGAAGATCGATGATCGTCAGGGTCCCGCCGATGCCTGCGGCCGCGTAGAGCCGCTTCTCGTCCGGCGACAGGCCGATCCCCCAGGTCCGCTCGCCGGTCGGCCACCACCGCAGGACCCTGCCGCTGACAGGGTCGAGCTCGGCGACGCGGTTCGATCGGCCCATGGCGACGTAGACGCGGCTTTCGTCCCGCGTTGCGCGCATCTCGATCGCCTGGACCGGCTCGTCGATGTCGAACGCCTGGGTCAGGTCGATGGTGCGCTCGAGAGTGCGCTTGGCCGTGTCGAAAACGCTGATTGTGCCCCGCTGCTCGGACGAAACCCAAACGGTGCGGCCGCCATTGAGAAAGAGGACGAAGCGTGGTCGGCTACCGACCGGCAGGCTGTCGAGCAGCTTGCCCGAGGCCGCCTCGATGAAATGAGCGAGGTTGGCCGTCTCCGACGTTGCGACGACCAGCTTCCCGTCGGGGCTAACGCCGACGCCCTCGGGCTCGGGGCCGACCTTCACCTCGCGGGCGATTTGCCCGGTCTTCAGGTCGAGGAACGTGACCGCGCTATGATCCTCGCTGGCGATGTAAGCGGTCTGGCCATTCGGGCTGATCGCAAACCGCTCGGGATCGGTGCCGGCGCCATAGGCTCGGAGCATGCGGTGGGAGCGAACATCCCACGCCTCGATGCGGTTGGCATTGGACGCGGCGACGTAGAGCGTTCGGCGGTCGGGCGAGAAAGCCATGCCGCGTGGTCTCGGGCCAGTCGCCAACCGGCCCTCGATCTTCCCTGTCGCCCCGTCGACGAGCGTCACGCCGCCAGTTTCGTCCGAGACGAATACCGTGTCGGTAGACTTCGGCGATCCCGAACATCCTGCGAGAAGCAGCGCGATGACGAATGCGGTTCTTGCCCAGTCCATACGGTCGCGTAACGAGTCAGCGGGCCGGGGGTTCACGTTTCAATTTGGGAACGTTCGTAAAGCCTTTTCAAACTCTTGTTGCGTCTGGTGTTTGCGTTGGCCAATCTGTGGCTGCCGAGTTCGGAGGGGGTCATGCGTCGTCGTCTTTGTCTCCTGTTGGCCATGGGGGTCTGTTCGACTCCGTTGGCCTTGCAGGCCAGCGCCTTTGCGGCGCCCGCGCCGGCCGCGTCGTCCAAGCTCGCGCGCCCGGCAATCGGCCCCGCGCCCGAATGGGTCGCAAGCGCGGAAATTCCGCCGCCGCCGCCCGCTACCGAAGGGGCTGCGACGATCGACCTGCTGGCCGATCACCAGACGAAGCTCACCGCCGAGGGCGACAGCACCTATTTCGGTCTCGCGTTCAAGATCGCAACGCCGCAGGGACTCTCGGATGCGGCGCTCCAGATCGGCTGGGACCCGGCGCTCGAAACGCTGGCTCTTCACCGCTATCGGATCATCCGCGACGGAAAGATTCTCGACCTCCTTGGCGACGGGTCGAAGCTGACCGTGCTCCAGCGTGAAGAGAATATGGAGAACGCCGCGCTGGATGGCCGCCTGACTGCGTCGATGCAGCCGGACGACGTTCGCGTCGGCGACATCATCGAGATCGCCTTCACCCGGACCAGGCACGACCCGGCGCTGGGCGGCAAGTCGGAGACGATGGTCGGCCCCAACGACGGCAATTCCTTCGGTCGGGTCCGCTTTCGCGTGCTGTGGCCCGACAGCAAAAAGATCCAGTGGCGCGCATTTCCCGGCGTCCTCCAGCCGAAGCTGATCCACACGGCAGCGGGCAATGAGCTGGTCGCCGACGCCTCCAACATAAGAACGCCGCTTGCGCCGAAGGGTGCGCCGGCGCGCTTCCAGACGATCAATGCCATCGACGTTTCGGAATTCCCCGACTGGCGCTCGGTCGCGCATCAGATGCTGCCTTACTACACGGCGGCGGCAAAGCTCGCTCCTGACAGCCAAGTGAAGGCGCAAGCGCAGCGCATCGCCGCTGCGACGAGCGATCCCAAGCGGCGCGCCGAGTTGGCGCTGGCCCTCGTTCAGGACCAGATCCGCTATCTCTTCCTCGGCATGGACGATGGCGGGTTCATCCCCGCCGCCGCTGACCTCACCTGGTCGCGCCGCTTCGGGGACTGCAAGGGAAAGACGGTCCTCCTCATCGCCCTGCTGCACGAGCTCGGGATCGATGCCGAGCCGGTGCTGGTCAACACCGAGCGCGGCGACCTGGTTGGCGCGCGCCTGCCGAGCATGGATGCGTTCGACCATGTCATCGTGAGGGCGAAGATCGCGGGCCGCAGCTACTGGATGGACGGGACCCGGCTGGGCGACACGCGGCTCGACGACCTGCGCACGCCGACATACACGTCCGGCCTGCCAGTCAGCAGTGCATCCACGGGGCTGGTGCCGCTGACGCCCGAAGCGCTCATCCAGCCGACCGAGACGGTGAGCCTCGCACTCGATGCATCGGCGGGTATCGATGCTCCCGCGAGCGCGAAGGGCGAAATGCGGTTCCGCGGCATGACCGGGACCGACATGCGGATGAAGTACACGGGGCTGTCGGCAGCTGACCTCGATCAGCAGCTGCGCGAGCTTTGGCGCAAGAACTACGACTTCGTGACGCCGTCCTCGATAACCACCGCTACGGACCCCAAGACCGGCGATTTCGTGATTGCAATGACCGGGACCGCGAAGATGGACTGGTTCTCGGACAACGGATCGAGGTGGTACGAGCTCGACAAGGCTCGCCTCGGCTGGAAGTTCGAGACCGACCGCGACGGGGCGATCAACAAGGATGCCCCGTTCGAAATCGAATATCCGGACTATTGGGAAAGCCGTGAGACCATCACTCTACCTGAAAAGGGCAAGGGGTTCGAGCTGCAGGGCGGGTCGGTAGATCAGGTCATGGACGGAACCTACGCGATGCACCGCAAGGTCGAAATCGCTGAGGGCCTCGTGCAGCTTGAGACCAGCACCAAGGCGCTTGCCGGCGAGCTTCCCGCAGCCAAGGCCGAGCAGATGCGGACCGACATGACCGCCCTTTCGCAAAAGGGCGTCTACGTCCGCGGACCGGACGAATATATGGCGACGGCTGCGGACATTGCTGCCCTGCAGGGCAACAAGGACGCGCTCGTGCAGGCGTTGCTCCATCGCGGCGCGGTCCATTTCGACCGCGAGGAATGGACGCAGAGTGTCGCCGATGAGGATGCGGCGCTCGCGCTGGACCCGTCAAAAGCGATGGCTCACGCGGTCCGGGCGCTCGCCCTTGCGGTTCTGAACGATCCCAAGGCCGAAGCGGCCGCGGATGCCGCGCTCGCGCTCGACAACAAGCAGGTGCTCGCCTGGCGCGCCAAGGGCGTGGTCGCGGGGTCGAAGCAGAAGTATTCCGATGCCGAGGCGGCCTTTTCCAAGTGGGTGGAGCTCGATCCCAAGAACGAAGACGCACTGGTAGCCCGCGGCTCGGCGCGGCTTGTGCTCGGTCGCTTTACGGATTCGCTGACCGACTTCGACGCAGCAATGCTGATGGGGCCCACCGCCAGAGTGCGGATGCTTCGTGCAACGGCGCTGATTGGCGTTGGGCGGTCCGACGATGGATTGGCCGAAGCTGACCGCGCGGTTCAGGCTGAGCCAAATGAGAACTCCATACGCTGGGCTCGCGCGCAGTTCAGGGCACAGCTCGCGAAGCGCGACCTCGCCATGGAAGACCTGAACGAGCTGATCAAACGGTCTCCCAAGGCCGATTATTATATCGAACGCGCTGCGCTCTGGCAGAGCGCCGACCGCGCCAAGCGGGAGGCCGACGTCGAGGCTGCTCTGCGGCTGGACCCCAAATCCGAAAAGGCACTTGCGTACCGCGCGGCGGCCGAGATCGAGGCTGGGGACCTTGCCAGGGCCCAGTCGGACATCGCCAAGGTCGAGCAGACCGACCTCAACGGTCGCTTGGCCTACCAACTGCGGCTCGAATTGATGCAGAAACAGGGCAAGCCGCGCGAGACGCTCGATTTCGTCAACGCCTACGTTGCCAAGCACCCAGACGATGCGATGGCACTGAATGAGCGCTGCTGGACCAAGGGCACTCTCAACATCCAGATCGAGACTGCACTCGCGGACTGCAACGCCTCGTTGAAGCTCGTGCCGGAGAGCGCGGCGACGCTCGACAGCCGCGCGTTCATCAACCTGCGCCTGGGCGACAATGACGCGGCCATTGCCGACTACGACGCGGCGCTAAAGCTTTCCCCGGGCCAGGCGGCATCGCTCTACGGACGGGCCATCGCTCGCGCGCGCAAGGGCGACCTCGGAGCCGCCCGGGCCGACCTCGCCGCCGCAAGGGCCATTGCCGACAATATCGACACTCGCTTCACGGGATTCGGTATTTCGCTCCCGACGAGTCTCGCGAACTCGGCTCCGAATACGGCCGATCCCGCGTCCCGGAACTGACGCCGCTTAACAAAGGAAAGGCCCCGGGATTGCTCCCGAGGCCTCTCTTGTTTCGCACGCTGACTGACTGGATCAGTCGGCGTCGTCCCCGGTCAGGAACGCGGGAGCGAATTCAGGCGCGGGGCCGTTGTCGTCGCCACCGCCCTCGCGGTCACGACGTGGCCCGCGATCGCCACGGTCGCCACGCGGCCCGCGGTCATCGCGATCCCTGCGCGGTCCGCGATCGCCTCGGTCACCGCGCGGGCCCCGGTCATCACGACCGCCCCGGTCACGGCCGCCGCCACGATGACGGTCGCCGCGGCCCTCTCCCCTCGGGCCACGGTCGCCGCCTTCACGCGGCTCCCTCGGCGGACGGGTGTCGGGCAGCTCTTCGCCGGTCTCCTGGTCGACGAGGCGCATCGACAGGCGCACCTTGCCGCGCTGATCGACCTCGAGCAGCTTGACCTTGACCTCCTGGCCTTCGCTCAGGACGTCGCGGACGTTCTCGACCCGCTCGTTCTTGATCTCGGAGACGTGCACCAGCCCGTCCTTGCCGGGCATGAAAGTCACGAACGCGCCGAAGTCGACGATGCTCGCCACCTTGCCGGTGTAGATGGTGCCTGGCTCCGGCTCCGCGACGATGCCACGGATCCAGTTGCGCGCCGCCTCGATCTGCGAAACGTCGGACGACGCGATCTTGATCACGCCCTCGTCGTCGATGTCGACCTTGGCGCCGGTAGTGGCGACGATCTCGCGGATCACCTTGCCGCCGGTGCCGATCACTTCACGGATCTTGTCCTTCGGGATCTGCATGGTCTCGATGCGCGGTGCGTGGGCCGACAGCTCTTCACGGGTATGATCGAGCGCCTTGGCCATCTCGCCGAGGATGTGGGCGCGGCCTTCCTTCGCCTGGGCGAGGGCGGTTTTCATGATCTCCTCGGTGATTCCGGCGATCTTGATGTCCATCTGCAGCGAGGTGATGCCTTCCGACGTACCCGCGACCTTGAAGTCCATGTCCCCAAGGTGATCCTCGTCGCCGAGGATGTCGGAGATCACCGCATAGTCCTTGCCCTCGAGGATCAGGCCCATGGCGATACCCGAGACCGGACGCTTCAGGGGAACGCCCGCGTCCATCATTGCGAGCGAACCGCCGCATACCGTCGCCATCGACGACGAGCCGTTGGACTCGGTGATGTCCGAGAGGACGCGGATCGTATAGGGGAAGTCTTCCATGCTCGGCAGCATCGGGTGAAGCGCGCGCCAGGCGAGCTTGCCGTGACCGACCTCACGCCGCCCCGGAGCGCCGAAGCGTCCGACTTCGCCGACTGAGTAGGGCGGGAAGTTATAGTGCAGCATGAAGCGCTGGTAGGAGAGGCCCTCCAGCCCATCGATCATCTGCTCGGCGTCCTTGGTGCCGAGCGTCGTGGTGCAGATCGCCTGCGTCTCGCCGCGAGTGAACAGGGCCGAACCGTGGGTGCGCGGAAGGAAGCCGACAATCGCTTCGATCGGGCGTACCGTCTTCGTGTCGCGGCCGTCGATGCGGCGGCCTTCCTTGAGGATCGCTCCGCGGACGATGTCGGCTTCGAGGCTCTTTACTGCCTTCGAAGCAACCATCTGCTCCTGCGGATCGGCCTCGGCGAACGCTTCCTTGGCCTTCTCGCGAATTTCGTTGAGCTTGGCCGAACGCTCCGACTTGTCAGTCAGCTTATAGGCCGCCTCGATGTCCTTGCCGACGAGATCCTTGAGCTTCTTCTTAATCGCAGCCTTGTCCTCGGCCGGCGCGAGCTCCCACGGGTCCTTGGCGGCCTTCTCGGCGAGGCTGATGATGGCCTTGCAAACCTTCTGGCTTGCTTCATGGCCGAACATGACCGCACCGAGCATGACCTCTTCGGACAGCTCCTTGGCTTCCGATTCGACCATCATTACCGCGTTCGGCGTGCTGGCCATGACCAGGTCGAGGTCGCCTTCGCGGACCTGCTCCTGGGTCGGATTGAGGATATATTCGCCATCCTTGTAGCCGACGCGCGCGGCCCCGATCGGGCCCATGAAGGGGACGCCCGAGATGGTGAGCGCAGCAGAGGCGGCGATCATCGCCAGGACGTCGGGCTCGTTCTCGCCGTCGTAGGAGAGGACCTGCGCGATCACGAGGACCTCATTGTAGAAGCCCTCCGGGAAGAGCGGGCGGATCGGGCGGTCGATCAGGCGGCTAGTCAGCGTTTCCTTTTCGGTCGCCCCGCGCTCACGCTTGAAGAAGCCGCCCGGGATACGACCCGCAGCGGAGAATTTTTCCTGGTAGTGGACGGTCAGCGGGAAGAAATCCTGCCCGGGCTTGACCGACTTGGCGGCAGTGACTGCGCACAGCACCACGGTTTCGCCGAGGGTCGCGAGAACCGCGCCGTCGGCCTGGCGGGCGACGCGGCCCGTTTCGAGCTTCAGGGTCTTCCCGCCGAGCTCGGTTTCTACAGTCTTGATATTGAACATCTTAGTTCCTTCAGTCCCGGCGGCCGGATGCCAACCGGTTCAGCAATCGACGGACTTTCCGGTCCGTCAGCGGTTCGGGGCGCTTGTCTTGCCCCTATGAGCGCCCCGCCGAATTGCGGGACTGAACATATGCGAAGCGGCCCGCAAAGGGCCGCTCCAGTTACTTGCGAAGGCCGAGCTTCGCGATGAGATCGGTGTAGCGCGTTTCGTCCTTGCGCCGGAGGTAATCCAGCAGCGAGCGGCGCTTGTTGACGAGCATCAGGAGACCGCGGCGCGAGTGGTTATCCTTCGCGTGGCTCTTGAAGTGCTCGGTGAGGTTCTGGATGCGCTCGGTGAGGATCGCGACCTGGACTTCCGGCGAACCAGTGTCGCCCTTGCCCTGCGCATGCTCCTTGATCAGCGCTTCCTTGCGCTCAGCGGTAATCGACATCGGTTCACTCCTATTCTTCTCAAAGGTTGAACCCCCTGACGACCTTGAGGCCATCGGCCGAGGCTTCGACCAGCGCGACTGGAGTGGACTCCAACATCGCGAGGCTCAGCCCCGGCTTTGCGGGGAACCCGGCCAAACGCTGTCCATGACGGAGCAGCTGTGCTTGATCGGGAGTGACGGGGAGGGCCGGGATGTCGTCCAGCGCCGCGGTTAGCAGCAATACCGTCTCCGTCAGTCGGCGCGCCTTAGCGGCTTCCTCCAGAAAGTCCAGCGAAATGGCTTGTTGGATGCCGAATGGACCGGCGCGCGTACGCCTTAGATAGGTAACGTGACCCACGGTTCCAAGCGCATGGGCGATGTCGCGGGCAAGAGAGCGGATATACGTGCCCTTGGAAACCGTCGCGGACAGGGTGAGGCTGTCGGTCGTCGCTTCGACCGCGCGCAGGTCGATGATGGTGACCTTTCGTGACTGAAGTTCGACCTGCTCGCCGGCACGGGCGCGGGCGTAGGCCGGCTTTCCCTCGATCTTCAGTGCTGAATAAGTCGGCGGCACTTGGTCGATTACGCCCGTGAAGCGCGGCAGGACCGCTTCGATCTGTTTAGGCGTGGGGCGGACGTCGCTGGTGGCGACGATCTGACCTTCAGTATCGAGCGTGTCGGTCTCCTCACCGAACTTGATCGTGAAGTCGTAGGCCTTCGTCGCGTCGAGCATCCGCCCGCAGAGCTTGGTCGCTTCGCCAAGCGCTATCGGAAGCACACCGCTCGCCAGCGGATCGAGCGTGCCTCCATGGCCGACCTTGGTCTTGGGTTCGCCGGCCTGCCGGAGGATGCGTTTCACCGCGCTCACCACCGTGGTCGAGCCGAGGCCGACGGGCTTGTCCAGGATGATCCAGCCGTGGAGCGTAACGTCAGTCCTTCCGCCGGAAGATGACATCGAACTCGACCGCTGCGGCACGGTCGCCCGCTCGCGGGTTTACGGTGCGGAACTGGGCCGGCACGAAGCCGTAGCGCTCCATCGCGGTGAGAGCTTCAGTGAACGACCAGACACCCTCGTAAAGGTGGTCGACCGGCAGCTCGAGTTGAACCCCGACGCATCGCTCGAGCAGCGACTTCGCGCCGGCCAGCACCTCCTCTTCAAAACCCTGCGTGTCGATCTTGAGGAAAATCGACTTGGCCGTAGCATCGCGAAGCGCATCGTCGAGCGTGACCACGGGTACGCGACGCTTCCCCACGGTCCGGCTGTGGGGATCGAAGCGTTCACCCTCTTCGGACAGCGGCCGGAACGAGCTGAACACATTGTTTTCGGCGACATTGATTTCGAGCTCGTCAGGCTGGCGGCCGACGGCCACGTTGGACAGCTCCCACAGAGAATCGCGGCTGGCATAGCCTTCGAGCTCGGCGAAGGCGTCCGGAAGCGGTTCGAACGAGTGAATGCGGCCATGATAGCCGATTGCGCGAAGCTCGGCCGCGAACTGGCCGCGGTTGGCCCCGACATCGATGATCAGATCGACTGAGCGGGTCTCAAGGAAGTCGGCGAGATCTGGCTCGCGGACGACGGACAGACCCTTTCGGGAGAGATAGCGCCGTACTGCTCGGTCGAGGATCGACACAGCCTAGCCTCCATTACTTCCGAGGCAGTGAAAGACTGAGCTGCCGCGCTTCGCCTTCGCGCAGCCGCTGGAAGAAGTGCCGGCGGCATAGTGCGACATAACGGTCGTTGCCGCCGATCTCGGTCTGCGCGCCCGCGGCGATAGCATGGCCTTCGGCATCGACGCGAAGGTTCATTGTCGCCTTGCGCCCGCATTCGCAGACGGCCTTCAACTCGACCATCGAATCCGCCAGCGCGAGCAAAGCGGCCGAGCCGGGGAATAGCTTGCCCTGGAAGTCCGTGCGGAGGCCGTAGCAGAGCACCGGGATGCTCAACCGGTCCGCGACCTCGCACAGCTGCAGTACATGGCGCTGCGACAGGAACTGCGCCTCGTCGACGAGGATGCAATGAAGCTCCCGCTTCTTCAACTCCTCGCCGACCGCGTCGAATAGGTCCACGCTATCGTCATACATGTGCGCCGGGGCCGATAGTGCGATGCGCGAACCGATCGTGCCCTCGCCGGCGCGGTTATCGAGTCGCGCGGTCCACAGCATCGTTTCCATGCCGCGCTCGCGATAGTTGTAATCGGCCTGGAGCAGGGTGGTCGATTTCCCCGCGTTCATTGCTGCATAGTAGAAATAGAGCTTGGCCATCGCCGTTCTTGTACGCCGGGGGAGGCAGGGGTCCAGCCCGGATAGGCGTTCGTCGAAACCGCCTCGCGCCCGACCGAAAGCGAGACTAATGCAGTGCTGCCAACCTCGTCATTCAAGGAGGAGCGACATGGCCGTCCAAGCACTAGCCCTCGCACTTAGTCTCGCCGCTGTACAGGCTCCCACCGAGGCTCCGCCCGCTGGCGCCCCGGCAGCACCGCCGAACGCTCGCTACTGCCTGCGCGTCGACCCGATTACCGGCAGTAGGATGGAGCTCGTCCGCTGCGAGACCCGCGCCGACTGGGCCGCCATGGATGTCGATGTCGATGCCGAATGGGCAAGGTGGGGTGTCAGAGTCGTGACTACGACGCCAGGCTACGGAGCTTAGGGCGGCCACTCGTCCTTTAGGATTGCGAACAGGATCGTGTCCCGAACATGGCCCGTCCAGGTGATGCGGTCTGCTCGGAGTAGGCCTTCGCGCACGGCACCGAGCTTCTTCATAGCCGCCTGTGATCGCTCGTTTCGGTTGTCGACGCGGAACTCGACGCGGCGGATCCCGCAGTCGAAGGCGCGTTTCAGCATCATGTCCTTCACGCGCCGATTGAAGCCGGTGCCGCGCAGGTGCGGACGGTAATAGGTGCCGCCGATCTCGAGCACCTGCCGGCCCGGGTCGATGCCGAGATAGGAGGACATTCCGGCGAGTTCGGCGCCGTTGAACAAGACGAAGGTGCGGTTGGCGGGGCTAGAGACGTAGCGCGCGATGCTGTCGTCGAATCCGTCCGGTCCGAAGTTGTTGGCGTAGATCTGCCAGACCTCTTTCTCCTCGGCGCAGGCTGCCTTGAGCGCTTCGCGATGGTCTTCGGAGAAGGGCTCGGCGCGGCACCCGTCGCCGTTCATCGGGGCGGCGAGCCCGTCGAGACCGATCATTCGCCCCCGAGGTCCTGAGCGACCTTATCGCTCCGCAGCAGCCGGTCGATGTGTGTGCCCTCGTCGAAGCTCTCGTCGGCGATGAACTTGAGCTTGGCAGCATATTTCATGCGGACTCGGCGAGCGACCTCGCGCTGCAGGAAGGCGGTGTTCTGGCGAAGGGCCTTCAGCACCGCCTCCTCGTCCTGGCCGAGCAGCGGCTTCACGAACACGGTCGCGTGGCGAAGGTCGGGCGACATGCGCACTTCGGTGATGCTGACGAGATGGGTCTGCAGCGTCTCATCGTGCACGTCGCCGCGCGCGAGCAGCTCACTCAGCACGTGACGCACCTGCTCGCCGACGCGAAGCAGCCGGACCGAGCGGCCTTCGGGGGAAAGCTCCTTATGCCTGGCCATCGCTGTCCGGCGTGAAGAAGGTCAGGCGGTTGCCGGCTGGATCCTGAATGGTGATGTCCCAGCTTCCCCATTCTTGGAGCTGCGGCTCACCAGGCCGCGCGTTTTCGAAGTTCTTCTCGCGTAGCTCGCGGGCGAGAGCCTTCACGTCATCCACCTGAATTCGCATCGACGCGCCGGGCGAGCCGTCGCCATAATGCTCCGACAAATGAAGCCGACACTGGTCCTTGATCAGGCCCATGTAGAGCGGCAGGCCGGGCTCGAACCGGTGCTCGAACACGATCTCAAAGCCGAGGAAATCGACGTAGAAGCGCTTCGCCCGACGCTCGTCGAAGCTGCGCAGGATCGGGGTGGGCGGTCCGAACATAGACTACCTCCGGCGAACTAAAGCGTCCGCGCGCGCTCCTCGACCTCGAACACTTCGAGATTGTCGCCCGGTTTGATGTCGTTGGTGTCGGCCAGCATCACGCCGCACTCAAGGCCCGAGGTGACTTCAGCCACGTCGTCCTTGAAGCGCCGAAGCGAGCTGATCGTCGTCTTGGAAACGATGACGTCGTCGCGCGTGAGTCGGGCATTTAGGCCCTTGCGAATGACGCCCTCGAGGACGAGCAGGCCGGCGGCCTTGTCCTTCTTGCCCGCCGGGAAGACTTCCTGGACGCGGGCACGGCCGACGACGGTCTCGATGATCTCGGGTCCAAGCTCGCCCGCCATCGCGCCCTTCACCCAGTCGGTCAGGTGATAGATGACGTCGTAATAGCGGAACTCGACCTTGTTGCGGTCCGCGACCTCGCGCGCCTTGGCATTCGGGCGGACATTGAAGCCGATGATCGGCGCGCCGCTCGCCGAGGCGAGAGTCACGTCGCTCTCGGTGATCGCGCCGGCACCCGAATGAAGGACGCGGACCTTGATTTCGTCGGTAGAGATCCGGTGCAGCGCCTGGACGATCGCTTCGACCGAGCCCTGGACGTCAGCCTTAACAACCAGCGGGAATTCCTTGGTGGTCGAGGCATGGTTCGCGAACATGTTCTCGAGACTGACCGGCGCCGAAGTGGTGCGCTTCTTGTCGAGCACGCCCTGACGGTAAGCGGCGACTTCGCGGGCACGTGCGTCATTCTCGACCACCGTGAACGGATCGCCGGCGGACGGAACTGCGGAAAGGCCGAGCACTTCGACCGGGACTGAGGGCCCGGCTTCCTTCACCTGGCGGCCATGATCGTCGATCAATGCACGGACCTTGCCGGACGAGGCGCCTGCGACGAACACGTCGCCGACGCGAAGCGTGCCGCGTTCGACCAGCACGGTCGCCAGCGGACCGCGGCCCTTGTCGAGCTTGGCCTCGATCACGGTGCCTTCAGCGGCGCGGTTCGGGTTGGCCTTGAGCTCGAGGATTTCAGCCTGGAGCTGGATCGCCTCGAGCAGCTTGTCGAGGTTGGTCTTGTTCTTGGCCGAGACTTCGACGTCCTGGACGTCGCCGCCCATGTCCTCGACGACAATCTCGTGCTGCAGCAGCTCCTCGCGGACCTTCTGCGGCTTGGCTTCCGGCTTATCGATCTTGTTGATCGCCACGATCATCGGCACTCCCGCGGCCTTTGTGTGATTGATCGCCTCGATCGTCTGCGGGCGAAGGCCGTCATCGGCCGCGACGACCAGGATGACGATGTCGGTGACGTTGGCGCCGCGGGCGCGCATCTCCGAGAAGGCCTCGTGGCCGGGGGTGTCGAGGAAGGTGATCTTCGACTTGTCGGGCAGGGTCACCTGATAGGCGCCGATGTGCTGGGTGATGCCCCCGGCTTCACCGGAAACGACGTCCGCGCCGCGGATCGCGTCGAGCAGCGAGGTCTTGCCGTGGTCGACGTGGCCCATGATCGTGACCACAGGCGGACGCGGCTGAAGCGTGTCTTCGGCATCGACGTCGGTTGAGGTGTCGATATCGATATCGGCTTCGCTGACGCGATTGATGCGATGGCCGAACTCTTCGATCAGCAGCTCGGCGGTGTCCTGGTCGATGGTCTCCGTGATTGTGACCGGTGTCCCCATCTTGAAGAGGGCTTTCACAAGGTCAGCACCGCGCTCGCCCATGCGCTTGGCGAGCTCCTGGACGGTAATCGCCTCCGGAACATCGACGTCACGGACCTGCTTCTGCTGCGGTCCGGCCTCCATGTGGTGGCGCTTTTCCTTCTCGCGGGCTCGGCGGAGCGCCGCCAGCGATCGGGCGCGACTGTCATCCTCGTCGCTGAGGGCCCGGGTGACCGTGAGCTTGCCGCGCTGGCGATGATCGTCGCCGCGCCCGCGCGTCGGACGCGCAGGCTCGGGCCGGCGTGGAGCAGGCGCGTGACCGCCCGGACGGCGGACGGCACGGTCCTCTTCTTCCTCGATCACCGGAGCTGCAGGCTCGACCGGCGCGTCAGCAGCACCCCGCGCCTCTTCCTCGGCCCGCTGGCGAGCCTCTTCGGCAGCCTGTTCTTCGGCCTTGCGATTCTCTTCGGCGCGGCGGCGCTCCTCGGCGCTCGCGTCCTTCAGCGCGCGATCTTCGCGTCGACGGGCTTCTTCGAGGGAGGCGAGGCGCGATTCCTCGGCCTCGCGAAGCAGCTTGGCCTGCATTTCCTTGCGCGCGGAAATCTCGTCGGCAGCAGAAGGCTTGCGTGCAGCGGGAGCGGGAGCGGCTGGCTTTGGTGCCGGCTTCGGGACCTCGGCAACTGGCGCGGGCGTGGGCTCGGGCGCGGCAGGAGCCTCGCCCGGGCGGCCCAGGATGCGCCGCTTCTTCACCTCGACGACGACCGTGTTGGAACGGCCGTGGCTGAAGCTCTGCTTCACCTTGCCGGTCTCGACCGTGCGCTTGAGGCCCAGCGGAGGCCGGGTGCCAAGCTTCGGTTTTTCGGTCTGGTCTGCCATTCTATTCCTTCGTCAAATCTTCGTCAGCCGAAACGGTCCCCAAGGCGGGTCCTCCGCCTTCAAGACCTCGATCGGGGCCATTAAAAGCCCGCCACCTGGCAAGCGCGTGTTGGACACGCGAAGCGGCAGCGGGATCAGTCAGCGCGACATGTACCACATTCTCGCGCCCAAGTGCCATGGACAAGATAGTGCGGTCCAAGGGGAATATCACCCCCTTTGCATCTCCCCCGCCGACTCTCCACGCCTGGTCGAGCTTGCGGCGGCCGTCTTCGCTCGCATCGGCGGCGTGGATCAGCAGCGCGACCTTGCCTGAGCGGGCGGCATTCTCGACCTTGTCGGCGCCGTTGATGAGGTTGCCCGAGCGCGCCTCCATGCCGAGGCGATCGAGCGCCGTCTGGCGAAGCGCCGCCTCCGTGCGCTCGCCGAGATCGGCCGGGACGGTGACCTCGTTGGTCTTGAATGCGCGTTGCAGCGCGGCCTTGAGCTTGCCCTTGGCATTGGCCGCGTCGACCTCTGGACGGGTCACGCCGATCCAGGCGCCGCGGCCAGGCGCCCTCGCGCGGACGTCGGGTGCAACCGATCCGTCAGGGCCCAACGCGAGCCTGATCAGCTCGCCCTTCGTGCCCTTGCGGCGGGTGAGTATGCACGTCCGTTCCGGAACGTGCGCGTCCGGTTCGGCTAGTTCAGCCGTCTCATTCTGAGGATTCCGCATCGGCGGCCTCCTCAGATTGCGGCTCGTCCTCGAACCAATGGGCCCGGGCAGCCATGATGATCTCGTTGCCCTGTTCGTCGCTGAGGCCGTACTCGGCGAGGATTCCGCCCTTGTCCTCCGGCCGGTTGCTGGGTTCGCGCTGGCGACGCTGCTCCGGCCGTTTCTTCTGCACCAGCTCGTCGGTGGCGAGGTCGGCAAGGTCGTCGAGCGTCTTGATGCCCGCCTTGCCCAAGGTAACGAGCATTGCTTCGTTGAGGTGCGGCATTTCCGCTAGCGCATCTTCGACGCCAAGCTTGCGGCGCTCCTCGCGGGACGCGGCTTCGCGGCGCTCGAGCGCCTCGGAGGCGCGGTTCTGCAACTCCGACGCGATGTCATCGTCAAGGCCCTCGATCGAGGCGATCTCGTCGACTGGGACGTAGGCGACTTCCTCGAGGCTGGTGAAGCCTTCGGCGACCAGCAGCTGCGACAGCGTCTCGTCGACGTCGAGCTCGTTCTGGAATAGCGCCGAACGCTCCACGAACTCGCGCTGGCGCTTCTCGCTGGCGTCTGCCTCCGTGAGGATGTCGATCTGCGACGCCGTCAGCTGGCTGGCGAGACGGACGTTCTGCCCGCGGCGGCCGATGGCGAGGCTGAGCTGGTCATCGGGGACCACCACCTCGATCCGGCTCTCTTCCTCGTCGATGACGACGCGGCTGACGGTCGCCGGCTGGAGCGCGTTGACGACGAAGGTCGCGAGGTCCTGGCTCCACGGAATAATGTCGATCTTCTCGCCCTGAAGTTCCTGGACGACCGCCTGGACGCGGCTGCCCTTCATGCCGACGCAGGCGCCGACGGGGTCGATGGAGCTGTCGTGGCTGATGACGCCGATCTTGGCGCGGCTGCCCGGGTCGCGAGCCGCGGCCTTGATCTCGATGATGCCGTCGTAAATCTCCGGCACTTCCTGGGCGAACAGCTTCTTCATGAACTCGGGGTGCGCACGCGACAGGAAAATCTGCGGGCCACGGGCCTCGCGGCGGACGGCCATGATCAGCGAGCGGATGCGGTCGCCGACACGGACCATCTCGCGCGGGATCTGCTGGTCGCGGCGGATGACGCCCTCGGCGCGGCCGAGGTCGACGACGATGTGGCCGAACTCGACGCGCTTGACGACGCCGGTGATCACTTCGTTGGCCCGGTCCTTGAACTCCTCGAACTGGCGCTCGCGCTCGGCGTCACGGACCTTCTGGAAGATCACCTGCTTGGCGGCCTGGGCGGCAATGCGCCCGAATTCGATCGGCGGCAGCGGGTCGACGATGAAGTCGCCGACAGCGGCGCCTTTCTGAAGCTTCTGTGCGCGGGTCGGATCGATCTGCTTGAAATGATCCTCGGGCTCCTCGACCACTTCAAGGACGCGCCATAGGCGAAGGTCGCCGGTGTTCGCATCGAGCTTCGCGCGAATGTCGTTCTCGGCGCCGTAGCGTGCACGCGCGGCGCGCTGGATCGCGTCCTCCATCGCCTCGATGACGATGCCCTTGTCGATCAGCTTCTCGCGCGCGACTGCATCGGCAATCGCGATCAGCTCGGCCTTGTTGGCGCTGACGGCAGCGGGTGCGGCGGTGGCCATGTAACTTATTCCTCTATCGTCTGAATTGTATCGGCGCCCTCGGTACTGAGCGGCGCGGTGGCGTTGATAAGCTTGTCGGTCAAGAGCAGCTTGGCCGACGAGATGTCATGAAACTGCAGGGAGTGTGCGGCGCCGCTCTTGTCGGTGAGCTTCACGGTTTCGCCGTCCAAGCCGTCCAACTTGCCGGAAAATTGCTTGCGGTCGCCGCGCGGCTCCTTGAGCGAAATCCGCGCTTCGTAACCGACCCAGTCGGCATAATCCTTGAGCCGAGTCAGAGGCCGGTCGATGCCCGGCGACGAGACCTCCAGCCGGTAGCTGCCCTCGATCGGGTCGTTGGAGTCGAGCCACTCAGAGAGCCGGCGCGAGATCGTCTCGCAATCGGTAAGGTCGAGCTGCCGCGTGTCGGGCCGCTCGGCCATCACCTGGAGGGTCGGGTCGGACGTGCCGCCGATCATCGCCACGCGCACGAGGTCGTAGCCGAGGCTCTTCACCTCGGGCTCGATCCGCTGGGCGAGACCCGCAACGTCGGTCAGCTTCGTCACTCCTGTGGAACTCAAACGTCTCTCGGACCGGAGCCGTAGGGCCCCAGCCTCAGGCATCTAGCGATGTCAGAGGAGAGAGCCGCGATATAGGCGGGAGCGCGAACACTGGCAAGGTGAACCTGAGCGGCGTAGCTTCGGCAGATGATTGCTCTGGCATTCTTCCTCGCCGCTGCTGCCGCGGACCCGATCTCCGGCACGTGGGAGGGCACTTCGCTATGCCAGGTGAAGCCGTCCCCCTGTCACGACGAGCATGTGATCTATCGCGTCACCGAGACCTCGGTGAACCACTACCACTTCGACGCCTACAAGCTGATCGACAGCAAAGAGGTGTTCATGGGTGCGATCGACTTCATCTACGATCCGGCGCGGAGTGAACTCAACGCGACGATTGTCGGCAATCGCGGCTCGGCCACCTCACGACTTGCACTCACAGCCCGTCACCTGAGTGGGAGCATGACCCTTGCAGACGGAACGCTCTACCGGCTCATCGAGGTCGACAAGCGCTGAGCGCGCGATTTTCTTCACGAATGCGGATCGTAAGCAGCAGGGCGTTCAACAGGCTGAACGCTAGGGCCGTGCGCCACAGCCCGAAAACCAAGGGCAGCAGCGCGATCTCGGCGATCACCACAGCATAATTCGGATGATTGAGCAGTCTGAAAGGGCCGGTTCGAACCAGCGTCTCGCCCGGAACCACGATGATTCGCGTGGTCCAGCGCTTGCCCAGCGTCGACAGCACCCAGAGGCGGCCAACCTCGACAAGCAGGAACGCCGCGAGCAGCGGGACGCTTACCGGCCGGTCGAGCGCCAGCAACCACAGGGCCGCCAGCCACGCCGCGTGGAGGGCGACGATCAGTGGATAATGACGGGGAGAGACCTCATGGCCGCCCGCGGCAAGCAGCCGTTTGGTGTTGGCGCGCGCGACCGGTAGCTCGACCAACCGCTCGAGCGTCACCAGCGAAAGAATTGCGACGTTGAGGATCACGCCGCTTCGAGCAGCAGTCCGCCGCAGGTGAAGCCCGGGCCGAAGGCAGTCATCAGCACCTTATCCGGCAATCCGCGCTCCAGCAGCCGATCGAGCACGAACATGACCGTCGGCGCGCTCATGTTGCCATAGTCGCGAAGCACCTCGCGCTCCAGGTTAAGCTCTCCCTGGTTGAGGCGGAGCGCACTTTCGATCGCGTCGATCACCTTTACGCCGCCGGGGTGGCAGCAGAGGCGCCCTATTTCCTCACGGACGATTCCAAGCTGGCCGCACATCTCGTCGACAGTCTCGGCGAGGTGCTCATCGATGAACGGGGGGATAGCTCGATCGAACACCACCGCCAGGCCCGGGTCCTCGACGTCCCAGCCCATGATCCGCAGCGTGTCGGGGAACAGCTTCTCGGTCGAGCCGGTGATCCGCGCCAGGCTATGGTGGCCGCTGGTCACGACCGCGGCCGCTGCCCCGTCGCCGAACAGGGCCGTGGCGACGATTGCCGCCGGGTCGTCGCTATCGAGGCGGATCGAGATCGAGCAGGTCTCGACGGTGACGAACAGCCAGTGGCTTCCCGGCTCTGCAGCCGCGAGGCGTGAAGCGAGAGCAAGTCCGTTGACGCCGCCGGCACAGCCGAGACCGAATACCGGCACCCGGCGCACATTGTCGCGGAAGCCGACCTTGGCTGCGGCTCGGGCTTCGAGGCTCGGCGTTGCGATTCCGGTCGTCGTCACGGTGACGACGCCGTCGATCTGGTCAGGGGTCAGGCTAGCCTTTTCGATGGCTGCGGTGGCGGCTTCGATGAACAGCGCCTCGGCCGCTTTCAGGTAGACGGAGTTCCGGTCATTCCAGCCGTGAGGATGCGAATACCAGTCGAGTGGAGCGGCAATGTGGCGCTTGGCGATTCCGGCGTTATCGAACACGCCCGACAAGCGGTCGAACAGCGCCTTCCTGCCGCCGAACGCCTCGCGGGCGAGGGCCTTGGCGTCGGCCTGTTTGACCACGTACGGCGGAACCGCCGTGGCGAGTGAGAGTAGGCTGCACGGACGCATGGGGACGGTTACCCTTCTTCGACTTCATCATCGCCCCCGCGATGTACGCAGCACCCGTATTGAACATTTCGCCGATGGAACAGTGATGATGTCCCTGAGATTAATCAACGTCGTGCTCACCCTAGTTCTCGCCGGCTGTGGCGCCTCGCGGTCGACGGACGCGAACGCCGCATCGCCCGGTCAGTTCGCCATTGCCGATGTCGCCACCTTCAACTCGCCCTGGGCGATGGCGTTCCTGCCGGGCGGTACAAGTGCCGTAGTCACCGAGAAGCCCGGACGCATCTGGCTGATCGACCTCTCAACGGGCCGAAAGCAGCCCGTAGGCGGCGTTCCACGCGTCGTTGTCAGCGGCCAGGGCGGCCTTCTCGACATCAAGGCCAGTCCGACCTTCGCGTCTGACAAGCTCGTCTACCTGACCTATTCGGAGCCTTCGGCGAACGGCGGCAGCGGGCTTGCGCTCGCTCGAGCGCGGCTCGCCGGGACCAGCCTCTCGAACCTGCAGCTCCTTTGGCATGATCCCGCCGGCGGGGAGGGCGGCCAGTTCGGAGCAATCATCGCCTTCGCGCCGGACGGAAAGAGCATCTTCCTCAGCAGTGGCGAGCGCCAACGCTTCACCCCCGCGCAGGACCCGAGCCAGCCGCTCGGCAAGATCCTGCACCTGACGCTCGAGGGGAAGCCCATTAGCGAGCGTGCGGACGAGCGCCTCGGTGCCGCTGCAGTCACCGTCACCGATCCGCCGCGCGACACTGAAGCGGCAAGGAGCGCCGAAGGGCGGCAGGTGCGCTGGCCGGGACCCAACCACACCCCCGCCGAGACATGGAGCAGCGGCCATCGCAATCCATACGGGCTCGCCTTCGATGCCGAGGGCCGGCTGTGGGAGACGGAGATGGGGCCGCGCGGCGGAGACGAGCTCAACCTGATCAAGCGAGGGAAGAACTACGGCTGGCCCCTCGTGTCCGAGGGTAAGAATTACGACGGCGTTCCAATCCCGCCGCATTCGACCCGGCCGGACATCGAACCGCCAAAGCTTTACTGGGTCCCGTCGATCTCGCCGACCAGCCTCCTGATCTACGACGGCAAGCTGTTTCCCCAGTGGAAGGGCAACGGCTTCATCGGAGCGCTATCGGGAGAGGCACTTATCCGCGTGACCTTTAGCGGCGAGACAGCCGCCAAGGCCGACCAGTGGGACATGGGCGCGCGCATCCGTTGGGTCGGCGAAGGGCCGGACGGTGCGATTTATTTGCTCGAGGACGGCGACGGAGCGCGGCTGCGGCGCCTGGCAACCGCGAAGCGCTAAGCGACGATCGAGCGGATCGCCGCCGCCAGGGCATCGCAGTCGCTCATCCGGCTCGGGAGCGCCGGGGTAACCCGGACGCATGCCCCCGACGCGAGACCGTCCCGATAGACGGTGAAGATCCGGTGCCTGTCGAGCAGCGTCTTCGCGAGCGCGACATTGTCCTCGGTACTCGTCCGGCCGCGGATCCTGAACGACGTGATAGCACCGTGAAGGCTCGGGTCCTCCGGCGTGAGGATCTGGACCTGCGGGAGGTCGACGACCTGCTTCACCCATCGATCACGCAGCGCCCGAAGCCGAGCCGCGCGCCGGGCGCTGCCGATCGCGGCCTGGAACGCGAGCGCAGTAGGCAGGGTCAGCTGGGCAGCATAGTCCGGTGTGCCGGTATGGACACGTGAGCTGATGTCGCTCGGCCCGACACTGGACTCGGATGGGTCGAGGTCGATCCGGTCTGCAGCGCCACGCCGGATATAGGCCGCTCCGACGCCGAGCGGCGCGCCGATCCACTTGTGGAGATTGATGCCCACGAAATCCGCGCCGAGGTCGGGGAGCTTGAAATCGAGCTGGCCGACGCTGTGCGCGGCATCGACGATGACATCGATCGCGCGGCCGCGAGCGAGCGCGGCAATATCGGCGACGGGCAGGACCAGACCGGTGCGGTGGCTGAGGTGCGTGACCAGCGCCATCTTGATCTTGGGGTTGGCATCGAACGCCGTGCGATAGGCGTCGATCAGCGACTGCCGTGTGGCAGGCTCGGGCAGGCCGATCTTGATCACGTTCA